>Ga0209128_1001948_pt1 | contig 13664 bp, 19 predicted proteins | sample ETNvirnome_6_100_FD_184072 | JGI IMG/M metagenome (GOLD analysis project Ga0209128, IMG submission 184072) | Marine viral communities from the Pacific Ocean - ETNP_6_100 (SPAdes) (version 2) | ecosystem: Environmental > Aquatic > Marine > Oceanic | place: Pacific Ocean | collected 2013-06-19 | reverse complement strand
CCGGGACGCTAATTGTTGCGCAATAACCCTTTGGGCCGCGGCGCTTAACAATGATCTTGTCAATAGCCTCTTCAATCATCCCATAAAGATCATCGGCATTGGCAGATTTTTTTTTAATTTCTCCAATTTCTTTAACTTCTTTGGAATGGCCGCCCAATATGTGCCATATGTCTGACGTAAATTGTTTAGCAGAGCTTGGTATAAAATCTGCAAACCTTTTAAAGTCACCCTTCATTACTGCTTTTCTCATATCTGAAGCACTCAGCTTAATATCTGTCTTACAATCGCCTAAATTATCTCCGGAAGCCTTTTTTTCTAGAGGATCTCGGCAAATATCCACTGCATATGTCTGATAGTTGATTTTATTCTCTTCTTCCAACTCTTTCATTTGGGCGCTTAAAGCGTTTGCATGTCCCATGTCTGCTGTGCTATGCACCAATACCACATTTGTTTCCGGCGGCAACTCAGAAGAAACATTGATTATGTATTGGATAGGGCTGTCGGTCATGACAGGTAGTCCAACTTTTTTCTCTTTTCTATTCAACTTAGTATCAGCATACGTCCTTTTTGACCTAATTGGTTCGTCAATCGTGATAAATTCGATGTCAATGCCATTTAAGCGAGGATCCGCTGCAAAATAAAGAGTGAATATTTCCCTAGAATGTTCCAAGCCGATGCCGTCTCTTTCAGTTCCGCCAGAAACAACGTAAATTTTAGATTCCTTGAATCTCTCGGCAGCTTGTCCGATCATAGACATGTGCCCTTTATGCGGAGGCTTAAAACCGCCAGGTATAAAGACAACAGAATTCAACTGCTGGCCAACATCTTGCTCGCTAGCATTTTCCTTAAGACTTCGTAAAGCCGGAGTGTCTCCGCGGCCATATTGGAATATACCCATTATCTGGTTAACTGGTGCAAAGTTTCCAGTGAATTTGTAGGTTCTACCATCGTGTTGGAATACAAAACCCTCTGCAGCAGTTTCTATGTCATACGCATCGCTTCCGGGGATCTTGCTTATTTTTTCCAACTGCTTTCTGACAAATTCATAAACTTTTGGATACTTGCTGCTCACATCATGATCTGGGTTGTCCAGTATCTGCAATGCTGATTCGATTGATGTTTTCAACCTTTTTGCTTCAGTAGTATTATCAATTATAGCGAAACTTTTCAAAGTACGGAGCATTTCAACAGAGAATAAGTGAATTAAACTCTCTAAGGGAAATATCGCTTTATGCAGCAGCAACTTTGTTTTCTCATTTGTCATGAGTTCTTGTATGGTTTCCCTTTGTTCCGGAGGCGTAGCTGCAACGATCTTCTTTATGGTTGATACCAAATGCCGTCCCTTCTCTTTAAAATCAAGCATGGCAACCATAATCATGCTCTTCAATTCTTCTTCTAGTTTATATTCCTGATCCAAAAGTAGATCTAAGTGGGCAGCTAAGTACTCATTAACACTTTGGTTATCACTTATCCCTAGTTTATTCTGCTCAGCTTCTAATTTCTTAATGGTATTGTTTAACACCACATCATCGTCTAAAGCCTGAAGTCGCGTCACCGCATTGATCATTACTCTGAATTTCTGCTTTTTTATTTCATCCGGACGATCAGTCAGTGCCTGCTGCATCTGCTTTAGATATATGGCTTTCTCTTCAGGGTCATCATCTAGACGTTCAGCTGTGGCCGTTTCTTGGTCTACCAACTTCACATGACCCGAGCGCTGCACCAATAAGACATCATGATCATATTGAATGACATTGGGATTTTCTGTCGCCATTACTTCAGCATTATAGAATATCGGATATCCTTCTGGGGTTAGGAATATCCGGCGCTGTTTCTCAATAGGTATCGATCTTACTACTTCCTCAAAAGATCTTAAAGATTCCTCAAATGCCAATACGACGCTATCTGGAGCAGGTTCTTTGCCCGCAGCAACCCTATCTGAAGTGAAAAATCTGCGTAATGCTGGAATATTGATGCCGCTCTGTTTCCCGTGTGTCATGTTTCTGACTGCGAGAACTTCCTGTTTTTCAACATCGAAAGTTACGAATATATTTTGGCCATCAGTTTTTTCCGTACCTTCCAACTCTCCACTAGAAGCTCTGATAAATACATCTTTGATATCTTTAAAGGTTATAGAACCATTATCATAAAGATGATCCATATGTCCATACCAGCCGCCCATTTATTTCTCTTTCTGCTCCTCTAAGACTTTCACCTGCTCTTCTAATCGATCAATTCTCTGGTTCATCCTTCTGAAATTCCTTCTAACCTCTCTCATTTGAGATTTGGCTATATCGATTCTACTCGAATCAGCTTTAGTCATCGGTTTGATGTTCTCTAAAGCCTCCCTAACAGATTCAATATAAGACATAACATTGGGTTTGTTATGAGATTCACCTAACAAAAACCCTCTAGTTAATTTGTCTAAATCAACCTTCATCAGAAGTGACTTCCGTCAAAGTGTCGTCCGTATCCGTAGTCGTCGTCGTATCTGTCGTAGTTTTGGTAGTCTTGCGACGCGTAGGACGGCGGCGGCGAGTTGTAGTTGTAGTGGTAGGTGTCTCTATGATGTCTGTATCTTCTGTAGTGGTCGTCGTAGTTCCAGTCGTGGTTTCCGTTGTAGTTCCGCCAGTTGTAGTGGTGGTGATTGTATTTCTGTTTCTTAGCCTATTTCTCAAAGCCTTTTTCTTTCTCGGGTTCATTTTTGTTCTCCTAAAGTTACTTTATATGGGTTTTTTTTATTTCTTCCTCTTAAATTCATTGGTCCTTTTACTGTCAACCGATTAATCACTGGTGAAGGTTTTCCAATCAGACTATCATCATATACCAAGTCGGTGACTTTTTGTATCTTATCTTTCAAATTGCGAGCGGTCATGGTTCGATCATCCGGATCCGTTACTGTGTTGGATAGGAACCTAATCTGGTTATCTGTGCCTGCATCATTTCTCTCTTGTTGTACATCGGCGTAAAAATCGCTACCGCGTACCCATGCTACCAAATTGGCGCTAGAATTATGCTTAAACGGATCTGAAGGTTTTCCGCCGTTATATAGCTCGGTTACTCTGGGTGCACTTAAGTTGGTGTTCCATATTGTTATTTCATCTAGTATGCCTTCAAATGATTCAGTTCCTGCCCAATTACTACCAATGGCGCCTTTTGTGGGTGCCTCAATGGTGCCGGCTGCGCCAGGGGAGGCGTTTAAACTCACTGAACTGGCGTCGACATATAGAACAGGAGTGGTGCCGGAATATGACACTACAACATGGTGCCATGTATCTGAAGAAAAAGCATCGTTATTTGTATACCAGAACCCGTCTGTACCATCATGTTTTACCTTGACGACAATTCGATTTGATGTGCCATCACCATCCGGAGACCCGTATACATAAATCTCTCTATGACTAAAATCAATAGCATTTCCAACACCAACAGTTATGTCAATTGTTTTCTTCATCCAGAACGAATAAGTAAACGCTGCGGTGTTGAGCATACTGACCGTATCGAATTTCATCACGGCGCCGCTGGAGCCCGGATCATCTTTAAAGTAGAACGCACGAGGCTCGTTATATTGTTGCTTGATATCCTCATATTTGTTTATCACATAATTTTTAGATATCAGTGCCATTAATATTAGTTCCCAGCCTTGTTTTTGATTCGAATGATCGTCTTTTGTTCATTCTCATTCAATTGTCTCAATTCTTCTTCAGTCAAGCCAATTGCTTGTGATGCGGCCGCGGCCAACTTCTTTAATGCCGCCAACATTTCAGGATCAACCTCGCTCAGAACTTTAAGTGAGCCGGCAACTAAAGTCGTCGATGCACCCTTATAAAGAGCTATCAGCGCCTGTACAACTTGCCATGCACCGGCCATGTTGAAAAACAACTTGAGAATGCTCATCTTGCTTTTGCCGCGAGATGTAGGAAGCTCTTTTGCTGGTTCTGCTGGTTCTGCAGTAGCAGTGGCGGGATTCGCACCACCGACGTTGATCGCATCTAGCCGGGCGGCGAAGCCGGCCAGGGTCTTGTCGTCGACCTCGCTAATATGCTGTTGAACAACCTCCGCAATCACTTCTCGTAATTCTTCTTCAGTCACTTTATCGTTCCTCCAATCCATTGGATTTAGTTCCCGATCTTAAACTTCGAATTTAACAATCTGTTAAGCTCGTTGTTCTTCCATTCCTTGAGAGTAAGTTCTTCACTTACATCATCATCGTCGCGATCCCATGCATCGTAACCTTCCTCAACCTCTTCTTCTTCCTCGTTGAGTTCTCCAGATGGCTTCTTGGTTCGGCGGCCGCCGTCATCTCTTCCATACGCAGTATCGGTTGTTTTCGTACGCTCATCAAGCTCGCCACCGATGAGTTCATCTGCATCCGCAACTTCTTGTGGTGTAGGTTGACCAACCGGTGTGGCCTCAGCATCTGCGGCTTTTTTGCGTATATGGCTAACCATCTTAACAACATCCTCTCCACTTAAGCCAATTTTGGGAAGAAGTACTTTGACAACGTACTCTGCCTGCTTCTCGGCCGTCAGATTGGCCAAGGTGCCGGCGATGGACTTAAAAATACCCTCAACAGAACCTGTGTCAAGTCGCTTCGTATGGCGCTCTGCAGCGGCTAATCCAGCGGAAAGCTCGTCGGCCTCTTCAATATCATCTACTTCATTTGCTGCAGACACTCTCTGCTCAACTTTTTCTTTGATGAGTTCGTTTAACTCAGTTCTTGTCAACTTCATCTTATAGTTTCTCCTATGATATGTTTCTTCTAGTTTTAAAGAATCTTCCCAATTTCTCAGGTTCAGGCTTCCCCTCTCGTAAGCATCTCTCTCAATCCGTTCGCCATCATCAGTCGAGGCATATCCTTCATGAGTTTCTAAATTATCCAATTCACCTTTGCAATTTTGTGCGTGATGTACCAATTCGTGAGAAAGAGATCTAAGAATGTCCTTCTCATGGCGCCTATCAACAAACACAGAGACTTGCATATTAGCTGGATCGTAATAGGCAGTCTTACCTAAAACCTGATCTGCATTAGTTGAGTCGGAAATAAATTCAATTGACACTGATTGATCAAAACCTAATCTCTCTTGAGAGAATGGCATAAACTCTTCAACGTACTTTGTAAGGTTGTCTAAGTTTCTACCAGATTTGTTTTCCAGAGACCATAATCTCTCTGTACTCTCTCTTATATCAACTCTAGTATTATCGTCGAAGGTCCTAGTTGTTGCGTCAACTGTAGTGTCACCGGCGCCGGTCGTAGTTCTTGCATCAACTCTAGTGTCGTCTCTATTTTTCTCTTCTTCAGAAGCCTGATCAGCGGCCATGTTGATATGCTGCGCAGCTGATGGCACACCTCCTTTCATCCACCTCAGTAGTGTCTTGAATGCGTCATAATGTGACAATTCACCATCTAACACTTTTTCACTTAATTCTTCGAAAGCCGCGCGTGTCTCGTCATCAGTATCCTCACTAAAATAGAAATCATAAAAGGCGTTCACTTCTTCAGGAGTTAATATGGTGTCGCTGTTGCCGTGCCTTAGTTTAAAACGTGAATCTACCTTTTCTGCCGCGCGTACGTCGATCCAAGTTTTCAATTTATATGTACGATGGGCCGCTTCCTTATCACCCCTGTATGTTAGGCTATCAGCGTTGGGCTCCTTCGATGATCGGCCACCTCTAGTTGGTTTAGCCGGCTTGGGAGCAATTATTTCTAATTCGCGCTGCGCAAATGCTTTTTGCACCGCATCGTCGTCGTTCGGATCTACGTTGGCGAGAAGATCTACATCTGTGAGCATATCATTTCTAAACTTTTCTAGACGGCTAGCCATAACTTCTACATCTGATGCGTATACATCTGATTCATCAGCAAGCTTCTGATAAGCTGGCATAACAAATCGATCAAATTTGGCATCAACTTCCTCAGGAGTGAGATCTATGGGATCCATACCTAAAGCCCGACGGCCAAAATCAAGCGGAGCTTCGTTCAACTCCATTCGTACTAGCTTACGAAGTTCTGTCTCAGATATTAGCATGCATTAGTCCCTGCGAGTGATCACCTATTAAATAGTTAATAATATTGGAATGTGTGATTATTTACGTACAAGAGTTGGGGAATTTATATTAACTGGTCTCGTATACGTACTTCATGCGCACGTGATCATCTGTCATCCACTTAAATGTGCCTTCATTTATCAGATATATATAATTTTTGTTAACCATGACGTCACAGTTATAATTATTTTTTTCTTTTACTAACATTTGATCCATTATTATCCCAACGTTCCTGCTAGACTCGGGATTTTTTAGTATAGTGCCTACAGACAGCTTAAGTATACCTAGCTGCCTACCACTCACATCATAGTTTTCCTGTGGTTGTCGTATGTACCTTTGTTAAAACGTAATGTTGCGTACGCTCTAGTTAAAAAATTAAATTTTTCTGTATTTCCACCGTAAGATGGGTGTCGGTAAGGTCCGGTATATGCACTAGCTCGAAAAGCTTCAGTGATATCTTCTTGGGAAGTTTCCTCAGTGATCAATAGACCACCTGTGCTCACTATTTCATATAGGTTAAGTCTCTCATATTCTTCAGTATCAAAGGTCATACCAGCAGAGTCTTTGTACACATTAATAACCTCTTCCTTAATAATAGATTCCAATCGTTCTTGTGTTATGTCTATAATCATGTTAGTTCCCTTCAATGACGAATATGTTCACCCAGCGCTGCTCCAAATAGATCTGCCACTCTTCATCTGACATGATATCATTTTCCAGGAGATACTCAATCTGTTTCATATTCTTATGATGATCCAGAGTGTTACTTAACGAATTAATTAAAAAATTCACTGCTTGTGTAGTGGTGGCCACATCGTAGTTTGTTTCGTACATATTGTCCTCACTAAATTGCTGATACAGCTATACTCTTATTTAAATATTTCGCATTACTTATAACTAGTTAAATTATTTTTCTGAAGCTAATATAATAATTTATACTTCAAATCAACAGGTTAACGAATTAACTTTTTCTCTTTGTTAACCATGTGAAATATTTTAGCACGTTTTGAGAAGGAATTTAACCCCCCAGCAGCATTTTTATCCAAATATCGTTCCGGCCCCTCTATTTAAATAAGGAGAAGAAAAATGGGAGTTAACCACAAAGAAACTTTAGAATTGTTGGACGTAGTAGTAAACAAGTTCAATATTGATTATGGAAATATGAAAATTTGCGATTTAGGAAATCAAAGAATGTGGTCTTCATTAAATATTGAAGGCATTCCAATTACACGAAAAGGGTATCTTTTAGGAGATTATTTTAAAATTTTAAAAGGAGTCCCTTTTCACGTTTCTATCGATCTGAATGGAAAGAACGGATCGTTACCCATTGACCTCACAAAACCTATCACCCGTCCAGTTGTTGGTGGGCCATTTCAATTAATAACAAATTTTGGAACTTCTGAACATGTGCCTGGGCAATATTGGTGTTTTAAGAATATTCATAATTTATGTGACGTCGGCGGCCTTATGTATCATGTAGTACCTAAAGTTGGGAATTGGGATGGGATAAACTGCGGCTTAAAAGAACCCCATTGTCCGTATTTTTACAATTCAGACTTTTTTCAACAATTGGCAGAATTAAACGGATATGAAATTGTTGTTAATAAGATATGGAATCACGATCACATAGTTCCAAAGAGAGCAAGAGAGGAATGTGTTTGTGTATATAGAAAGGTTAAAGATACAGAATTCGTTGAAGAAGAGGTATTTTCTAAAATTCCTTTAGCGGTTATTCACAATCCAAGCAAAACTGGTAATTATGCAAGCGGAGGTATGTAATGACAGAAAAAGTTTTAGTAACAGGCGGCGCCGGCTTGCAGCCGGCTCTCATGTTGATAGAAGTATTTTAAACCCTCTTGAATTTGTTATGGATAATGTCGTTGGAACATGTAATATACTAGATTATGCACGGCTTCAATGTGAAAATTTAAAATTGTTTCTTTATTTCAGTACAGATGAGGTCTTCGGCGTCGCCCTTCCGGAAGTATCTTACTGAAGTTGCTCGATGGCCGCCGCCATCAATGAATATTTTACGCATATGTACAAACCCTCACTATAATTAGATCCAGCTTGTAATATACTCCTTGCTCTTCGTATAACGATTAGAGAAGTGAATTGATTATAGGAAGATAATCTTCGGCGTTTGCACCTTGTATGTTTTGGCGTACGATCATACCGCTATCCAATACCCAAACTAACGGAAGAGTCACGCGTCCATTCATTGCGCGTACCAAACTAGAAGAAGGATCGGCCAATACACGGAAAGGAACAGAGCCGTATATATCCATCATGTAAAGTTCGAATTGTTGTAATATGGTCGTCGAAGCCGGCTGCCCTGCTCCATTTTCAAATAATGTATAATATACTTCTACACCACGTTCTTTCCAATCCGGAGCAACCATCGCCAAATAATCAAATTCGACCAAACAGGATCCGCACCATTCAGCACCCGTTATAACTAAAACAGCTTTACTACCACACAACGATTTGATGTTAACCGGATCCCACTCTGCATTGGGGAACTGGACTGATGGGAACACATCCCCCTCTCTAAAACCGACTGGCAGAGATCTGTTTGGGCATTCAGTGTTACTCTCCTCTGTGACGATTTCTCCCGTGATCGTGGGCTGTTGGAGAGCGTTACGTACTCTAGGCGGTCCGCAACCGGCCAAATGCGAAGCTAGCCAAAGGCCAGCGGCCAACAACAATATGTCTGCAATTAAAAATTTCATTGGAGTGTTCATTCGTCTTCTAATCCTTTTTATTATTGCCAACCATCGTCGGCCGCGGCCTGTTTTGGGCTTTTTAGTATGTGCAAGGAAGATCTTCCGTCATGACGAAACCAAAACACAGATGGTTCTATTTCGTCGACATGTGTATTATCTAATTTAAGTTCGAACAATCCATATTTCTTGTCTTCCAATTTCATGTATAACTTGGCACGTCTAGACCTATTCATCTTTCTAAGGGCATTTCCACTAGTATCTTGTACTACCAATATTCCAGATCTTATAAAATGTTTTGTATCATATGCCATCACTATCTGCATACATTTAAGCGTGACGTTGCCGTGTATAATCCTATGTATATTTTTTCCACTATACGAATAAAAACGCTTAAGCGGAGAATTGTACAGATAATTCGCTAGCGAATCAGTATACATTGCCTAGTTTTCTTTATGACTCTGTTAAAAAATCTATTCATTGTCGTCGCAGTTGGAGAATAAGAGATACTATCGAAATCACTGTTGACAGAAACTATCATCCCGACCAATCGACCAGTTATACTGAGAATAGGAGATCCGGAGCTTCCTCCGGCCGCTGGTATACTGTATACTGCTAATTTTTTAATTCTCTCAGAATCATTTACTGCGAGTACTCCGTTATATACACCCTTGAATACGGGTACCATATTAACGTCAAATAATCCTGTGGGCGCGGCGACGTTGAATACGGGCGCGCCAATATCGGCTCGATTAACTGTGGTGCCGATGGTTTGCATGTACAAACCTTCTGCGTATATCACGCACATATCGTTTTTTTTATCTAACCCAATGACAACAGCACTGGAGACTTTCCCAGATAAACCAATGGTTTCCAAATCGACACTAAAATATACGTCATCATCCTCAGATAAAGGCATGCCGGCTTCCATCGCAGACAACAATGTTCTTTCAATTAAGTAGTCGGGGCTACATGCGTGTGCAGCAGTCATAATAAAAGTGCCGTGATCATCAGTCCCGATTGCGAAACCACTAGCGCTCGTCGCACCATTCTTAGTTATGCATACTTTCTTCTTCTTTCTCTTCTTTTTTTTCTTCTTTTTTTTCTTTTTCTTTATCTTGCAAACTTTTAGATCGCAACTGTGTCTAATTTGCACAAACGTTTCGCGCGCCCCACTTATAATCTCTTCGTTTTTAATTGGGTCTGGGGGAGTGACGTCACTATCGACCCCGAAAGTCAGTAGTGTGCCGATGATAAAAACTATTAAGCCGGATGCTGTAATAAACCGCTTCATCGTACATATTAAATACGTACATTGGTGGTTAAACGGTAAATTATTTTTTTATTTTGTGGATTTCTTTGGTAATTTTAAAAAATTCGTCATGATTTCGTAGTCGATTAGTTCAATTGTGGCGTCTAGCTGCTCTTTCGTGATTGAATCACGCAAATTGGCCTTGAGAATTTTACGAAATGCGGTTTCCCCGGTAATCAAGCTTGGATCATAAGAGCAGTATTCGCATAAATTGACATATTGTTCGAAAACTTCGAAAAAAAGTTTATCCGCAACGTCATCATCCCAGTCGCAGACTTCCACCAACGCGGTACGTAAAGAATACGATTTTGCTAACTTTTCTACCGCATTATCAAATTCATCGGACATCTAAAAACCTAATTTTGTGTTTTGGCACCACTTTTTTCTTTTCTGCTCTCTTTTTCAGTATCAATTGTATCTCAGGGCCGTTAGCGACGTCATTTTTTTCAGTGATGTTGGTAAATTGTGGTTTGAAATTGTCATCAAATAATTTAACTGCAGAAACAGAAGAAAAATAGTGCACATGACCATCAAATGGCGGTATGTCATCGTACCCGGGTACCGGATTAGGGTTGCACGTACTTCTCTTTACCGGTACTTGCACAATTAGCATCTCTTTGCATACATCGGAGACTTTTTCTGCGAAAGAAAAGACATCATCAATGTGTTCGAGCACATCTAACGCAATTACCACATCCGCTTTGACGTTTTCGACCGCCAAAAAACTGTCGTTAGCGACACTAAATCCCATTTCAGCCGTCTGAGCAGCCAAATTCGGGTTTATTTCGCAGCATGTGTAGTCTTTTTTTTCAATTTTGAATTTTTCGCAAAATTTTTCAGCAAATAGACCATCACCAGACCCAATTTCCAAGAAAGTATAACCAGAAATGTAATACTGAATCCATTGTATACTGTCCAAAAGGTTTTCTATGTGAAAAATACGCTTTTCAAGCGCAAAAGTCGGAAAATTTTTCCTATATTCTTCAGTATGGTATTGATCTAAGTCGCCTTTAAAGTGTCTGTACATGTGCCGGCACTTGCTGCACACATACACATCCGGAAGTCCGCCCGGCTTAAGCACTTTATAGGCGATTTTTATTGATGATTCGTCTTCGCAAAGTGATATGCGCTGAAATTGGCCCATTTTGCAAAATCGGCAGTCGTCTTCGTGGTCAAAAAGTTGCATGCAACCAGTATACCACGTTAGGCCGCGATTTTTTCCGGAAATTTTTCACACTACTTAGACTTTTTCGCAATAGCAGATCCCTTCCACCACTTGGTCTTGTTAGATTTCGGAGAGCATTTAGTACCAGAATCGCACCATTTGTACCCATTCCCCAAAAGACCGGAATCCTCTTCCAACATCTTCTCAAGTTCCTCTCTTACCAAGTTCCTGAGGTCATTTTCTGTTAATGTGATTAAATTACTCATCTTGTACCGACTTATCCGCCACAGGATCGATTATAACGGTATCATCCAAGGGAGGAAGGTCAGCGGGCATAAAAGAGGGTGGTTTGTCTAGGAGAGGGTCCCAATGGGGATCATCGTCATTCTCAAACCCTTCGAACAGTTGCTCGCGGATTAGCTGTTTAAGATCGTCGTAAGTTAGCATGATATATTATATAGTCCGGTCTATCACTTAGATTCAACACAATTAAGAGTTATGGTGTATTTTTTTCTCAGTATGACGACGCCATCCCCTTTGCATGTCTTGCAACTACTGTCGACCGTGTTTCCGCGTCCCTCACATTTCTCACATGGCCGAACTGTGTTCATAATAACGTTCGATTGGTTAAAAAGTTCTTGTACCATTCCAGTACCAGAACATGGATCGCATTCAATGCGTTTATCGCCACCAACACCACCACAATCTCCACATATGTGCTCTTCATTGATCTTGATATGTGATTTAATGTCCTTACTCGACTTGAGTTTCTTGAATGGTATACGAAAGTTGATTAAGGTGTCGCTATTATGTGTAGTTGGTTTTTGTGCACTAGGCTTTTTAGCGCGATTATGCGCGTTGTTGTTAACGCGTGCTTGAAACCCTTGGGAAAAGAAATCGGAAAATAACGAATCTAAGTTGATCCCACCAGAAAAAGGGTGGCCACCTTGTCTATGGAAAGGCCCGGGCGCGCGACGCATGTCATATTCTTGGCGCTTTCGATTATCAGACAGTGTAGTGTATGCCTCGTTTATCTCTTTGAATCGCTCTTCAGAGGCTGTATCGCCATGGTTCAAATCTGGGTGGTATTTTTTTGATAAATTTCTGTATGCCTTTTTCAACTCTTTAACGTTGGCGTTCTCGGCCACTCCTAAAACTTTGTAATAATCCGGCATATGTACACAATTTAATACGCTATAGCGTTTTGTCAACCTTTACGTGTTTTTCAAATTTAACAATATCAACCCTATAGCTGCTAAAGTAAGATTGGTACCCCATACTGCTCTCTCAGTTGGATATCCTGTCTCGCACATGTTTGCGAAGGATGCGCCTAGAATTACACACATTACTACTGTCAATGCCATATAACACACTAGGCGCCCAATCTTTTCTCCACGCTCCATACTATAATTATCAACGAATTAGCTAATCTGGCTTTTTATTTTTATTTCGCGTGCACGGATGCACTTAGTCGCCGGCTGGTGCCCCTATGTGGGAGATATCTTCCGGCCCCGGGGGGGGTGGGGGGGGAGGGTACCCCTGTATTGCGTTGTGTTACCTATGTGCTATAGCATAGAAAAAACCCCGACAACGCTAGCTGTCGGGGCTTCCTGCATATCTGCTACCTATTTCAGTTCCTCGGACTGTGACCCAGCCTATCTTCTACTGTTCTCGTAAGAACTTGACGCTGCTCCGGTAGGTCAACGCGCTTCCGTTCTGTTATAGGCAAGGAACGGACATTTAGTAAGGTATCATTGCTGGATATGCTATGAGGTACCTATTACCTCGTTTATGATCGTTCGCTATATGTTTGGGTTCTATACATTTGTTTTTATTGTCCTCGGCCATTTCTCTTGAGGTGGGCAGCGATTAGCGCGTCAATCTGCTCACTGGTTAGTTCGGGGCAATGCTTCTTGACTGCCACGATTGTCTCTCCCACACTCGACTCATGCAGGATCAGTTGATCCCAAATGATATGCTCTGCGAAACTCTTATCTCTCACTACTTTCTCTCCTCTCGGACTCTCCTATACATCATAGCACAAGTAAAGTGTGATGTCAAGTGTTTTCTTTCTACTGGCTCCTAGAGCAAAGTGAATCCATCGTCAATGATAGCAACGGTTTGCGGATATGCTCTTTTCTTCCCTCCGGCGTCAATTTGATGACACCTAGTGACTGTCAAGTGTCTGACATGCCATGTTATTGACGTTGCAACAGTGTCAAATGGATGACGATGGGTGTTAGTTGACATTGTTTGCTGGGTATGGTACTAGATCACCCACCCATTTCGCACCCCTTTCGTTCTTTACTTTTGTCAATGCACGGTGGCTACTCCCGTAACTCGCTGATTTACCAACTAAAATCAATTCTGTACGAACCCCGATGCTTTCTTGGGCGTGTTTAGAGACTGAAAGAGT
>Ga0209128_1001946_pt1 | contig 13670 bp, 20 predicted proteins | sample ETNvirnome_6_100_FD_184072 | JGI IMG/M metagenome (GOLD analysis project Ga0209128, IMG submission 184072) | Marine viral communities from the Pacific Ocean - ETNP_6_100 (SPAdes) (version 2) | ecosystem: Environmental > Aquatic > Marine > Oceanic | place: Pacific Ocean | collected 2013-06-19 | reverse complement strand
TTCGTCCTCTGTAATTCTGTATTCTCTACCATCAGGTATAGGAGTATCTAATGATACTGGTAATGTTCCTTTTTTAGTATCCATTACAATTCCACCATATCTTTCAACTTGAGCAATCATAAGACCTAAACTCCAACGAGAAGAATTGAAATCATAATCATCAGGAAATTCAAAATGTCCTTTCTCAAAACTCCACTTCAACCATTTCAAATGGTCTTCAAATAAATACTCGTCTGTTAGTTCTTTTGCTTCCTTATACGCTTCAATAATCTCTTTCATCATTTCAGTAGGATTATCAGGTGTATCATTATCAGTAGGGTTATTCTCTAATAATCCCCGTAGTTTTGTTTCAAACTTTTTATAGTCAGTCATACCCATTCACTAAAACTCCCGTATTGTAATCTTTTATGGAATTTCTCTTCATCAAAATCATCTCTGGTTATTTCCTTTTCAAATTCAGTAAAAGAAAGTTTTGGATACTTTTTCTTAAATCGTCTGTATATCCCATAAAGGTATTTTTTCTCATCTTCTTTTTTCATATAAAATAATTTATTCTCTATCCACATTTTCCATTAAAAAACCTTCTCCTTTACACTCCACTACATCATCAACATCTCCTACCTTCCATAATTCATTAGGATTATCTGTCGGCTTAAGGTCTAAAACTCTCATCATTTCTTCCACATTTAGTATATCTGCGAGAGTTTCACACATCTCACCTTTATCAAATACAATTAAACAAATGATTTCTTTATGCTCATTAAACATTTTCATCTCGCCATCTTGAAAACCTGCCTTAAACTCACAAGTGGAGAACAGAATATCATTTTTAGTGATTATCCACTCACCATCTTCCAACCCATCTTTATAGTTTCCTGTATATCTGTATCCATTATGGTAATGTAATCCTTGCTCAATCATACCATAATACCTAATATATTTTTCCAATCTTCCTTACCAAACTTCAACTTACTCACCATAGTATCCATAAAGAGATTTTCATTTTTCTCAACTTCTTTTTTGATTTCCTGTTCTCGTTTCATTACCAATTCTTCATCTTGAAAATCTGGTAGGGGATTTTCTTTCTTCAATTTTTTATACAAAGATTTTTTCATTTCTTCTTTGTAATTCATCAAATTTTCTTCAATCTGTTCATCTTTGAGTTTTGAAAAACTATACCACATAAAACTCTCAACTATCTTTTCAGCGTCAATCCAATTATTCATCATATCAGTTTCCTCAATTCTCGGTTTGCTGATACAACCGATTTCAGTTTTGGAATAATCTTCCTCACTATTTTACGAGTATATTTCTTTATCCAGTTTGTAAATGTACCTTCCTTCATTTCTACTGGATTTATACTATATCTTGAACCAATAAGCGTCATTTTAGTTAGGTCATCTTTCAAGTTATTCAACAGAATTTTCGTTTGACGATTTACTTTGGAAAGTGAGGTTGCAAATAATTCTCGGTAAGAAACGGAAGAACGATAATGTTTCTTTTTCAGTATTCTAAATACATATTTTTTTGTGGTAATCACTTCCACCTTCAGCTTCTCAATCAAAGGTAAAGTTTCCTTTGAAATCTGTTTGTATTTTGTTTCCATCGGTTTCAAGATTTCTTTTTTAACACGCTCAATTTCTTTGGTTAGTTCTCCAAGTTCATCTATGCTGATTTTTATATTCTTGTCTATATCTTCTGTAATTAGGTCTTTCAGTTTTATCATATTTTTACTCTCATCACAATCCATAAAAGTTTCCCATTCATCATCTATATTCCAATTTTGCAACCACAACTCAAATCCATCAATATCACCTTCATAATCCCATTTTACATCTTTACTCTCATCTCTTTTCTCTCGTTCAATTCTCGCCTGATATTTTGAGATAAGATGTCGTAGTTCCCTTGCGTTCTTATCCCACAACGAAATTTCCTTCTGTTTCATCTCATTCAACATCTTCAATCTCTTTTACCACTTTCTCATTCAACATACTTCTTATTCGTGGTGTAAATGCTTCTTCCAGAGCATCACGGGCTTTTTCTAATCCAACTTCTCTCCCGTAATTACAATATAGATTTATTTGACGTTGAAGTTCTTTCAATCGTTCATTCCAATATGTATATCCTTTGTTCTTTGTAATGATTGATTGATTATTACTTACCACATTTATTAGTAGTTCAAAATACTCATCTTGTAGAAGTTCTATCTTGGTTTCTATTTTTTGTAGTTTATCATTTACTACACCCATCTTACTTCATCTTTTACTTCTTCGTAAAATCTCCAATCAAGGTCTAACATTCTGGGTGAGGCGACTACCTTATTTTTCAGTAGTTCTGCTTGGACATCTAATTTTGATAATCCTTTGTGTTCTAAATTTTTTATGTATTCCACCAGTCCTAATCTTCGTAGTCCTTTACTGGCGATGAATTGTTCTTTTGTTTTGTAAGTCATATTAAAACTCTCCTGTATTGTGAATTATTTGTTTCAGTAATAAATATAAACTTTTATTGTTTTCGTCATACTTATTTACTGATGGTACTGAACAAACTAAATGGAATTATTATTGACGTTTTCTCAAACTAATCACTATTTATAGTAGATAAGAGAAGCACTTAAGCAGATTAAATAAGTTATTAAAAACTTTTTATTTGAAGTTATTTGAAACGTTTAAGTGTGATGAGATGTTCGTTAGAACATCTCCCAAAACGGAACGAAGTGAAGTTTTGGTATGGTATGTAGCAAGTAGCAATTAAAGATAAATGTTGGTGGTTAGATTTCAGGGTTTCAGTAAGAGAAAGGGAAACTCTGCTAATTTTGTCTTACAACAAAATCAACCAGTATAATAGTAGGTAAATAATTATGAAGTTAGCAGTAAAGAAACAGAAACAACGATACGAATATATTTTTCATCAAAACACCCCCGAAGAATTAGATACTAACCCAGATGAACTTTCAGTTGAATATGAAGAACTCAAACGTTTATGGCGTGAGAATTGTGGTAGATATACAACAAATCCTAATCATCAATTTCACATTAGTCGTGGAATGATACGAGATGACCGAGTTTTTTTAATATGCGAGATTACTGATAATTGGAAATTTGATAATCCACCCAAGTTTTATGTTATTAGAGAAATCCATAAACAGGGAAACCATAAGTTCGTAGATATGGTAGAACTTTACTTATGTCCTAATTGTGAAGTTTATTGTAGAAGTCAAAATAGTATTGTACTTCCATATAAGTTGTGGAAAAAACTAAACTATCTGTATCAAATCCCCTCCCAGAAATAACTTATTCAAAGGACATACACATACACCATTTTCACTACTTACCTATACACATCCTATACACTTCTATATCAATTTGTTCTTTGGACAACTATATCAAAAAAAAAATAAAAAAGTTGAGAATTATTGTGTTTGTATCTCCTGTTATTACTTGACTTATAGAACTTAAAAATACCCAGTAAAAACTTCCTAAAATAAAAGGGGCTTTGAGAATTGACGACCATACTTATTACAGGAATTACAAGAAGAACTTGTATCCCGTAATAAAAAAAAAGGTTATAGAAATGAATAAAAATAAATCAAATCCGTATGGAATAAAAACTCCCACATCAATCAAGGAGTTTAGAGAAAATCTCCAAAAGTATTATCTCTGTATAAGTAATGGTAATTATGAAAAAATAGAAGAGAATTCATTATTGGTTAAAGATTGTGGGGGGATAGAATTGAATAAGATTTCCTCTTTTAATGAAATTTACGAAATCACCGAAAGTGGTTTTTATGGCGATGGTAGTTCCCCATCTATTATTCCCAAAATCACCGAGAAGAAAGATTTGTTAGAATATATGAACGAAACAGACCAAGTATTTTCATCTGGTAGTTATTTTTACGATGAGAAGAATTATACATTATGGGAAGGTAAGGAAAAACATAATGAGTTCTTAAATAATGGTAATCCTATGTACTTCACGTTGGATAATCAACATTTAAGAGAGTTCTATATGATGACTTTGGGTGATTATAGTGGATATGAATATAGGGAGGTGAATTGAAATGCTATTAGAAGAAACAAGTTTAGACCAAGGATTAGAACAGATAAAAGGTAATGATAGTTTAGAAAATATATTAGATAGAGTATTCATCTGTTTAAGGGATTTCTCGGATGATTATTTAGATGAATTACTTGGAGAGAAACTATTAAAGGAGATGTCGGGGATTATACAAAGTAAATCACCCGATAAACCTATCCCCTCAATCCATAACTATATGGGTGGTAATCACGAGAGTTATATGGATTTCCTACAAAAGGTAAATAGTATAATATGAGGTATTGTAAAAAATGTGGTGAATTGACGATTGATGAAAAATATAAAAGAATATGTTTCTATTATTGTATGAAGTGTAGGAACAAGATAAAAACGAAATCTGTTTTTAACAGAGCGTATAAAAAAATTAAAGGATAAACTAAACTCACGCTTGTAGTAATTCCGTAGTTAGTTGTTATTCCTATACGGAAGGATGGAAGTGTTGGTCTTGTAGTTATACCCTGATAGATGAATTTGTTATTTGTCTATTCAGTCATAGTGGGTTGAAATCCCCACTTGGTATAAACTACTTGTGGATGGATATGTACTTATCATAAATGGATAGAGGCAGTAAGATAGTGAATTCATTATCTTATGTAAGGTAGGAGAACTATTGGACTGGTTGGAAACTATAGCAGACCCCAGAACGATAGATAAATGTAAAACCTGATGTTAGAAAACACCCTATTCAACATCCAATTCCAACTAATTCAAAAACAACTAACTCAAGCGTGGGTTTTAATTACAAACAAGAAGAAGAATTAAATAAGGAAATAATATAATATGAGTTTCAAAAAAGAAATCCTGATGTATAATGGGATGGAAATACATAAAACACCAACCCGAATGACTGAAAAACAAAAACAAGAAATAATAAACCAACCTGAAAAAATCATAAAGAAAGATTTTCATATTTGTAAGGATGGTGAGGTAATAAAATATCTAATAACTAACCACGATATAGTTAGACAAGAGATTACAACACCAATGACGCGAGAAGATGTTTTGAGTGGTAAAATGGTTTTTAGTAGGAAACCAACTGAACTGAAAAAGATATTAGATAAAGAGTATGGTATTTAGCACCCCAAATAACTAAAAGGAAATAGAAAATGAAATACATAACAAATGAAGAACTTGAAAATCTATTAGAGAATAATGGATTAGATGATTATTCCGATTGTGATTTCTTTGGTTGGGATACAAGAACATTAGAGGTCAGTATAAATGGTGTGGATTACGGAGTGGAATACTATATGGATTTAGATGACTACTTGAACTCTGCACACGAGGTATATGATGAAAGCGAATTTGATACATTTGAAGATTGGATTGAATACTACAAAGATGAGTTTATGACTGATGAAGAATTGAAGGGTTGGTAAATGAAAACTGATAAGTTAGTGAGATATATGAAACTCCGTTCCAAAGTAGAAGGAGTGGAGTGGGGTTTAGATACTGAATACCTTGAGCCATATTTCAATAATGGTGGAAGGCATTTCTTTGGAGTTCATTTGGACGATAAAGGAAATCTATTATTTGACGACCAAGAACCATTTAAGGGATTTTTTAATAATTGGGAAATGAGGATGAGTGGAGTAGTATAAATGATTAGACGAAAGAAACTGAAAGTAGGAAGAAATCAAAAACCCTGCCCTAAATGTGGTAAAGATGTAAAGTATAAAAAATGTTGTGGTAAAAATAATAATGGTTGGACTGAAATGGACTTTGTAGTCCCAATAAAGGAAACTCCTTCACAATCTCCAAAAAGACCATACCTCACTAAAAGTGTGATTGAAGATTTAAGGAATATAACTGAATGTATTTGTGAAGATATTGGAGATGACCTTTTTTGGTCGGCTTTTAAGAGTAAGACCAATTACGAAACTTTCCTTGTTGGTGAATATGGTATTGTAAGGTTAGGGATAAAACAAACACCATCATCACCTAAACCTTATATCCATTTGGGTTCAATTGAGATAATGGAAAAACATAGAGGTAAAGGAATAGGCAAAAGATGGATAAAAAGTATTATCAAAATAACCAAATCGTATGGATACGGATTGGTTCTAAAAGTGAGTTGTTTGGATTACGATGAAAATAATTATATGGTGAATAAAATTTTCCGTGAAAGTGTTTGTAAGTCGTTGGTTGGTATAGATAGAGAAAATACAGAGGCTCTGTTGAATGATAGTATTTACCGATATGAGAACACCTCACCAAAACAACGAGATTACTTATACAAGAAGAATACAGAACGATTACTTGATTATTATGCTAATTTAGGATTTATACCACTTACCATCGTTGGAAAAAATCTACTGACCTTTAACGAAAGTTTTATGGAAGATGAGGGTTTTTGGATATATGAAGGTGGTTTGTTGAGTAGGTCTGTTAAAAAAACATTCAAGAATTACAATAAACCAAAATTAAAACAATAAAGTTGAAGGAAATAGAAAATGAAATACAAACTGATTATTAGTTGCGATGTTAGTGAAACTGAATTAGATGAGATTAGACCTGATTTACAGGAAAGAGGAGTAATTACATATTTAGAGCTTCGTAGAACGTATGGGGATAAAATAGAATTTGAAGTATTGGAACATCAAGGTAGAGTATCCAATTCTCCTAAATTATTATATCCTCCAAAAGTAAAAGATAGAAATGATGAGAATTAAAGATGATTAGATAAAAGCGTTCTTTGTTGGGAAGAAAGAAACCCCATTCGTGAAGTTAAACAACTAAAACGGGTGGGGTTTTGTATGCAATAACACTTCGTTCTGTATAGGTTTTCTCTCTATAAAAGGTGTATCCTTTGAAAAGAATACACTTATTTCAAGTGTGGTTTTTCATCAAGATTTCAATAATCCAGAGGTGTTTCGCTCTAACTTGTAGAGTTTCACCCTTTCTTGTATATCTAAAATTTATAATACTATAAGTTAGATGAGATAATACAGGTTAGGACTTACTCAATCTCACCACCCGTGAAAAACCTATCTATGAGTTCTGGGGTTGGATAGAAAATTGGCATCCCCTCTTTCATCATCTCATTTACCATATGAGCGATATATGATTTGTTTTGTCCTGTATCTTTCAATCCAAAAATCTTTCTACGATAGTTAAAAATTCTTTTAGATACAGAATTGACCATTTGAATAACCATCTCTTTATCTTGCGACATCTTCCATTCCCAAATCAACTTCCCACCTGTATCTGGTAATTCATCTTCACCTAATAATCCTTTTATTCTCCATCGTGTTATGGTGTTTTTCAAACTCTCCTCATATCTTTTTCGTTCTACTTTGGTAATCTGTAGCGTACCGATGATTTCATTAAAGTATTTATCAAAATTTTTCTTCACGATTTATTTTCCTTTTCTTCGGGGTAATGTTTCATCAGTAAATCAAATACTATATCAAATGAAGGATTGTACCTTTTTAGTAATTGTTCAAATGAAGTTTTGAATTTCTTTGTATTGTATGAAGTATTGTTTTCACCAACAATATATTTCAATCTTACTTCTTGATAAGCACCTTCCACCGATAAAATCCCTTTATCCACCAAATCAAGTAGTTCTGGTTCCCATTTTTTAATTGATAGAAGTTTCTTGATTTTCGTTTGACTACATCCAAGTTTCTCACTCACATTTACAATACTCCACATCTTACCATCCCGAACTTCACCTTTTCTTGGACGACCTTTTTTGATTTGTTTTGAAAATTCAACTTTTAGTAATTCAGCTTCCCTGACTAATTCACTTTCAGTTTTTACACGATAAGCGTTTAGTGTAATTAGGGCGATTGTTTCATTCTCAAATTCACTCAACCTACAAGAACATTTCTCCCAACCAATTTCTTTTAGTGCAAGTAATCGTCTATGTCCTGATATAATCATATTGGAACGATTGATTACAAGTGGTTCAAGTAATCCATTTATATTGATACTATGGACAAGTTCTTTTAGTGTTTCAGGATTGTCGTTGTATATGGTTGAGTTGATTGGATGTGGTTTCAACTCACTTACTTTCATTTGAATTATGTAATCATTCATTAGTTTTCCTCTTTCCAAATTTTATTCCCACTACAATATGGACAATTTTGACCAGAACCTCTTTTGGCAAAGGAGGTTTTCCAAATGTGGTTATTGTTTTCTTTACAAACCCAAAACACCTTTTTACTTGAAAATGGTAAGAAATTGGATGGTTTTATATTATCGTTGAGAGTTGGATGGATTTGTTTAGAAATTGTTGGAAACTTTACTTCAAAATTGTTTTCGGGAGTTGGTTGATTACCACTACAATATGGACAACCACAACCCATACCAGTCCTTACATATAGAGGAGTTTCCCATTCGTGTCCTTTATTACAAACGAACCAAATTTTCTTATGACTACCATAAATAACATTTCTCGGTGTTATATCACCATTTTTAGTTGGGTGAAATTCTTTGGTTATTTCTGGGTGGGTGGTTTCTAAACAATTTGTTATTGAAACCTTTTTACCAATACAAAATGGACATTTAGTAATGTGAATTTTTTTATTCTTATCTAATCTAATTCTATTTCTTACTGGTGTTTGAAACTCGTGGTCTAATCCATTTGGACATTTCCACCAAATCTTTCTTGCTGAACGAAAATAGATTTCATTTGGTTTGAGATTTCCATTTTTAGTTGGGTGAAATTCCTTTGAAACTTCGGGATATAAACTTTCTAAACTATTTTTATCATCAACCATTCTGTTTGTGCAATAAGGACATCCTCTTTTAGCATATGGAACTCTTCTATGGTCGTGATTGGGGTATTTATCACATATCCACCACACTTCAACTACACTCATAAATGAAATGTCCGTAGGTATTAGATTTTTATTTTTTGTGGGATGCCAATACTTCAATAATTCAGGATGAGTATTCTGTAAGGATTTTTCAATCGGGGGTTTTACAAGTTGGTCAAAATACTCATAGTATTTTTCATCATTCCATAGTTCATCTTGTTTCAAATACTTATCTACAATTTTCCATCTTGATTTACTGAACTCAACTATTTTTGAAGTAGATACAATAATCTTTTTCACTACATCTAAATCTTTATCCTTCTTTTCGTGTAAAACATCGTTTTTTGAAACTTTTGGCAGTGGTGTTTTACCTTGTTCTCTTACTCTAATAATTGAAATACCTGATTTTTTCAATCTTTTATTTTTACTTTTATCCCAATCAATTTTATTTCTATGGTAATACCAACCATCATATTCTATACCTATTTTGTAATAGGGTAAATAAACATCAACCTCATCACCATCAATTATTTTTCTGTGTTCCACTTTTCCTAAAACAGATTGTAGTTCAGTCAATAACCTAAACTCAACTTTAGAAGTTTGAGCACCACTACATTTTGGACAATTAGTTCCTTGTATTCTTCTATTTATTCCAATTTTCCATTCGTGTCCTCTTGAACACATCCACCAAACTTTTTTTACTGAATTATAGTAAATCTTTGATGGGTCAAAATCTCCATTCTTCGTTGGATGAAGTTGTTTGACTAAATATGGTTTTTTATATGATAGGGTGTTGTCTTCACAAATGAGTTTTCCGTGGCAAAATGGACAACCTGTTTTATTCACACCCGTTCTTCTGCTTATTGGAGATGAATAAATGTGTAAATCACTTTTAGGACATTTCCACCAAACCCTTTTACTTGATTGGGGTGAATAATCACTTGGTTTCTTTTCATTTTTAGAATAATACCATTCCTTCACTATATTTGGATGAATAACTTTTAGATTGTATTCTTTTGATGGGAACATACCCAAACAATATGGACATCCTTGATTACCTTTGGTTCTCTTGTAAATAACTTGTTGAAATGTGTGTTTTACACCCCACTTTTTAGTTGAACACAACCAATAAACTTTTTGTCTTGAACCATCTGTGTATTCTTCCATCTTCTTTTTGTTTTTGGTTGGATGCCATTCCTTTACAAGATGGGGATAGTTTGTTTTTAGATTGTCTTTTGGATGTGGTTTATTACCACTACAATATGGACATCCACTTCCATTACTCCTTGATTTTGCTGATTGTTGATAATAATCGTGTTTATCACATTTCCAATAGAGTTTTTGTCTTGAACTTGGGTTATACTCATATATCGTTTTATCATTCAGTTTAGGGTGAAATTCATCTATTAGATGAGGGTATAAAACACCAAGATTGTAATCCTTTGTGGGGTGTTTAGTCATCTTTCTTCATTATGAGGATTGGTTCAATTTTGTATGTTGATTTGGATTTCATATCAAACCAATAGTTTTTCCCATCAGTAGGATTTAGACCGAGATTTCTCGTCATCGTCATTCCAAGTTTTCCAATATATCTAAACCCATTCTTTACTGCTATTGAAATTGTATCCTGTTCTAATGGATAGAATTTCTTTTGTCCTACTTTTATATCTGCTATGTTGATAATACAATACCGATTAGGTTTCAAATACTCGTAATAGGTTTGGAATGTTTTATCCAAAAATCCATCTAACCAATCCTGATAGTTTGGGTATTTGAGATATGATTGTTCGGGATGGGTTGAGTATTCTTCACGATTGAAATATGGTGGTGAAGTAAATACTAAATCTATTTGCTCCTGGTGCTGTTTGAATTTCTTATTCTTATGAATTACTTCACTTCCATTATAGTAAATCTCATAGGTATTTGAACCACCACAATTAGTATTATAGAATTCACCCAATCGTTCATAACTACCACGATTTTCAGTATTTACATCTGTCCCGATATACAAAAATTTCTTCTTTGAACATAAACTACCTAATAACCTACCACCCCAACCTGACGAACTATCATATATTTTGTATTCATCTTGGTCTTTTATCTCATCAGTATATTTTTCGTAAATCCATCTGGCAGTTAAAACAGGAAAATTCACCGCTACCTGATTTAGTCCAAGTCGTAGGATTTGAATGATATTGGGGAAAATTCTTTGTGATTTATCATATAAACGAACCAAATAACCATCAATTTCACCCTTATTATCATATCCAATCTCATTATTTAGTTCAGGTTCTCCCAAAACACCCCTTTTTAAGAGTTTTTTTACATATTTCGTATCCAACTCTACCCTGTTAAACTTACCTTTCTGGTTGTTCAATCCAGATGGCTCTAACCAAAAACCTATATTCCCATTTATATTCTTATTCCAGTCATTAAAACAATCCAAATCGCTCACACCATTATTGTTATTCAAATAACTTGAATACAGATACATTTTATCAAATCTAACCTTTTGAACTATTTTATATTTGAACTCCAACCATAAGTTTTCATTAGATAAAAAATCGTGGATTGATAATCCATTTATTCTTGATTTTAATAGTGCTGGAAAAAACTGATTTACTCCTGAACCCATCTTTGAAAAGTTTTTTATGAAACCTAAATAATCTGGGTATAACTCATCTTCAAAATAAAAGTCATCAATAGGATACGATTTGAGTTTTTGAAATCTCTTGATAATTGTTTTCTTATCCAATCCAAGATAAGGTGGTTGTCCATTATCCCACAGGTTCAGTAATTCAGTTCGTAATATATCTACCCAATTAGATACTTCTTGAAATGAGTATGATTGAAGTTCCCCGTAGGTAATGTTGGATTTCAGTTTGTCGGTGTCTATGCGTGGTAAAGGTAAGTTCATTCTATCTTATCGTTTCAAGAATATAGCAATGGAATTAGGTATTACGAAAGAAATAAAAAATGGTGGGAAATGAACTAACTTTATTAAACAGGGCTTACTTCAACTAAATAATAATCATACCTTATTCCATATTTGGTTTCATTTGAAGGTGCGTATTTTCTATTGTTAGAGATACGAGCAAGTTTTTGATTTGAAATCTCCATAGTTGAAACCACACCAAACATATCAAGAATTTCAAATACTCTTCTAACCTTTGAAGTTCCGTAATAATGGTCATTATCATCTAACCCAACCCACGGACTACCAAAAGGTACATCAACACGATTAGTTCGTTGAGATTTAGAATAACCGATACAAAAAATTATTTCGTTTATCCCTTTGGTTATAGAGTTGGTATTCTCCATAACATTAAACGTTATATCATCTTCAAATGCCCTGAGGGCTGAACAAAAACTTTTCATTCTATTTGTATGAGTAAAAATAAGAGTTTCAAAATTAGGTAAGTTTCTTACTTGTGGTGGTTGGTTGATTACTGATAAATCACTACACATATAAGTAAAATTTGAATTACCATCATTTACATCCATACTAATTACAGTATTATTATCCATTTCTAATACAATTTTCAGTTCAGTATCATCAAGAATAGAAACCATTTTTACTAATTGTTCTAAATCATAAATCCCAATCTTAAAATCTTTTCCCCAATTCCAATTCAATCTCATCTCGGTTTCTGTATCATTAGAAAAATCGTAGAGTGAATTACAACTCAATTCTCCTAACAACATCTTATCACCAGTAATAAATCTTGTGAAAAGTTTTTTGGACTTGGATTTGTATTCCCATACAACCGAACCAATCTCACCACCCAAATAACAGGATTTCAAAAAGTATAGGAGTTGTCTTTTATGCATCTCTTTTTAACTCCCCCAAAGTTTAGTCAATTTGTTTCTTGACCCAAAAAATACCAAAGAAACTCTATTATAGTTTTCTTCTATAATCCACAATAACCTTTTTCTCAAACTTTGCCCACACTTATACTGATAGAATGTTTTTTTTGTTTCATCTCCTATTGACCTCTGTATCCCGAATACACTTTCTAATCTTGTCTTTTGAGAACGACCACCACCAACACTTTTTACATTTTGAGGTCTTGGTAATGTTGAACCAGATGGTTCTGCTGATAATGAATGGATTATTTCAATCGTTTCTTCCTTTTCTTTTTTGGTGAGTTTTTTACAATATCTAACGATTTTATTACTACATCTTACCTCAAATCCTTTCCCTTTGTCTCTTTGGAATGTTTTCCAAAGGAAACTATCGTCTGGTAGTTCTTCATCAAATTCTTCAGGTGAAATCTCACGACCTAATAATTTTCTTCGTAAATCTTCGGGTAAAAACTCTATCAACTCTGTATCTATACTACCTGATAATTTGGAAAGTTGTTTGTTCTTCTCTTCCCACCATTCTTGTTCTATTATTGTGGCGATTTCTTTGAAACTTCCTGTCGTCCATAATTCAGGATTATCCGTGAATACATCATCTTTCTTACTCATTTTATTTACTCCCGTTCTTTATGTATCAATTTCTTCATCATCTTTATCTGGGGGATACGGATTAGGAAATGGAGTTGAACTTTCTTGGTAATTTGGATTTAGATTATCAACTTCACCACTCTCAAATGTATCCACCAAATCTTCAAGTTCTTCGTCATATTTTTCTTTCAACATTTCAACATCTTTGATTGAACCTGATGAAAAAGTTTCAACTTCATTTAGATAAGTCCATATATTTTTATGTCTTTTATCAAATTCAGTAGTCAAATCAAAATGTATATCCTTACCAACTCCCTTTTTCTTATCACCAGCACCAACAATCTTATTCCAACTATG
>Ga0209128_1001937_pt1 | contig 13711 bp, 13 predicted proteins | sample ETNvirnome_6_100_FD_184072 | JGI IMG/M metagenome (GOLD analysis project Ga0209128, IMG submission 184072) | Marine viral communities from the Pacific Ocean - ETNP_6_100 (SPAdes) (version 2) | ecosystem: Environmental > Aquatic > Marine > Oceanic | place: Pacific Ocean | collected 2013-06-19 | reverse complement strand
AGCAATGGCTTTGGCGAGGTAGGGCAGATTTTCATGGGAGAAGCCTGCCACGTTCGCGCGGCCAGAGCGCACCATATAGATGCCGAACTCGTCGCGCAGACGATCTACCTGTTCCGGCGTGAGGCCGGTGTAAGAGAACATGCCGCGCTGCTCGGCAACGCAGGCGTACTTCTCATCGAGACCGTAAGGCTTCAGCGCATCAACGAAGTCACGACGCAGCGTGTTGATCCGGTCACGCATTTCGGTCAGCTCTTCGCGCCACATGGCAGAAAGCTCTGCATCATGCAAAATCTCGCTGACAATCGCACCGCCGTGGGCTGGCGGGTTAGAGTAGTTTTCACGGGCCACAATAGCCACCTGGGAGCGAACGTTCTCCATCTGCTCTGCGTCTTTAGCGACCAGAATTAAGCAGCCTGTGCGCTCACAGTAAATGCCAAAGTTCTTGGAGCAGGAACTGGTGATGATCACTTCATCCAGGTTTTCAGCTAGCAGGCGAACGCCATAGGCGTCTTCATCAAGGCCTTCACCGAAACCTTGGTAAGCGAAGTCGACGAGTGGCAACAAATGGCGCTCTTTCAGTACCGCCAGCACTTCTTGCCACTGCTGCTGAGAAAGATCAAAACCGGTCGGGTTGTGGCAGCAGGCATGCAATACCACTACATCGCCTTCGGGGATCTTTTTCAGCGCGGCCAACATACCATCAAAATCTAAACGGTTGTCGGCATCTACATAGGGGTACTTATGCAGTTCAATGCCGGCAGCGGTGAAAATACCGTGGTGGTTCGGCCAAGTGGGGTCGCTGACCCAAATGCCTTTACCTGGCAGTTGGCTGGCAATAAAGTCGGCTGCCAGACGTAAGGCACCGGTGCCGCCAGGGGACTGGGTAGCGCTGGCGCGGTTGGCTTTTAGCACCGCAGAGTCAGCGCCCAATACCATCGGCAGAACGACATTGCCATAAGCGGGTGCACCGTGGGAGCCAATGTAGGTTTTGGTGGTTTCATTCTTGAGCAGGCGAGCTTCTGCTTCCTTGACGGCGCGCATGACCGGCGTGTTGCCAGCGGCGTCGCGGTATACACCAACACCAAGGTCCACTTTCTGCGGGTTGGTATCTTTTTTGAAAGCTTCGATCAGCCCGAGAATGGCATCTCCAGGGACTCGCTCAATTTGCTCAAACATTTATTCGGCTACCTCGTCGGTTCTGGCGGCAAGAATGAAGTCATTAAGATGCAGGCCGTTTATTTTATGGGACCACCACGTCACCGTGGTTTTGCCCCATTCGGTCACCAATACTGGGTGATGGCCAGCCTGCTCTGCGACATCACCAACACGCTGGCTAAACGCTAGCGCATCAGCAAAATTACGAAACGTAAATTGTCTCGTCAGCTTCATGATGCCATCGTGCTCGATAATCTGCCACTCTGGAAGCGCCTTAAGATGCGCTTGGCGTGCGTCATAAGAGAGCGGTATAGCGCTACCGCTGCAGGGTTCGCACTGCGACTGAGCAAAAGATGTCATGGTGTTAGCCTCCAAGGTTGACTCATCTATCAGGGTAAAAGACAGACACAGTCACGACCAACATCCTTTGCACTATATAACGCTCGATCGGCCCGTTCGATCAGGCTCACCAGTGGCTCTCCGCAACGATATTCAGCCACGCCAATGCTGAGTGTGACGTTACCCTGGCCAATGCCAAAATCGTAGTCTGCAATGGTGTGGCGTAAACGGTCGGCAAGCTTATGGCATTGCTGCAGCGAGGTAAGCGGCAGCACTACCATAAACTCTTCACCTCCTAGCCTTGCCACCATATCTTCACAGCGAAGCAGTGACTGCGTCACATCGGCTAGCTGTGCCAGAACGCTATCACCTTGTAGATGACCCCAGCGGTCGTTGAGCCGTTTGAAGTGGTCGATGTCGATCATCATAATCGAAAGCGGCGTACCGTGGCGTGTGCTCAGCGATGTGAGGTGGGTTAATTGCCCCATCAGTTTGCGCCGATTAGGTAGGCCGGTCAGCGGGTCGGTATCGCTTAGTTTGCGCAAGCGAAGCTCTTCCAGCACTTGGTCAGTAATATCCAGCATAATGCCGTTCCAGCGTACCCCCGTCTCCATTGGCTCGGGGTTAGCGCTAACGGCGATCCAGTGCGGTTTTGCTTTAGGAAAGGGCAGCCTGAAACGCGTATTTAACGGCAGCATCCAGCGCGCAGAGCGCTCAATGGCTGACATCACCTTAGGGTGATTATTACCTGTTAACTGCTCGATTAGTTGGCTTGCATCGGTCGCTAGCTGCTGTCTGTCAACATAAGCAAGCGCCATGCCGCCGCCCTCTAGGTAAGGGAAGTGCATATGGCCGCTATGGGAGCGATAGAATTGAAAAAGCACCCCAGGGATATGTGGAACTAAGGTATCAGCACTTTGAGGAATGGCTGCAGGAGGTACAGGTGCATCATTCACGGGCATGCGTGAATCTCCAATTTTATGCCTGTTGTAATTTAGCCGTGAAGATTAGCGGTAAAATCGTAAACAATATGTAAGCTTTTGCTGACAATTCATCTTTTTTAATATTTTTTGGTAATTAAAAATTTCTCATCTATTCCATTTTTGTTGTTTTGCCGTAAAAATGGCAAAAGTTGGGGCGGATTATGCTTTTTATTCTTTTTTTGAAATATTAAAAAATATTTTAATTCTATTTGGTGGTCGCTTTGGTTACGCAGAAATTACATACGGGCGCCGTTACGGCAACAGCATCTGAAGCGGCGCCGCGTTCCCAGGGGCGCGTTAGCTTGGTAGGGGCTGGCCCAGGAGACCCTGATTTATTAACGTTAAAGGCTTACAAACGACTTTTGAGTGCGGAAGTCGTGCTGTATGACCGCTTGGTTAGCGATGAAATTTTGGCACTGTTACCCGCAGAGACCGCGCGCTACTACGTGGGCAAAGCGCGCTCCTCCCATAGCGTCCCGCAGGAGGATATCAATCAATCGCTGGTAGAGTGGGCTAGGCAAGGAAAGCAGGTGGTACGCCTGAAAGGCGGTGATCCATTTATTTTTGGGCGCGGTGGTGAAGAGCTTGAAACGCTGGTCGCCGCTAATGTGCCCGTTGAGGTAGTGCCTGGCATTACCGCCGCTTCCGGATGTGCAGCTTATGCGGGCATTCCGTTGACGCATCGCGACCATGCGCAGTCGGTGCGGTTTGTGACCGGACATCTTCAGCATGGCGAATTTACCCTAGATTGGCCCACCTTAGCTCAGCCTGGCCAAACGCTGGTGTTTTATATGGGGTTGAGCAATCTCACGTTGATCTGTCAGGAGCTGATTGCTCATGGTTTAAACCCAGCAACACCTCTTGCACTGATTGAGCAAGGCACTACACAACAGCAACGAACCCACATAGGCACACTACAGCATTTGCCGGATGGCTTTTTAGCAGGTGACATTAAGCCACCCACGCTGTTAATAATTGGTAGCGTGGTATCGCTGCACCGGACGCTTTCATGGTTTGAGACTGATAGCGGAACAGCAGTTGGTTTTTCAGAGGGTAAGCATGCGCGTTTAACAGATGGTTGAGCGTTTTGAGAGCCAAGCCGGGTGGCGTTATGTAATTGTCTGTGTATGCTAGTAAAGAACACTTTTAAAAAACGATCATTCACTTATCGTGCTACTTGCCACTAACGCTGCTAACGCCAGTAGCCAAGCAAAAAGAGGGGCGCAGCATGTCAGAAGAAAACCGTTCAGATCAGTACACGCCAGGCCACAAGCCGGATATGAAAACGCTGTTTAAGGATAACCGGGTCAAAGGTATTGCCGGTATTGCAGCCATTGCGGTGATCTGGGCCATTATGGCGCAATCCAATTCAGGCACCCACCAGGAGCGTGTAGAGGCGCTTGAAGGGCAGCTCGCCAGCGTTGAGCAAGAGAATACTGAGCTCAGCCAGCGCCTGTCGGAAGTAGAGCAGGCCGAAACTGATTTGACCGCGATGCGCGATGAAATGGCGTCTTTAGAGCAGCAGCAAGCAGAGGCAACCGCCAGCCTTGAGTCTGCTCAGGGAGATGTCAGCAGCGTACAGTCTCGTCTTGAAGAGTTAGAAAGCCAGCGTGAAACGCTGCAGCAGGAAGTCACTGCTTTGGAAGAGCAGCTTGCCAGCACCGAAAGCGAGTTGCAGTCGCTGCGTGAAGAGCGTGAGCAAGTGGTAAGTGAGCGCGATGAGGCGGAGGCGTCGCTTCAGCAGGTTGAGGAAGCTCGCCAAAGTGCCGAGGACGCTCGTCAGCAGGCAGAGTCTGCTCGTCAGGAAGCTGAAGAGCAGCGTCAGCAAGCTGTTGAAGAGCTAGGCGCCGCTGAAACCAAGCTAAGCGATCTTGAAGCCCAAGTGACGGATGCCAATGAGCGCTTAGCGACGCTTGAAGAGGAAATTGCTGCCCAGGAGAGCGAGCTGCAAACCTTGCAGGATGAGCGCGATAACGTGGTTGAAGAGCGTGACTCGCTGCAATCAGAAGTGGACTCTTTAACTCAGCTGCGCGAAGAAGAGCAGCAAAGCCTAGAGCAGGTTCGCACTGAAATGGACGACCTGATGGTGGCACTGGATATCGGTCGCGATGAAGTGGCTAAGGTCGAGAGCGATATCGAAACCCGTGAAGAGCAGCTAGCACGTTTAGAAGCGCAGTTGAGCGAGTGGCGCGATGAACTCTCTGCGCTGGATGAGCGTTTAAACGTAGAAGATGCTGCCTCTGGTGAGGTGCCCAGCCTAACGGGTGAACAGCAAAACCAACAAGATCAGCAAAATCAGGAAGGCCAGGACCAAGAAGATAGCGCTGGTGATGACAACAATGCAGAGAGCGAAGATGCCCAAGCGGCTGAAGAGAGCCAGCCAAGCAGCAACTAAGCACGGCGCCGTGGCTTCCGGGGGTTGATAACTCCTTTAGCGGATGTGGGGTGGTTTCCCACATCCGCTTTTGTTTGTTGGTTTAGAAATAGACCGCTGAGGAGTATCATTCGCGCCATGTTCACGATAAACAAACAACGGGAGTGCCATTGATGGATGGTGTAAAACATATTGTGGCAGTGGCATCCGGCAAAGGTGGCGTTGGTAAATCCACCGTGACCGTCAATTTAGCGCTGGCGTTGTCTGCACAGGGCTATCGTGTAGGCGTTTTGGATGCAGATATTTACGGCCCCAGCCAGGCACAAATGCTGGGTGTAGAAGAGGGTGTGCGTCCTCAGGCGGCGGCAGATAATAAGTTTCTGCCGTTGGAAGCCCACGGTATTCAGGCCATGTCGATGGCGTTTATGGTTAACACGCGGGATGCCATGGTGTGGCGTGGCCCGATGGTGGTGGGTGCGTTTCAACAAATGCTGACCCAAACTCAGTGGGATAACCTGGATTTTCTGCTGATCGATATGCCGCCGGGCACGGGTGACATCCAGCTAACGCTGGCGCAGAAAGTGCCGGTATCTGGTGCTGTGATCGTCACGACACCACAGGACATCGCGCTATTGGATGCCCGTAAAGGCATCGAAATGTTCCGCAAAGTGAACGTGCCAGTGCTGGGCGTGGTGGAGAACATGAGCCTGTACCACTGCGAGAAGTGCGGCCATGAAGCCGCTATTTTTGGCACTGGCGGTGGCGATCGTATTGCAGAGGAGTACGACACTACCGTGTTGGGACGTTTGCCGCTGACCCTGTCGATTCGCGAGCTGGCAGATTCTGGACGCCCAAGCGTGGTTTCCGAGCCAGACAGTGCCGTTAGCCGTACCTTTGCCGAGATTGCCAGCCAAGTAGCGCAGTCCGTCAGTGCTAGCCAAAGCGGCGGCCCTACGATTTCTTTTAGCGAGTGATGAAGTAACCGATGAGCATTAAATCAGACAAGTGGATTCGCCGGATGGCGCAAAGCGATGCCATGATCGAGCCTTTCGAGGCAGAGCAGGTACGCTATGTGAACGACCAGCGGGTGATCTCCTATGGCACTTCCAGCTACGGCTACGATGTACGCTGCGCCGATGAGTTTAAGGTATTTACCAACATTCACTCCGCGATTGTTGACCCTAAAGCCTTCGACGACAAAAGCTTTGTCGATGTGAAGGGCGATGTTTGCATCATTCCGCCAAACTCTTTTGCGCTGGCGCGGACGGTGGAGTATTTCCGCATCCCGCGTAATGTGCTGACCATTTGTCTGGGCAAATCCACCTACGCGCGCTGTGGCATCATCGTCAACGTGACGCCGCTGGAGCCTGAGTGGGAAGGACACGTGACGCTGGAATTCTCCAACACCACCAACCTGCCCGCGAAGATCTATGCCCATGAAGGCGTCGCCCAGATGCTCTTCCTGGAGTCGGATGAGGTGTGTGAAACCTCTTATAAAGATAGGGGTGGTAAGTACATGGGCCAACGTGGCGTGACGTTGCCGCGTACCTAATACGCCTTCTGTGCTACTAAAAAAGCCTTGCCGCATCACTGCGGCAAGGCTTTTTTTAACGGTGCTACTAAAAAAGCCTTGCCGCATCACTGCGGCAAGGCTTTTTTTAACGGAGGCTCTTCTGAGAAATTAGGCGTCGTCGATCTCTTCATCCAGCTCTTCAGCGGCATCCGCATGGGAGAGGCGCATGCCGTACGGCGGAAGCGGGTGGCCGTCCATGGTGGCACCCTCTGCGTTGTACTGCAGGCGTCCTTCCAGGAACCACTGCACCGCAATCGGGAAGATCAGGTGCTCGCGCGCGTGGACTTTCTCCTTTAGCGTCTCCACCGTGTCATCTGGGTTAACCTGCAGCTCCGCTTGCAGCACAACGGGACCGCCATCGAGCTCTTCAGTGACAAAGTGTACGCTGCAGCCGTGGTGCGAGGCGCCATCAGCTAATGCGCGTGCATGGGTGTTCAAGCCCTGGTAAGCCGGCAGCAGTGAGGGGTGAATATTAAGCATCCGCCCCAAGAAACGCTGTACAAAACGCGGTGTTAGAATGCGCATAAAGCCCGCTAGAACGATAACGTCTGGCTCGTGGCGTTCTATTACCTTGATCAGCGCGCCATCGTAAGCATCGCGGCTATCATATTCACGATGGGGAAGTACTACCGCTTCGATGCCAGCTTCATGGGCACGTTTCAAGCCATAGGCATCGGGCTCGTTGGAGATCACTGCAACGATCTCACCGCCCAAGCGGTCATGCTGCTGAGCATCAATGAGCGCCTGTAGATTACTGCCGCTGCCAGAGATCAGTACCACCACGCGGCGTGCGCCCACAGGATCAGGCGTCATGCCGTTTAGGGTGTCGCTGCTGTAGTCGGTGCTGCTCATGCGTTGTGGCTCGCTTGGGCGTGGTCGAGTACGACCGCCTCGTCCTGGCGATGAATAATCTGACCGATTTGATAAACGGTCTCGCCCTGGGCCTCAAGGTGCGCTTTAGCGTTCGCTGCCTGATCTGCGGGCACCACGATGACCATACCAATACCGCAGTTCAGTACGCGGTGCATTTCGGTTTCGTTGACGTTGCCTTTGGCCTGCAGCCAGTTGAACACTTCAGGGCGCTGCCAGCTGGTGAGATCAATGTGCGCTGCCAGGGTGTCTGGTAGAACGCGGGGGATATTTTCCAGCAGGCCGCCGCCAGTAATGTGCGAAAGGGCATGTACGGGGATGTCGGTGCCGCGCATCATGGAGAGCAGTGATTTTACATAGATGCGCGTAGGGGCCATCAAGGCATCGCCTAGTGGCTTGCCGTCAACGGTTTCTTCCAGGGAAGCATTGCTGACTTCAAGAATTTTACGAATCAGCGAGTAGCCATTGGAGTGGGGGCCAGAGGAGGCCAGACCGAGCAGCACATCGCCTTCGGCCACCTTGCTGCCGTCGAGAATCTCTGACTTTTCTACGACGCCAACGCAGAAGCCGGCCAGGTCGTAGTCGCTGCCTTCGTACATGCCGGGCATTTCTGCGGTTTCACCACCTACCAGTGCACAGCCTGCTAGCTCGCAGCCAGCGCCAATACCGGTCACTACGTCGGCAGCAATATCCACATCTAGTTTGCCCGTGGCATAGTAGTCCAGGAAAAGTAGCGGCTCGGCACCCGCCACGATCAAGTCATTCACACACATGGCTACCAGGTCGATGCCGATAGTGTCATGCTTGCCAAGATCCATTGCCAGACGCAGTTTAGTGCCCACCCCGTCTGTGCCTGAGACGAGTACCGGCTGTTTATAACCCGCGGGCAGCTCGCACAGTGCGCCGAAACCGCCAAGGCCACCCATCACTTCAGGGCGTGATGTGCGCTTGGCAACGTGCTTGATACGATCAACAAGGGCGTTGCCGGCATCAATATCGACGCCTGCGTCTTTGTAGCTGAGAGAGGGAGTAGCCTGGGAGGGAGAGGTCTCGGTCATGACAGGTCCTGTGAAGCCTATGCAAAGCTGCAATGCGATTGTGCTGGCAAGTAGCCAGTGCCGGAGCAATAACGGGGTGCGATTGTATCACTCAGCGACGTAAGTCGCATCGATGTAACGCGTTATCAGGTGCGCTGCGGGCAACTTTTGTTACTATTCAAGCATTACCGCTGACCGTATATCCAGGAAGGAGCGTGGAATGAGAAACTCAAGGTGGGGAATTGCGCTACTTGTCGCGCTGGTTGGCACGGTTTACTTTCTCGATGCAGTACTGATGCCCTTTATTGCTGGGTTGATATTGGCGTACTTGGCCGACCCATTGACCAATTATTTCCAACGCCTGGGAATGAAGCGTGTTTGGGCAGTCAGCAGCGTGTTTTTAGTCCTGATGATTGTTCTGGCGCTGAGCTTACTTATTCTTATTCCGCTGGTGGTACAACAGATTAAGCAACTGGGCGAAGCGCTCCCGGGCGTGCTTAACTGGATTGAAGGCGTATTGGCTCCACAGGTGCAAGAGTGGACGGGCTATGACCTCGCCTCCGAGCTGAGCAATGTACGTGAAACGCTGGTTGAAAACTGGCGTGATGCGGGTAGTTACGTTGCCCAGGCGTTAGGCCAGATTGGCCGCTCGGGCATGGCGTTTGTCTCTTGGGTCACCTATGTAGCGCTGATTCCTGTGGTGACGTTTTATTTGCTGCTGGATTGGGAGCGCATGCTTAACAATATGGCGAATCTAGTACCCCGCCAGTGGGTGGACGATACGTTTCGCTTGGCACGTCGCTGTGATGAGGTATTAGCCTCGTTTTTACGCGGTCAACTGCTGGTCATGCTTTGCTTGGGTATTATCTACGCAGTGGGTTTAACCCTGTTGGGGCTTAACTTTGGCCTGCTGATTGGTGTGCTCTCTGGGCTAGTGAGCATCGTGCCATTTTTAGGTTTTATCGTCGGGCTAGTAATTGCTCTGGTGGTGGCACTGTTTCAGTTTGATACGTGGTGGGCGCTATTAGGCGTCATTGCCGTGTTTGGTCTGGGGCAAGTGGCTGAAAGCGTGGTGCTGCAGCCGAAGCTATTAGGCGATAAGATTGGTCTGCATCCGGTAGCAGTTATTTTTGCCGTACTGGCGGGTGGGCATCTCTTTGGTTTAACTGGGGTGTTGTTAGCGCTTCCGGCGGCGGCGGTGATTATGGTGCTGCTGCGAGAAGTAAAAGATCGTTATAAAAATAGTGCGCTGTATGATGCACGGTCAGAACCATTAGAACAGCAAACACAGCATGATGAGCTGGGTCGCGACGACAAAAGGGAGTCATCATGAGCCGAGTACCGGCACAGCTACCGCTTGGGGTAGGGCTGCGTGACGATGCTACGTTTAATAATTACTACGCATCCAGTGCCAATGCTTCGTTGGTAGACCACTTAAGCCATCAGCTAATGCCTGGCTCAGAGCCGTTTCTTTATCTATGGGGCGCGCCGGGCAGTGGCCGTAGCCATCTTTTGCAAGCGGCCTGCCATGCGGCCTCTGATCAAGACAAACGAGCGCTCTATTTACCTCTGGCTGATTTAGGTCATTTCCCCCCGCTGATGCTAGAGGATATTGAGCGTCTTGATTTAGTCGCGATTGATGACCTTGAGTATGTGATAGGCCGTAAGCGCTGGGAGGAAGCGCTATTTCACGCGTTTAATCGCTTACGGGATGCGGGCAAAGCATTACTGATTGCCGCCAATAAGCCTCCACGCCACTTGGAAGTAGCCCTACCGGATTTGGCATCGCGTCTTGCCTGGGGGGTAACGTTTCACCTACATCCTATGGATGATAGTGATCGCTTGGCCGCCTTAAAGCTGCGTGCGAATGTCCGCGGGATGCAACTACCGGATGACGTTGGGCGCTACATTATGCATCGTGGCCCAAGGGAGTTAGGGGAGCTGTGTCGAGCGCTGGAAACGTTGGATCAAGCGTCACTCTCTGCGAAACGTAAACTCACCATTCCTTTCGTGAAATCCGCGCTTAATTGGTAAAACGCCCCTGCCAGAGAACTGGCAAGGGCGTCATCTAGCCGCTTTTAAGTTGCTGAATCGCTTTCGCGATCAGTTCAACATTAGGCAGTTTTGCTCATTTTGCTGGCAGTAGCTTGTGCCTGCTTAACGTTATCTTCCGTCAGCTTTTGGCTCTTCTGCAAGAAGTCCTGCTGCAGTGATACCACTTTGTCTGCATCACCTTTGACGCGCTCAGCCAACTCTTTGGCTACTTTCTGCTGGCCTTCCATGTAGCTGCGCAGGCCCTCAGCGTCTTTAACGCTCATCAGCTGGCGCATTTGTGCAATGCCAGTATCAACATAGGCTTTGTTAGCGTCTAGCTGAGCGTTTAGCAGTTTTTCAGAATAGTCGATGCTGAGGCTCATGTAGGCACGTGCCGGAGCCATAAACAGGTTATCGAACTGCTGAGTCATTTCATTGGTGTTAAAGGTACGCATAATCAACACTCCTGTGCCATTGCTAAGGTCTGTGGGCTGCTAAGCTAAACCCAAGACGATTCGTTTATCAGCGACGGCGAGCTAAGGAGTGCACCGTTACTGATCTGGGTTATCTTGCATTGCAGCATAGCAAGCGGTTTTGTGCAGCGCAACAATTTGGGCAAAATAAACCTTGAAAACGCGCCCAGCCAGCTTGGTGGTTTACCAAACCGTGCGGGGTGGCTAGGCTGAAGCGTAGAGAGAATCGTTATCAATGAAGTGGTGTTAGTTCAAATGCCGCTGATGACTTAACAGGAGTGTGGAATGGATACGCGTATTGAACGAGATAGCATGGGAGAGCTTGAGGTACCGGCAAAGGCGCTTTACGGTGCCCAAACCCAGCGTGCCATTAATAATTTTCCCGTCTCAGGAACGCCCATGCCGGTGGCATTTGTGCATGCCGTGGCACGCATTAAGCTAGCGGCTGCTCGTAGCAATCACCAGCTAGGACTATTAGATGCCGAGCGCGCGCAGGCTATCGAAAAAGCCGCACAAGCGGTGATTGATGGCCAGCATGACGACCATTTCCCCATTGACGTTTTCCAGACTGGCTCGGGCACCTCCACCAATATGAACGTGAATGAGGTGCTGGCGACGTTGGCTAGCCGTGAAGGAGTCGAGGTGGCGCCTAACGATCACGTTAATATGGGCCAATCCAGTAACGATGTGATCCCGACGGCGATCCACCTCTCCGCCGCTATCGCCGTGAATGAGTCACTGAAGCCTGCATTAGTCGCGCTACAAGCGACCATTGATCGCCGTGCCAATGAACTCAGCCATGTCGTCAAAACCGGACGTACTCACCTCATGGATGCCATGCCGCTGCGCATGGACCAAGAGTTAGGGGCGTGGTCTAGTCAGGTGGGGCAAGCCATTGAGCGGTTTGACAGTGCGATGGTGCGGTTATGCCGCCTTGCCCAGGGTGGAACTGCAGTGGGTACGGGGATTAACGCGCCGGAGGGCTTTGCTGACTTAATGGCGAAAGAACTGAGCCAACAAACGGGCCTCTCTTTTGTTCCTAACGATAGCTTTTTTGCCAGCTTGGCTTCGCAAGACGCTGCGGTGGAATTATCCGGCCAGCTGAAAGGCTTCGCCTGCGTGGTGATGAAGATCGCCAACGACCTACGCTGGATGAACTCGGGGCCACTGGCCGGGCTGGGCGAAATCGAGCTTGAAGCGCTGCAGCCGGGTAGCTCTATTATGCCGGGCAAAGTCAACCCGGTGATTCCCGAGTCGGCAGCACAGGCGGCGGCGCAGGTGATGGGGTTAGATACGGCGATCACAGTGGCGGGGCAGAGCGGCAATTTCCAGCTTAACGTTATGCTGCCGCTGGTGGCGTCTAATCTGCTCACGTCAATTACTCTGATGAGTAATACCGCCAAGCTGTTGGCTGAGCGTGCTATCGCAACTTTCAAAGTGCGTGAAGATAACCTGCAGGTGCCGCTGGCGCGTAACCCGATTTTGGTGACCGCGCTGAACAGTGTGATTGGCTACAACGCGGCCGCCGCGATTGCTAAAAAGGCATATCAAGCAGGACGGCCGATTATCGATGTCGCGGAAGAGGAGACTGACCTGGATCGCGCCACCCTAGAGCGCCTGCTTGATCCCACTGTATTAACGCAAGGCGGTCTGCCCGAGTAACCTATTCCATCCTACGCCTAGCGATTGGGCAAAACGGTTAAGTTTGCTGCGTCTCCGTTTTGCCCTTTTCAATGGTTTCGCTGGCTTCCTGGTGCTCTTCTTGACTGGCTTCTGGTGTTTCGTGCTCGTTCTGGCGAGTAGGGCGATAGCAGAGTGTGGCCAGAATAGGGAAATGGTCAGACCCAAAGGCATCCAAGCGCTGCATGCTGTCCAGCGTAAAGTGTTCACTGACAAAGACGTGATCTAACGGCCAGCGCAGGACCGGGTAGTTAGCGTGAAACGTGCTGAACATGCCCCGGCCACGACGAGGGTCAAGCATGCCGCTGATGCGGCAGAAGCGTCGGGTAGTGCGCGACCAAGCAACATCGTTTAGATCGCCTGCGACCAGAGTGGCAGAAGGGTGGCGATGAATTTCCTTACCAACTAACAGTAGTTCAGCATCGCGCCAGAGCGATTTCTCGCTTTCACTGGGTGCTGGCGGACGCGGGTGAAGAGCGTATAGGCGGATTCGGTCGCCGCTTTCCAGCGTGACATAGGTATGGATAGAGGGGATGTCATCCTGAATCAGCCACTTTACCTCGGTCTCGCTGAGGGTTAGTCGCGAGTACATATGCATGCCATAAAGATTATCGAGCGGAATTTTGACGCTATTAGGCCACTTATCCTCTAACGCTTGATCTAGTTGATCCTGCCACCACTGGTCTGACTCCAGCGTTAGCACAATATCGGGCTGGTATTGCTCAATCATACTGAGCAGTTTATCCGCCTGGCGATTCGGAGTAAGCACATTGGCGATCAGCAGGGTGATTTTTTGATTGCTTGGCGCCTCATGGGTCGATTTCACTTGAACGGGCCAGAGACGCGTCCAAGGGATGATGTAACGCAGCTGTATCAGCAGGGTAAGCAGCGATAAGCCTGTCGATGCCATTCGCCATTTACCTGGCTCCAGCAGCATCCAGCTTGCTAGCGCACATACCCCAGCGAGTAAGGCAATCTGCAGGCGTGGAAACTCAAAACTGCGTATCCACCACCAGCGCAATCTTATGCGAGCAATTAACGTGGAAAGTAGCAGTAAAACGGCGATGCATCCTAGCAAAGGCCCTAGCAAAACCTACCTCCTTATTTCACGGGCGATCAGTATTAATCTATGTCCAGCTTAGTCCTTAGGTTTGATAAGTGCCGACATTATTCATAGAAACAGCGATAAGGTA
>Ga0209128_1001936_pt1 | contig 13714 bp, 16 predicted proteins | sample ETNvirnome_6_100_FD_184072 | JGI IMG/M metagenome (GOLD analysis project Ga0209128, IMG submission 184072) | Marine viral communities from the Pacific Ocean - ETNP_6_100 (SPAdes) (version 2) | ecosystem: Environmental > Aquatic > Marine > Oceanic | place: Pacific Ocean | collected 2013-06-19 | reverse complement strand
GGGGGTGGTTTGGAATCGGTGAAATATATCAGTACGTTTCGGTGCAGATACGTCACCGCGAATGATCTCAGTGGTTATACCATCTTTGAGTAATTTGTTTGTAAGTATATCTATCGTATGTTTGAACAGCACGAACACAAGCACCTTCTTGCTACTCTCATCGATTACTTCACGTAAAACTTTGTATCGGTTTTTTATGTCAAACTCCAATGCTTCTCCGTTGTCGGTGTATACCGCACCAGAAGATATTTGTAGGAGTTTACTCATGTTGATGGCGGCGTTGGGCGCAGTTATTTCCTCACCTGCGGCCTGTAGTATCATCTTATTCTTTAGTTCCTTATAGTATTTTGCCTGTTGACGCGTGAGTTCAACCTCTCGTTTGACATACACCATGTCGGGTAGGTCAAGGCACTCTTCTTTTGTGAACCTGATCGCAGGTTGCAGTGCATTGTAGACTGTCTCGATAGCTGTCTCTTTCGGCTCCCATTTGAAGTTGGTAACTTTATACATCACCATGTCTCGGAACGAACCAAAGAACCTAGGTACAGCGACAGGGTTAACTAGCTTAGCGATACCGTACGCATCCAATGGTGACTGAGCCGCAGGGGTACCTGTCATCATCCACAACCAAGTCTGATCGGTTAACAGTTTATTCAGTGTCTTCCATCGTTTGGTCTGTGCATTCTTATAATGAGTGGCTTCATCTACTATGATGCAATCGAACCCACCTTTGGCTATGGTATCAGCTACAATCTCTACCCCATCATAGTTAATGATGACGTAATCAGAACCTTGATTGATGATTTTTTTGCGCTTCTCTTTAGCACCGTAGGCCACATCCACCGTACGGTGCATGGCAAAACTAAACAAGTCATTGCGCCATGCGCTATCCATGATCGAGAGCGGGCAGATAACTAATACACGCCGTATCTTACCTTGTGCCATTAGAAAATCAGATGCCCAAATAGCAGACGCAGTTTTGCCTGTACCTTGCTCGTTAAAGCAGAAAGCCCTTCGGTTCATCGTAAGGAATGCGGCTGTGGTCTTTTGATGCTCGTACGGTGTGTCCTGACCAGACCATTGATACTTACCTTCAATAGGTGAGGGTACGTCTATGTTTAGCTTCTTTAGGGTATGCGCTTCGTCTACACCCCAGTTCACTACCACTTGATTGTTAGGTAATTCTTGGCTTCTTGGTATAACTGTTGTTACTTTTGCAGGGTGGCGTAGTCGTAGCAGCACCGCTTTGTTGTCAACGATTTCCATGTTCTCACTCTCTATAGTACGCAACGTATTACCGTGTTAGCCCTGCTTCGTCTACAGATAGGGCTAGGTCTGCTATGTTTGCTCTCTCGTAAACAAGTACGTGAGATTTTAGACTAACTCGATTTTTGTAGAGATCGCCACGATGCTGTTCCTGGAAACCCCTACGTTTTTTAGAGACGCATCAAGTTAAGCGTCTATGAAGTTATTTCTTTTTCCTTTTGTAATTACGGCTACGGTTTTTCTTTTTACTTTCAATCGTTATGCCGTCCTTGTTTCTACCGCCTTTACTTAAGGCTTTTTTGTGAGAGACATCCTTCCCCTCACGCTTGTCAGCTTTACCGTTCTTGTTAGCGTCTTTACCTGTCTTATCCATCTTCCGACGGGCACGCTGACGTTCCATACGTGCCTTAAATTCTTTACTATCGACAGGTTTGTTCTTTTGTTTCTTACGATCTGCTTTATTTTTGTATGGCATTAGTTACTCCCATTGTGAGGACATACGGTTACAGGGCAGTGCCTTTTGCACAACCCATTTGGGCGCGGATTCCAGACGTTTTTATCAGCGGCGACCTTCATGGCTCCATATTTGTGTAGCCATTTAGTCCATAAGGAACTGGTATCATACTCATGGTACTTCGCTTTGATAAGTTCGTTACTAACAACAAACACTAAACCTGCTTTAATTTTCTTTACTTCGGGATAGTGTATAAACACAGATAAAGCCATTAGTTCTAATTGCCCCTTATCTGCGTATCGTGCATTTTTACCAGTCTTGTAGTCAATAACCCATGCGATTTCACCCAACGTGTCGATGATCAACAGGTCTGCGATACCTCGGAACCACACGTCTTTATCGTAAAAGCCGCAAGGTTTAAGGTTCTCTGTGATACCCATCTTCTTCTCGCATAACTTCACACCACGCTTGGCGTTGAGGGAATCAAGCATTGCTTGCGCGTAATCAAACTTCTTAGGGAGAGGGGTATCATTACTAACGTAATCTTCGGCGGCTTTGTGAAACTCATTACCATACAAGATGGCATCGGTCTGTACGAACGGATACTCTTTAAGTATTTTCTCGTGGTAAAACTGTTTGGGGCATTGTTCAAACGCTTTAATTTTGCTGAACGACCACGGGGCTACACTCATCCACAATCTCCGTAAGATTTTCCTAATCCGCTTTCACAATTGATTGGCAGACCTTCTGCCCAATCGGGTGTCCAACGCATACACTTCTCGACGAATGCTTGTGACTCAGCCACATCTTCGTCCTTTACGCATACTACGATGGAGTCATGCACAGTTAGCACAACGCGACATCTCTTACTGATTTGTAACATTTGCTCACCAATAATGCAACGCGCTATCGCCTGACATACATTCTCGGTCACTTTCCCACCATATATTCTGGTGCGACCATGCCGTGTCTTGTAATTATACTCAATGCCACGCTCAGTTTGCTCACCTGATAAATCGTCATAACGTAACATCAAACCTGATGGGAGCAGGATACCTCGTTCCGATCCCAACACTTCCAGTACGCCTGACTTACCAAACTGTATGGTATCGCCGTTCACCATGTACTTGATCATGTTCTGACAGTCGCGCCATAGCTGATTAATTTTCCAATTAGCCTCACGATAGATATTGATAACTCGACGTGCTTCGTCCAGTTCCATATCGAACCCAAAGTCCTTTAACTGTTCTTGAAACCTCACTGCGCCCATGCCGTAACCTGCGCCAAGGATTGTGGTCTTACCTACAAACCGTTGATCTTTAGTCATTTCGTCCTCGGCAACACCGTAGATGTGAGAAGCCATGACCTTGTATACGTCTTCGTTGTTAGCAAATGCTTGTGTGAGATCATCCTGACCTGCCAGCCATGCAAGTACGCGTGCTTCGATCTGCGAACTATCACAGTCAATCAACGTGTGTCCTTCTGGTGCTAAGATGCTACGCTTTAACTTCTTACCATTTGGGCCACGGTTAGGTAGGTTCTGCATGTTGATCTTATCATCACCGCCCCATCGCCCAGTGTGTGCGGCGTAGTATCTTACTGGGACCGGCAAAGTCCCACGTTTACCTATATCTATAAACCTCTGAGTACGTGTTTCCTCAAGGGTACTTTTCGTACCCAGACGTGCGGCTACTGCCGCTTGTACTCTGTCATCCTCATGATCAGCCAGTGCTTTAAACTCTTCATCGTTCTTGGCAAACGCAAATGTTTCTTTACCTGTACGTAAACTTATTTTCATAGGCGGCTTTACGCCTAGGCTCTCAAGCACTGTGGCAAACTTAGGATTAGACATCAAGTCTTCCTTAGATACCCCTGCACCCTCAAGTAATTGGTCTTTACGTTCTCGCGTATCTTCAAGGTGCTGTTCAAGTAACCCAATATCCAACTCCAAGAACGGTTCAGTAAACATACGTAACGTCATGTCTATTATCATAAGTTCTTGTTTAGGAAAGCCTTTCTTTAGAAAGATGTTGAATAGTTTGTATGTTAACTCGACATCATTGATGCAGTAGTCACTGTACAACGACAAGTCCTGTTCAGAGAAGTCTCCGCGCCTTTTACCTAAAGCGTTTAAGACTTCGGTTCCCTTAGTGCCGACCTCGTATCTTTCAGATAACGCCCTGAGGCTACCACCAATTTCCACCCCGTGAAGAGCACGGGCGATACACAAAGTATCAGTATACACGCGAGGATGAATATCAAATACCCAAGAGAGAATGGCACCATCAAACAAAGTGTTGTGAGCGAGAACCATGCTTTCTGCCCAGTTGAAGGTATGTAAGTATCGTTTAAGTTGTTCGTGTGTTCCGCTTGCCCATTCAGTTCCTTCATTGTTCACCTTTATACCTACACCAATCACCTCAAATTGGTGATCGCGTATGTATTCCTCTGTAGTTAACTTAGACAGGGAAAAATCCCTGTCGTAGTATGTTTCAAAATCTATTGTGATTAGGTCCATTAAAAGTCACTCCCTGTTAACTCACCACCACACGCCATGCCCCGGTGGGCGTTTACCATCATAGTCTGCATAGCATCGAGTTTTGGTGAGTTCTTGATGAACTCAGCGAAAACACCACTCATCCCCGCAATCGTCTTAGTCCGTTCATCGCCTTTGAAATCGATATATTTCTGGATCAGTTGATACTGAACGCCTTCTTGATACACAAGGAATCGACGGACTGCGATGTCGCCGGGGTGCTTCTCGGCCTCTGCTAAGTCATCATAATATGTGTCGGCTTTGAATGATCTAGCCATGATGTCGTTCTCCTATTGCTCGTACGATATAACAAGTGACCATAAGACCCTCGTACGGTTAAGATCCTGCGGTGTGGTTGGTTACTCAGGGGATTTGGCGGCTTGCTTTCGTGCGTACTTCTCACCCCACGAGAAAAATAGACGCATCAGCGAATACTTGGGGGCGATTATGTACGCCTCGACGCAATGATTTGCGATAGCGATCCATTCAGCTTTAGTGCGTTCCGTCTCCATGCGGCACCTCCCATAGAATGCAAGCCTTACCCCATTGGGTTTTACCACGCCTTCCGCTATCTCTCACACGACGATCATTTGATAATTCAGACAGACGTGGTTGGACTGAAACATAAGGACGCTTTAAGTGATGCGCGATTTCCTCAGTGCTCATTGGGATGGGTGATTTGATTAGTAGTGCGTAGACTTGTTCACGTAAGGTAACTTTCTTACCTGCGTTATCTTCAGCGGCGGCGAAACTTGTATCTCTACGCTGATAACCGATACCGTTTTTGGTGTATCCCATAATGATCTCCAATTTATGCAGTGCCTGTTTCAAGCCTTTATGTTCAAATTTTATGTGAAACATAGCGACTCCCGTTATCCTCCAATATATTCCGTTGCGATCAACTCACACAGCCATTCATACTCTTGTTTGTGTTCAGGCAGGTCTTTCATTGCATAAACCCGACATTGAAGACATGCGAATTCTAAATGCCAGAGGCCGTCCTCAAAAAAATCCATCGTCCTGCTCCTCTATGTCTAAACAGGTGAGCCTTCAAAATCTAACTCTAACTGTCGTGGGCCGCGGTGCTTACCGCCAACATAGACCAACACGTCATCTATATTGTCTTCGTTAATGACAAGACTTATGCCATCATTAGCTTTTATATCAGATAAATTCTTTTCTTGCAAAGGAGTTGGTTTGTTTTTACCTGCTTTACATTCTATGCCAAAGAACCTACCCTCGTAGCATCCGATGATGTCAGGAACGCCACTCTTACCGTATCCTCCTGTAACTGGATAGAAGTAGTAGGCTCCTAACATCTTTAGGTGCGCCGCTACTTTCTTCTTAACTTTTGCTTCTGGTGTCATCGCCTTTCGTCCTCCTATGCTCGGCCATTCAATAACCGTTCCGCTACACTGAGTACATTTGCGCGTATTAGGTTCGTTTGTTTCTACCATCTGTTGCATACACCAAGGACATAACCCTTTGGATAATCTTTTTTCGATTTCCCCTCGCTCGTCTATCATGTATTTTCCCTCGGAACTGGTATCAAAATCAAAGTCGGGGGATGGCGAACCACCCCCCTTGTTAGTGCCACACTAACATTACACACGGAATATCCAATAAACATTATCGTCAATCCGTCTACCTACTCCTTCGACCTCACTGGTTGGCTTGTCCAATGGGGTCATCATGAGTAGGGCAACCTTCTCTTGCATCCACAAAGGTAGGTAATGCACTGTAAGGTACTCCCCACTGACCGTATTGTCAACTTCCATGCCAAATACTTGCACCTTGACAGCATTGGTGTGTGGATTTACATAAACGCGGTATACGTTACCATCATATGGTAAGTCGTTATTGCATGACATAAAACATACCCTCACCTGCGGAAAAGCCAACATCATCAACATAATCACCGGCTTGCAGGATATTAAGCACAGATAATTTCTGCATGATTTCTTCGGGCAGGTTGTCGGCTGTGTAGCGTGATACGTCATTACTGATCTCTGGACGAGAGACCGTGATATATCCGCTACTCGAATACTTAGCTTTGTCAACGGCGATAACGTCAAACACTTGTTGCTCCATGCGGTCGTACACACGGATAAACCACATAGGTACGGTGCGGTTATGTAACCTAATTAACTCGTCTTGCTTGGCAAAGAACGTAGTAAGATTGTCATTGAATGAAGCATCAATGAACTCATGATTACTATTCATCAGGTGACGTAGTTCATTGAGAAGAGTAGAACCCTTGTTGGGTTGTGAGGAGTACCCTACCTCACCGATCACCTTGTTGCGTATCTCACTGAACTCGGCCTTTGCCACTTCAATCACCCTATCCACCGCATCCGATGCGTTTTTCAGATGTATGCCTGCTAGCTCTTGCGGTGACATCATACGTATAAACGTCCTAGCATTGCGTAGTGCCACACCCACATTCGTAGACATCTTCATAAAGTATTGTGAACTGTAGGGGTTGTACTTGCCGTTCACAATCGTACGTGCTTGTACCACATACATGAGCGTGCCATCGCCTCCATCACGGTAGTCACCGTAACCAACCCACCCTAGTGTGTAGGGGCAATCGTCTCGGTATATCCAGTAGCTTCGGGAATCACGTAGGATCATCCTCACACGTAACTCTTTACACACGCGCTTCGCAAATGGGGTAACGTACTCCTCCATATATGTGCCTGCAGGACACATGCACCAGTCCTCGTTGTTTATGGTGTTTTCGGTAATTGTACCGCCTATTGTTAGTGCCTCACTAACAAGTGTGTATTTATATCTAGCCATTGTCGTTCTCCTTTAACTTAGCCGTTTCTGATTTTGTTGAATGCATCATTGATTGCGTTGATTTGCTTGAGCGCAGTCTCGTCGCCTTCAGGCAACACCCCCTTGTTTTTCAGAATCCACTCACAGTGTCGTGCGATAATAGCCTCGACTGTTTCTATTGCTTCTTGGTAGTCCATGTTACATCTCCCTTGATGTTATGTTTACGTGTTTACCTGTATCAGGCTTTGCACTTTTGTTATCTAAGATACACCATAACACAGGGCAAGACCATTGACCCCATGATCCAAAAAGGTATCCATCGGTGAGAACAATCGCGGCTTGTGGCTTGACACCATGCTCGGTAAGGTAGTCGGTAACGCACTCAACATCAGTGCCGCCACCACCCTTGGGCTTGGTAGTCTTCACCAAGTCGTCTAACTGGTGCATGTCGTACTTCTCATCCTGACACACACGTGTGCCCCAGTAGAGTAAGCGAATATGATCAGGGTGTACCGTGTCACAGATACATTTGATCTCGGACATAAACGCGGTGAGTTCGATCTGACCTATAGAGCCTGACGTATCTACTGCGATGACCAACTCACCCACCTGCTCGCTGATACCGCTAGGCATGTAATAACCTGATGACACGTAACGTCTGTTTGGTCGTTGCCATGTCGAGTAGTCACTACCTGCACATGTGGTCTGAATAAACTCACGCAATACCTCGCGCCAATCTATCTGTGGTTCGAGTAGTTGCTCAAGATCACGATCACCACCTGACCCCAACTTTCCTGCGATCAACGCACCTTGACGTATCGCCTCGTCAATATCACGTGCCAGTTCGCGCTTCTCGTCTGGTGTAAGTTCGGCGGCACCATCCCAGTCATGACTGTCGAAACCACTAGGTGCGTCGCCATCTTGTGGTGAGTCGTTACCACCTGATCCATCACCGTCGCGACCTACACCTACAGCAGTGTTTTGTGTACCTGTTGTATCACCGTCTGAGCCATCTTGTGGTGAACCGTTGTCACGTAGGTCATTGAATACTGCGGCACTGTCCCATACAGCTTGGTCCCGGTACTTAACAGAGAGACACCCACCTTGCGGCATGACTGCCCAACCATCTCGGTTGTCATCGAAAATCTTGATGTTGATCACATAGTCACACGCTTGGTTGGTAAGTTGAGCATCTTGGTCGTACATCCATCGCCATGTAATCAAGTGGCGGTAGAGCTTGTGATAAGACTCATGCAATATAAGAAACCGTAGTTCTGCATCGTTGAGTGAGTCAATGAAGTCTCGCCCATACATCTCGTCACGTCCGTTGGTACATGCCGTTGATATGTTGTCCACCACCGAACGATCACCGATCATAAGGACACCTGCGAGGGCAACGTATTTCTGCTTGCCCATGATAGCAACGACAGCTTTGGACAGTCGTTGCTCTGAGGTAAGTTGTTTACCTATGGCTAACATAGTCGTTCTCCTATTTCTTGTCGGCGGCGAACATGTAGTTGTTGTCCATCGCCCATTGAGTAAACTTCTTGTTAGTCATCACGACCTTGCGGTGCGCGTACTTCTGGGCACTACAACCATTGGCGAACATACCTTGCGATTCCTTGTCGAGGCGCACCATGTAGTCCATCCATGAGTCGATCCAGTCACCCCCTATCGTAGACAATGTACGGTAAACAACCATACACACGGCGGCGGCACTGTCGGGTACCTTGGCTGTCTTGGGTTCGTCCTTGATAGATTGCAATGACGGTAGTTGATCGGACAGTTTGACAAAGGCCATCAAGTCCATCGCACCTCGTTCACCAATGGTACCTATGAGTAAACCTGTTAACGTCTGATCATCGAAGTGCTCCCGTGTCTTGAGCCAGTCGGACGCAGCCTCAAGTGAGCGTGGTGTCACAAATGCGGTACGTTGTTGCTTGGGGTGATAGATGTAGGGATTGTCATCGGGGTTTTTGACATCCCCAAATCCATAAAACAACTGGGGGTTGTCCTTACACCAACCAAGTAGTGTGTGGTCAACACCGTTGTTGATACCCCACTCGATCCACTCCATGTTATCAGGTTTGCGTGCGGTAATTACCGTGATTCGGTTCCTCGCATGTGGTGGTAGTAAATCACCAACACCCTCGGCACCAAGGTTAGTCGTCGCAAACACTAAGCTATCAGGGTGCAGTTCGTACCCACCGATCTTGCGCTCCAACATGACACGTAGTAACGCGTTCTTCACCGCAGGGTTAGCCTTGCCATACTCGTCGATCATGAGAATGATAGGTGTCTTGTGGTGCGCGCCCAGTTCCTCATTGGTCGCGTACGAAACGTAATCGGCACCGTCGAGGTTGGACATCTTGGGTATGGTGATGTCGCCCAAGTCCTTAGTAGTACAATCGAAGTAGCACGGTGTGTGCATGGGTAAGTCATGTGCTAACGTGTTGAGCAGTGATGACTTACCTGTACCCATGTGCCCTTGGATAAGGATGGTGCGCTTGTTACCACCGTTTAGTATTGCTGTTGCGATTTGGTCTAAGCCAAGTGCGTACATGTCAATTGCTGAGTTCATGATATTTCTCCGTTCCCAGGGCAATCAGCAAATCCCAAGCATTCTTCTATTTTTTCTCCACAGTATTCGCAGTAATCTTCATCACCTCCTTCGTCTTCATCTTCCTTTTTGAGATTCTCAAATACTTGACCTGAGTCCATATTTGCAAATCTAGTATCCATCTTCTTACAGATGAGGTCGGCTATCTTCTCTGTTTGTGTAAGCACCAGCTTGCGTAGCTGTTTCTTCGTCTTCCAGAGATTGGTTTTACCTGTTCTATAATCAATCTCTGGAAGGAAAACTTCCTTTTTGAGAATATAATAAACAGTCTCAAAATCGTAGCCCGTATTTGCAAATCTAGTATCCGTCTTCTTGAGGTCGGTTACCTTGCTAGCCAGGGAGTTTAGCGAACAGGTGAGGTCGGCTATCTCCCCTACTTGTGCAAGCACCAGCTTGCGTAGCTGTTTCTTCGTAAGTTTCTTGTGTCCTTCTGGTGCTAAGATGCTACGCTTTATCATAATGTCTAGGTTACTGAAATTACTCATGATATTTCTCCGTTGATTTGTTAGTGCGGCACTAACTTAAAAGGTCAATTGATGGGAGTGCTTTGATGACATCATCGACAGCACGTTTAGTTTCTGCGCGAAGGTAGCCATCCTCACGTAGTGCGTCTGGTGTGATACCACGTAAGGCATCGTCCAGTTTCATACGCATCGCTGACATCTGACTGTCACCTGTTATGTTACACACATCCAGTAGTTCAACAAGATCGACCACGTTGGATACTAGCGTGTCACGAAACACTTTCTTCTGTTCGTGATCGGCATAATCGAGACGCTCTGACATCTTGGTCAATGCTTTGAACGCTCGTTGCCATACATCATTCATGGCGTTGGTTAGTTGCTCGGAGTAATAGGTCTGGTAGTGCTCACGTACTAACTTGTTACCCTCGTTGCCAATGTCCACAATGAAATGACCTGCATCTGGTAGCGGTATATATGAGAAGCGAAAGTTAAACTTCCTCGCTATGCTCTCCGCCGATGGATAGTCATCGTATGAAAACAAGTTACCAAGCCGTGCCTGTGACTGACTGATCGCCCAGTCGTACGTGTCGATGAACGTCTGAACCATTCGACTGTACTCGTTCTGAACCTCGGTCATGGCTGGATGGTATTTAAAATACTGAGCAGTCGGTAGTAATCGAAGGCCAGTATCGGACCACGGCATTGTCATGCTGTAATGTAGGTTACGAACATTAGCGGTAAACTTCTGTACCGCTGTGAGTTCATCGCAATTGCCCAGTAACTTCTTGTGGACGTTTGCGATACCTGCATCAGCATGGTTGGTTAGGGTAACATCTCTTGATGCACGCTTGTCTAGCTTGCGCCCAGTCCATGTGCTGATGCTTAACTCTACCAACATAGATGAAGAGCCAATGGATGGTACGTTTGTTAGTGTGGCACTAACATTTCCAATGAGGGCTTTCGTGGACTCAGTCGCAATCCTACGCTGGTTGCCAATGCCCCTAAGCGCCGTCTCCAATGTTGTAAGATTGTTTGCTTCATGTGACATGTCGTTCTCCTGTATGACATTTAGTTTAGGTTGTTGATGAAGAGGGGGAACCATTAAAACCTCTCACCAACATATCTATTATCTCACAAATAGCGAGACATGTCAAATGATGTCAGGACGTGTGTAGAAGTGTAAAGTTCTGTTGTTTAGTGTAAAGTTCTTACAATGTTCGGAAGCAAGTCATTGATATACATACAATGTTCTAATATTCGCTATTTTGAGAAATGAGAACTAGTTCGGAGGGGGGTGGACGAGGACGTACAGAAACGAACACTGTTAGTGTCACACTAACTTTACCTATTATATATAACTTTCTTTAAAACGAATAATATATAATATAATAAGAAAACTAAATAAACTATAAAAGCTGATAGGCAGGTTATGCTAGTGCCTGGCGGTAATTGCCATTGGTTGCCACTAAACGCAAATGTACGATTGACAACTAAATAAAACGAACATTAGCCGAACATTACGAACATTAGTGCGAACAAAGGCTCGGCGCTGCGCTATACGCGATCATGTGGTAACACACACATGATGCTCGGCGCGACAGAAGGAACTGGTATCGACTGCACAAAATGCAGACATAAAAAAACCCCACCGAAGTGGGGTTTGATCTTAGTTAACAATTGAATCCCAAATCATCGTGGGTGTTAGGCACGAATTGTATTCAGTCCAATATGATTGGTCCCATGATTCGCAACCTAATAACACGTTAATGATTATGAAAGCAATCAGGACTCCGATTGCGGAGCTGGCTGTTAAGCCAGCTCCTATCTCAATCAAGCGCTTCACTTAAGGATCGCTAGTGCTAGTTTCACTTTGGCAATCATGTCGGCTACATCAAAGTTTGGTTCCTCTGCCGATTGGCATACCTTGATAACATCGTTCAGGTTATCGCGGACACGTTGGTCGAGTGAACGATTGCGTGGTCCCGCACCGTCTGATCCATCTTGACGCTTGGTGACCTGTTTCTTGAAGTCGTTACGCCTTGCACCTTTTTGCTGTTGCCAGTACCGGCGCGTTGCCTTCTGTGCGTCCGTTAACGACTTAACAGGTTTGGCAAGTAATGCCTGAACCGCCTTAGCAAAGCCAAGTTCAATAGCTTCATTGAGGTTATTGAACTCTTCAACACTAATGGTCGATCCTTCCGACTTCGGACTAATATAGTCGGTGGGCTTGTCGAACCCATCTGCGATCAGTAGATCAACAGCAGCAATACCCGCCTTGTTAGCATTGATTGAAGTGGATACGGCCTTAGAGACAGCCGTTTGTGTCTGTGTGGATAAAGTACGCATGTCATTCTCCTATGATTGACAGTTAAGTTATATCGCCAGGTTTCCCCTGACGACAATTGCATTATGCAAAATGCATGCTAACATGTCAATAGATAAATGGACAGAATGACAAGTTTACACACAATCCGATAGGCAATGTTAGTGTGGCACTAACAAAACAGCATAGATCAGACCTCACCAATCCGATAGGCAATGTTAGTGTCGGCACTAACAGCACAGATCAGACCCCACCCACCCCCCATAGACCACTTCACAGCTTGGGACTCCCTCTCTTCTATATATTACTAGTTTGCGTGAACGATTATGTTTTTTCTGAGTTCGGTACCCCCACCCCCCTTATATATGGAACACCCCCCACTAGGAGTCCCAACCTCCTTGCACAAAAACAAATTATTGTGTATAACTCGACATGAACGGTTAATAACCTGCGGAAACAGTATGTCTTTAATACTTGAACCAGAGATTGGTGTACCATACTCAGATGAAATTCCGTATATGGATTTGCGTGCACGCGCAGAAGCCGCGTGTAATACTGCTTCTATGATGAAAGAGCATGGGCTAGACGTGGAATCTACTAGTGAAGATGAAGAAATTGCAGCAAAAATAGTTTTGGCTTACGCTGACAACCCCGAAAAGACTTCTAAGAAGGTTTCGACGAAGCGAGCAGCGGCATTACCACCTGCCGCATTGATAATGACCCACAATATTCTTACCCAATTTGGGTATTCTGTCGTTGAAAGCGCAGTACAAGTCCGTCATTTGGTTACAAACAAGCTAATTGAAGAGACTGAGAACCCAGACCCCCGTATTCGTATTCGAGCATTGGAGCTTTTGGGTAAGATTTCGGACGTTGGGCTGTTTACAGACAAGACCGAAATCACAATTACCCACAGAACTACTGATGAACTACGTGAAAGCCTACGCAGTAAGCTGTCAAAGCTGGTAAATCCCGACGAAGACGTAATCGAAGCAGAGTTTGTAGCCCCTGATGCTGTAGATGTGGACGCAGAACTGGGAATTACCTCCGAAGAACCTGTAGACCCCCATAAAAAACCCCTACACGCAGGGTGGTTGGGGCAAGAAGAGTCATATGACGATGAGTGAAGCCTTGGCAGCAGAGTTAGACTTCTCTGGAGACGATATTCAGCGTCTGTTGGACAATTTAGACATCTTTTCGCTAGACGAGATAGCTGAAATAGACAAAATGGCAGGGGAATTAGGCAACCGCAAGCAAAACCAAGCCGCAT
>Ga0209128_1001934_pt1 | contig 13715 bp, 15 predicted proteins | sample ETNvirnome_6_100_FD_184072 | JGI IMG/M metagenome (GOLD analysis project Ga0209128, IMG submission 184072) | Marine viral communities from the Pacific Ocean - ETNP_6_100 (SPAdes) (version 2) | ecosystem: Environmental > Aquatic > Marine > Oceanic | place: Pacific Ocean | collected 2013-06-19 | reverse complement strand
AGCCAAACATCAGCACCGGGCCGAAAATCGGGTCGCGCAGCATGCCGATAATCACCTCAACGCCCTTCTCCGCCATTGGCGTGACCAGCACGCCCTCTATCTGGGCGTTCGGGTCGTAAGCCTGGGCGTTTGACTGAATGGCCTGAAAGGCATCGCGCAGTGGGGCTTCACCCACCAGGTTGAGCTTGACCCCGCCCGCGTCGGATTTATGCAGAATATCTTTCGAGACCACCTTCATCGCCAGCGGCTTGCCCTGCGTACGCTGGGCGATCTCGGCGAGTTCGTCCTCACGACGCACCAACCACTCCTCGGGCACCGCGATACCGTGTTCCGCCAGCAGCCCCTTCGCCTCAAACTCCAGTAAATCGCGCCCTTCCGCCTTGGCCGCTTTTAGCATGGCCTTGCCTGTTTCCGCTGGCGCGGCGGGCGCTATCGTCTCCTGTACTTGTTGGCTGGCCAGGTACTCCCCTCGCTCACCTAAGGCAGCAAGCACGCGCACCGCATGCTCAATCGAGGAATACACCGGCAAACCGGCTTCGTGTAAACGGCGCAGCGCAGGCGGCTTGATGGGTGCGTAGAGGCTGTAAATCACCAGCGGCTTCTCGGAGGCTTGAGCAAGCTCTACCATGCGCTCTGCGCCACGCATCTCATCGCCCATCAGCGACTCCGCAAAGCGCAGGCTATACCCGCCGAGCATGCCGACCAGAAAGACGCTATCGACGCCTTCATCCGCCATCACCAGCTCAATGCAGCTTGCCAGCAGCGAGGGGTTCGCATCCGAGGAGCCCGCCACGTCCACCGGGTTAAGGGTAGATGCCTGAGGCAGTAGCACCTCGCGCAGTGCCGAGCGGGTAGCGTCAGAAAGCTCGGCCAGCGTCAGGCCCGCCTCCGATAAACGATCGGCGGCAATGGTGGCTTGGCCGCCGCCGTCAGAAATCACCGCCACGCGCTTACCGGGGGCTTTTTGCAGCCTTCCCAAACCTTCCGCCACGGGCAGAATTTCATCGGAGTACTGCACCACGCTAACGCCTGCCTGGCGCAGCAGGTCTACAGTCATTTGATAACTACCGGCCAACGCACCGGTATGGGAGCTGGCAGCCTTTTGGCCCTGCTCGGTGGCACCGGATTTATACACCACCACCGGCTTCATGGCGGTCACGTCACGGGCCACTTTCAGAAACTGCTGCCCATCACGGAAGCCCTCCACGTAGAGCGTAGCCACGCGAGTGTGCTCGTCCTCCCCTAAATAGCGCAGGTAATCGTTAAAGCCGATATCGCTCTGGTTGCCCGGGCCAACGTAGGTGCTGAACCCCACTTGCCCGTTATGCTGGGCTTCCAGCGCAAGAGAGAGCAGCATATTGCCGGACTGCGACACAATGCCGATATCACCCGGCTTGACGTTATCCAGCGCCAGCAAGTTAATTTGGTGGTGCAGGTTAAACATGCCAGAAGTGTTTGGGCCGATGATACGCACTCCGTGGGCACGGGCGATCTCCATCATCTGTGCCTCCAGCGCTGCCCCCTCTTCGCCGGTTTCGCCAAACCCGCTGGCCAGAATGACCGCCCCTTTCACCCCCCGGCGGCCACACTCGGCAATCAGCGCAGGCACGGTGGCGGCAGGCGTACACAGCAGCGCAAGCTCAGGGCAGCCAGGCATCTCGGTGAGTGAAGGCCACGCCTGCACGCCTAAAATGTGATCGGCTTTGGGATTGATGGGGTAAATATGTCCCTGGTAGCCGCCATTAATCAGCCCAACCATGGCTTTGTAGCCCCGTTTGGTGGGGTCTGCAGAAGCGCCTACTACGGCAATGCCAGAGGGCGCTAAGATATCATGCAGCGGGCTGCAGACTGGAAGATGGCCTTCGAGAGTATTCATTGCGTGACCTGTTTGACAAAGAAGTGCGTGACGGAGTGATACCAAGCTAATTCAAGAGGGCCGAGATCATTGACCCAAAAAATTTGGCGCTCGCCGCTCGGCAAAGGCATCGACCCCCTCTTGCCAATCATCGGTCGTGGAGCAGGTAAACACCGCGTCCAGCTCCTGCTGCAGCTGGCTCTCCATGCTGGTATGGGCGCTGCGATTGACCAGCGGTTTGAGCATCGCCATGGAGACCGGCGCCTGCTTGGCAAGCCGCTCGGCGAGTGTTTGCGCTTCGGCCATCAGCTGCGCTTGGGGGTAGCTGGCCAGCGCCAAGCCGATCCTGGCGGCTTCTGGCCCATGAAGTTTGTCGCCCAGATAGAGCAAGCGCCGGGCTTGGGTGAGCCCTACCAGTTGAGGCAGCAATTTTGAAACACCGCCGCCCACGCAAGTGCCAATACTGGTTTCTGGAAAACCAATCTGCGCCTCGTCAGCCATCACGATAAAATCACAGGAGACCGCCATCTCCGCGCCAGCCCCCAGCGCATAGCCGTTCACAGCTGCTACCACCGGCTTACCGAGTTTGGTGATGGCTTCGCATACGTCGTTGCCCAGCTGCAAATACGCCCGGCGCTGAAACAGGGTGCGCTTAGCGCTGCCGTGGGCCTTCATATCGGCACCGACACAAAAGGCGCGCCCTTCACCGGTCAGCACCACCGCCCGGACCTGAGGCGACTGCTGTGCTATTCGCAGCACATCCAGCAGCTCTTGGTAGAGCGCCTCAACAACGGCGTTGAGGCGCTGTGGGCGATTCAGTCGCACGGTCAATACTCGGGCATCCAGAGTGACCAGCAGCGTTTCATAATTGGGCAGCGCAGTAGCGTCAGCAGGCATGGTGCTTTTTTTAACCTCATCGGATCAGTCGTCAAAACTTAACGAAACGTTTGTTTCTTTATTTTAAATAAAAAGAAACGTATGTATTTTTTGAACGATAGAGTAGTCGCCGGGACAACGTCAATACATCTGTAGCAAAAACATCTATCATTGGCACAAATGTTTTATTTTCATAGAGAGGGTGCCATGCCAGACAACGCCACTCACGCCACCAGCCTGGACAGCATTCACCAGCAGCTAGCCGAGAGCTATGCAGCGCTTAGCCCACAGCTCAAGCGCGCCGCCAGCTACGTGCTGGAACATCCTACAGAGATGGCGTTTCAGTCGATCCGCAAAACGGCTCAGGCAGCATCCGTCACTCCCTCCACCCTGGTCAGGCTAGCCAAGCGGCTTGGGTTCGAGAGCTACGAGCCGTTTCGGGAAGTGTTTCAATCGGCGGTACAGGCAGCGCCGGTGGAGCTATCCGGCCGCGCCAGCCAGTTGAATCAGCAGCACAGAAACCCAGAAGCGGCGCTGTTTGCGGAGGTAGGCGACGCTGCCTTCGATAATATTGGCAGGCTGTTTACGGCGGATAACCAAAAGCGCGTCAAAGAGGCCGCCGAGCGAATCTTGGCCGCGCGGCGAGTCGCCGTGGTCGGGTTTCGCGACACCTTCGCCTGCGCGTACCACTTTGCCTACGTGGGGCGCATTGCGATGCCGGAAGTGACGCTCATTCGCGGACAGGAGGGAGGCTTGCTCACCGAGTTGGCCCCGTTCAACGAGCAGGATGTGGTAGTGGCGTTTGGCTTTGAACCCTACTGCGCCGAGACGGTGAAGGCGCTGGAGATTACTCGCGCCAACGGCATGCAGGCAATTGTAATTACCGACACGCTGCGCTCGCCGCTGGTGCCGGGGGCCAGCGTAACGTTTACCGTTGCCAACGCTACGCCGCACTTTTTCCCGTCGATATTAGCGGCAATTACACTCAGCGAAGCGATTTTGGCGGAGTGCGTGGCATTCGGCCCCGACCAGCTGGTCGATAACGTGACCCGCTTTGAGAGCCGAATGCGTCAGTTGGGAGCGTATATAGAGATTGCCTAAACAGTCGCTTAGTAATGTCATCAGACCGGAACAACCCTAGGCGGGGGCGCTGTGAATCCTTCCATGGACGCTACTTTCGCCATCCATGGCGAAAGACCCCCGCTACGGGATGATTCCGATCATCTCTAGTACCATTATCACGGCAATAAAATAGTAGAACCGGTGGTTTTACGGCTCTGTAGTGCATCCTGAGCCTTACCGGCGTCTTGCAGCGGGTAGCGGTTGGCTACGTCGATGTGGATTTTGCCGCTCTCAATCATGGCGAAAAACTCGTCGCACATCATCTCTAGGCGCTCACGGGTGTCGGCGTAGCCGTTCAGGCTTGGGCGAGTCACAAACAGCGCGCCTTTTTGGTTCAAAATACCGATATTCACGCCATCCACAGGGCCAGAAGAGTTGCCGAAACTCACCATCAGCGAACGAGGCTTCAAGCAGTCCAGCGACATTTCCCAGGTGTCTTTACCCACCGAGTCATACACTACGTCACACATCTCGCCGTTGGTCAGCTCGCGCACCCGCTCTACCACGTTCTCTTCGGTGTAGTTGATGGTCGCCCATGCACCGTTGGCCATGGCTAGGTCAGCTTTTTCCTGAGAGCTCACCGTACCAATCAGCTTCACGCCCAGCGCTTTAGCCCACTGGCAGGCAATAGAGCCAACGCCCCCGGCCGCCGCGTGGAACAGAATGGTCTCACCGCCTTTAAGCTCATAGGTTTGACGCAGCAGATACTGCACCGTTAAGCCTTTCAGCAGGCTAGCGGCAGCGGTTTCAAAATCGATAAAATCCGGGAGCTTGACGACTTTGGACGCAGGCAGCGTGTGCAGTTCGGCGTATGCGCCCAGCGGGCCTTGGGCGTAAGCCACCCGGTCACCCACTTTGAGATGCGTGACGCCCTCACCGACGGCATCCACCGTGCCAGCGCCCTCCGTTCCCAGCCCAGACGGCATGGCAGGCGCGGGATATAATCCCGTGCGGAAATAGATATCGATAAAGTTAAGCCCCACCGCTTTATTGGCGATACGCACTTCACCAGCAGCGGGGGCAGCCGGTTCGACCTCCACCCATTCCAACACCTCGGCACCACCGGTCTTGGAAAACTGGATACGCTTAGACATTAATGACACTCCTGTTGTTAATTATTGGACATACCCTGCGCGCTATCCAACCGCGTTGAGCGTCATTAATCAAGCCATTAGCTCACTAGGCCGACACGTCGTCGTCATGCACCCATGCTAAACTTGGCAACATTGTGCTTCATGACGCTCAATTGGCGACCACGACACGGAGTGGCTATGACCCATCCCGCAATTTCTGTCCCCACGCTCATCGCCCACCGCGGCTACTCCGCTGCCGCGCCCGAAAACACCCTGGCAGCCGTACGCGCCGCCCACCAAGCAGGCGCAACCTGGGTGGAATTGGATGTACAGCTGCTGAAGGATGATACACCGGTCATCTGGCACGATGGCGACGTTCGCCGCTGCTCAGATGGCCGTGGTGAGCTCGCCAACCTGACATGGCAGCAGGCTCAGCAGTTAGATGTGGGCAGTTGGTTTGGTGACCGCTTTGCGGGGGAAAAGATGGCCAGCCTTGAGGCTATGCTCGCCCTACTCAACGAGCTGGAAATGGGCGTTAATCTAGAAATTAAGGTCAACAAAGGGCGTGATCCCATCCGTTTGGTGGACGTGGTCTTGCCTGCTGTTCTAGCCGCCCTCCCCCCTGAGCGGCTAGTGATCTCGTCCTTCGACCCCGTCGCCTTAGCCCACTGCCGCCAACATGCCCCTAAAGAGGCCCTGGCGTTAGGGGCGCTGTTTGGCAGTGTGCCCAAAAACTGGCGCGAACAGTGCGAAGCGGTCGAGGCGTTTAGTATTCACCCTCATTGGCCGCGGCTCAAACAGACCCAGGCCGCCGCCATGTGCCGCGACGGTTACCAAATTCTTTGCTACACCGCCAACGATCCCAGCGCGTTTGATAGCCGCTGGGCCTGGGGCATTGCCAGCGCCATTACCGATGAACCTGCTGCCTTTAAACGCTACCTAGACAACCGCCAGCGCGCAGGCCAGCCCGCTTAACCTATTTAACCTGTTTACATTCAGGCAATGAGACTGGGGCCACATCACTAGGGCAACGTCACTGGGACAACGTAATAAGGAGAACGATGAACTATCTTGGTGCGCACGTTAGCGCGGCGGGCGGCGCGGATCAGGCCGTCCTTCGTGCTGTTGATATCGGTGCAACGGCGTTTGCGCTGTTCACCAAAAACCAGCGTCAGTGGAAGGGGAAACCGCTAACGGACGAGGCCATTGCGGCCTTCAAGCAGGCCTGCAAAACCCACGGCTTTGGCCCTGAGCAGATTCTGCCCCACGACAGCTATCTGATTAACCTGGGTCACCCAGAAGCTGAGGGGCTAGCCAAGTCCCGCGCGGCGTTTTTGGATGAGATGCAGCGCTGCGAGCAGCTAGGGTTGACGCTGCTCAACTTTCACCCCGGCAGCCATTTGAACAAGATCAGCGAAGCCGACTGCCTGTCGCGCATTGCCGAATCCATCAACCTGGCTCTGGATGCCACCCAGGGCGTGACCGCGGTCATCGAAAACACCGCGGGCCAAGGCACCAACCTCGGCTGGCGTTTTGAGCACTTGGCCGAGATTATCGATCAGGTGGAGGATAAATCCCGGGTGGGCGTGTGTATCGATACCTGCCACGCTTTCGCTGCCGGGTACGATCTCCGCACCCGCGACGCGACACAGGCCACCCTGGATGAGCTTGGCAAGGTCGTAGGTTTTGAGTACTTGCGCGGCATGCACTTGAACGATGCCAAAAGCGCCTTTGCCAGCCGCGTTGACCGCCACCACAGCCTGGGTAAGGGCAATATTGGGCTAGATGCCTTTAGCACCATTATGCAAGACGAGCGCATCCACGGCATTCCGATGATTTTAGAGACCATCGAACCCGAGATCTGGGCCGACGAGCTCAACTGGCTACGCGCTCAAGTGCCAGAGGCCGCGCCGGGCAAGTAGTGAATCACGTCGTGAAAGCGTAATCGCGTCGCGGTGTTATTGCGCATAGCGTGGGGCCGGTCAGCAAAAAAGCGCAGCCCCTCGCCTGCCCGAAGCGTTTGCCAGCGCTCGTCAATGCGTAGCTCCATCTCTCCTTCCATCACCACGATGTGCTCCACCACCCCGCTAGCGTGCGCCGACGATTCACTGAGCGCCCCCGGTGCGAGCTCGATCATGAACATCTCGAAGCCCAGCAGCGGGTCGTAAGGAAACAGTAGCCGCGCCTGCATACCGGCGCTGTCGTCGCCCCATACCGACTCCCAGCCATCCCGGTGCAGTTCCCCTAATGCGGGCTTGTCGCTATCGAACAGCGTCGAAAACGACACCCGAAAGCCGCTGGCAATCTTCCAGAGCGTCGAGACCGTCGGACTGGACTCGCCCCGTTCGATCTGGCCGAGCATGGCTTTGCTCACCCCGGTTTCACCGGCAGCACGATCCAGGCTCCAGCCACGCTCTTTGCGCAGTTGCCGCACCGTCCCCGCAATATGTTGCGCAATGGTGTGTGGCTCACTGGCCATGGGCTTCTCCTGACTACCGCTTTGGATATGTGACACAGTCTGCTGCCCCTATTGTGCGTTATAACGCACAGTGGTAACGTGAAAGGCGTGCGCTATAACGCACATTTTGCCATCACAGCTTGGGAGAGGCCACCCATGGAAGCGCCATCCACCTGCCACGACTCCGCTGCGCCCAGTCTTTGGCGCGATATTAGTTTGTCGACGATCATTGCGGGGGCAGGTATTGCGCTGTTGGGTACGCTAAGCGGCGGTTTAGCAGGCGCATTTGAAAAAAGCGAACAGCGCGATGCGGCCATCGTGACGTTTTTGCTGACCGGTTCGGGCATTACGCTGCTGGGGATCGGAGGAGCCTTTTGGGGCTTGGTGGCTGGCTTAGCGGTATTGAAAATCACCACAGCGAAAGCAGCATCCTAAAAAGCGGTGCGGCAATACATAAACGCCCCTGGCCGGTTAACCTGCCAGGGGCGTTTAAGACATCCGTTCAGATAAAGATGCCAGCCCTCTACATCGTGGCCAGCCGCTCTTCATCCAGCACGCCGGACATCCGCACCATGGCCAGCGCTTCATCCAGGCTGTCCATCTCTTCAATCACCAGCAGCTCGTTTTCTAAGCTAACCGGTTGGCCGGCCTTATCTGACAGTAGCTTCTCTAATGAGGCTACATCCATAGCGTCGTCTAAGTGGTGAATATCTACCGATGCGCTACTCGCGCTGGGAAGATAGATAGTGCCATTAGAGAAATCCACGGCGTAGGCAATCACCCCTGGAACGATGAAAAACAGCAGACCCACACCATTGGCAATCGCCACCACCGGGTCTACATCACCGCTCAACTGCCCCTTACGCTCAGGGTAAAACATGGTACCGCAACCGCTCAATGCCACAATGGAGACACCTACAACGGCCCCCGTTAACCAACGGCGAACTGCTTGCTGCATGGAGGTTCCCTCGAAATCTTAACGTACCGATAGCCGATGCTGTCGTGTTTGTTGTGTTCAAATCAGCGACTATCGAATCAAATGCCGCTTGATTCTAGCATACTTCAAGAACAGCACACGTTTGGCTGCTGACGTAGGATTTTGCCGCCTTACCCGCTTAGCCGTACAATGCCGGATTCAACGCTAAATTAAGCGCTACGTTCGACACAACGATCCAGCATCACCGCTACCAACCAAGGAATGCTCACGCCCATGCGCGCCAGCCAATTATTGATTGCGACATTAAAAGAAACCCCGGCCGATGCTGAAGTCATCAGCCACCAGTTAATGCTGCGCGCCGGGATGATCCGCCGTCTCACCTCGGGCCTGTACACTTGGCTGCCCCTGGGGCTACGCACTCTGCGCAAAGTGGAAGCCATCGTGCGTGAAGAGATGAACCGGGCCGGCGCACAAGAAGTATTGATGCCTGCCGTTCAGCCCGCCGATCTATGGCAGGAGTCTGGCCGCTGGGAGCAGTACGGCCCGGAATTGCTGCGTTTGAAAGATCGCCACGAGCGCGATTACTGCGTAGGCCCCACTCATGAAGAAGTCATCACTGACCTGGTGCGCAAAGAGATCGCCAGCTACAAGCAGCTGCCGGTGAACTTCTACCAGATTCAAACCAAATTCCGTGATGAGATTCGCCCGCGCTTTGGCGTGATGCGCTCGCGTGAGTTCATCATGAAAGATGCCTACTCCTTCCACCTGGACGAAGCCTCGCTCAAAGAGACTTACCAAGGCATGTACGACGCCTATTCGCGTATTTTCACACGCCTGGGCCTCGACTTCCGCCCAGTGATTGCTGACAACGGCTCTATTGGCGGCACGGGCTCTCACGAATTCCACGTGCTGGCCGACTCCGGCGAAGACGATATCGTGTTCTCCAACGCATCTGATTACGCTGCTAACATCGAAAAAGCCGAAGCGCTGCCCGCACCGCTGGGCAGCAACGTCGAGCGCGCCGCCCCTAGCGAAGAGATGCGTTTGGTTGATACACCGGATGCCAAAACCATCGCCACGCTGGTAGAGCAGTTCAAGCTGCCCATTGAGAAAACCGTCAAAACGCTGATGGTTCACGCGGCGGAAGGTGGTCTCATTGCACTGCTGGTTCGCGGCGACCACGAACTCAACGAAGTCAAAGCGGAAAACCTGCCTCAGGTAAAAGCCCCGCTGACCATGGCCAGCGAAGAAGAAATTCGTGCCGCCGTGGGTGCAGGCCCTGGCTCGTTGGGTCCGGTCGGTTTAGAAATGCCGATTATCATTGACCGCAGCGTTGCCTTAATGAGCGACTTCGGCGCGGGTGCCAACGTCGATGGCAAGCACTACTTCGGCATCAACTGGGAGCGTGATGCGGCCCTGCCTCAGGTCGCTGACCTGCGTAACGTCGTAGAGGGCGACCCGTCACCCGATGGCCAAGGCACGCTCTCGATCAAGCGCGGCATCGAAGTCGGCCACGTGTTCCAGCTTGGCCAGAAGTACTCCGAAGCGATGAATGCCAGCGTGCTGGGCGACAACGGCAAAACCAGCCACCCGTGGATGGGCTGCTACGGCATTGGCGTGACCCGCGTGGTCGCAGCAGCCATTGAACAGAACCACGATGAGTCTGGCATTATCTGGCCCAATGCGATTGCGCCGTTCCAGGTCGCGCTAGTACCGATGAACGCGCATAAGTCACAGCGCGTGCGTGAAGAGTCCGAGCGCCTCTACCAAACGCTCACCGCCGCTGGTTTAGACGTGCTGCTGGACGACCGCGATACGCGCCCCGGCGTGAAGTTTGCCGACCTGGAACTGATGGGCGTCCCACACCGTTTGGTGATTGGCGACCGTGGCCTGGACAACGGCGAACTGGAGTACAAAGGCCGTCGCGATAGCGAAGCCACTATGATTCCTGCCGACAAGATTGTCGACTTCCTGCGTGAACAAGCGGGCCTTGTTAGCGCAGAGTAATCGGCAGGTATATGTCACTGAGCACTCCTTGGCGGCGTTTGTCGCCTCGGTACGTGAAGTGGGTGCTAATGGGCAGCCTGATGGTGGCTGCCTACCCCGCGCCAAGCGTAGCGGAGCCTGCCCTACGCCCCACGCTGGAAGCAGCCGACCCACAAACGCCCTACGTTCAGTGGCGGTTACAGCAGTGGCGCAGCCGTATGGATGCGCCACTTTCCCGCTTTGTCGCCTCGCCTGAACAACGCCACACCTTACTCACACGGCTCTACCAAGAGGCCCGGCTGGCCGGGTTACCGCCCGAGCTGGTGCTGGCGTTAATCCAGGTCGAGAGCGCCTTTAATGCCGATGCGGTCTCCTCCGCTGGCGCGGTAGGTCTCATGCAGATCATGCCGTTTTGGGTCGCTGAGCTTGGCCTGCCCGTAGACGACCTTACCGAGCCCAACCGCAACCTGCGCTATGGCTGTACCATTCTCGCCCACTACCTTGCCGTCGAACGAGGCGACTTCACTCGGGCACTCGCCCGCTACAACGGCAGCCTGGGGAAGACGTGGTACCCGGAGAGAGTACTCAAAGCATGGCGAGATCACTGGCGCTAAGCGTTAACGTCTTTAATTAATCCCGCGTGATAGAACTGCGCGAGTAGCTGCGCCATGTCGTGGCGTACCTGCTCACACTCTGCGCCTGCAAAAAAACCTGCGAGCGTGTCACTCACGGAGTCAAGATCCAGCGGTTCGTGATTCAACAGCGCCCACACAGCCCGGCTGGTGGTGTTCAGCCGATGAATCGCGCCGCCCTCCTCGGCAATCACAAATAGCTCGTCGCCGAGCGGAAACTCAAACGCTGCCTCACTGGCCTGCCACTGGCGCGCATCCGTTGGCTCAAGGGCAGGTATCACGTCAGGAGTATGGCAATGGGGCTGGCTGGCCGGTGCCAAGCTCTCTAGGGTGTCACTACCCCAGCGTTTCGTGAGCCACTGAGCTGCATCAAAGGCGTCGCTATAGCGCAGCAGAAAACAGGGCAAGCCCTCAAGCAGTGGCAAGAAGCGCTCGATCAGCGCCTGGTCGGATTCGTGCTCGGCAAAATTTTGTTGTAATAGCTGCCATAACCCATCGCCTGGCTGAAGACGGGTAAGCTGGGGCTCGCCTAGCGATTCATCGCGGTCAATCAATAATATCGCCCCCAGCGGGCAGCGTTGGCCGTGGCTAGCTAACTGGGTATTGTCCAAACGAAGGTAACCATAGCGGGCATCCTGGGGGCCAAGGTGCGTTTGTACAAACTGACGAAACTCCAGAGAGATCGCGTCAGGAAGCGGTAGCCGCAAGCGAGGTGCCACGCCCAGCGCAATCCCTTCCCCTTGCTTGTTGAGCGCCAGCACATCATCACCAAACACACGCTGCCCAGCCGCTGCAAAGGCGGCGGTTAAGGTGCTTTTGCCCGCCCGGTATGTATCGGGAAAAATCACTAGCTGGCCATTGATTTCCACTGATCCGCAGTGCAAACCCACTAACTCCGGGTGACGATAAAAATATGCCCCGGCAGCATCCGCGATAACGCTACAGGCGGTTCCTACCGCGCTGTCCAGCAGCGCTCCTTCAGGAAGCGCGGGAGCCTCTTGCCAATACCCCTGCGGGTGCCGCCATACGCAGATCTCCGGCGATTGGGTTTGCGCGGCGCAAGGCGTCAAGGGCCAGCCTGGCATGGCGGCTGTTAGGACGGGCAGCAACTCGTCGGCATTCACTAACCGAAGGCAAGGCCCAACGCCTTCTAGCGTATAATCTTGATGATGGCTCGGCATAGCCGTTCCCCTACCAGCGCGGCAATACCCGGCTTAGGCGAATTTCAATGACGCCGTCACGCTCCCAACGTGAGCGCTGGGGCCGAGAATAGTAACGCTCAGGATAGCCATGGCCATGGCGTGAATGATGCTGATGAGAATGGCGCGCTCTGGAATAATCAGGCCGGGAGTAACGGGGGCGCGAATAGTGCGGACGAGAGTAATGAGGTCGAGAGTAGCTAGGACGCGAATAGCTAGGCCGTGAGCGACTTGGGCGCGAATGACGATGCTCGCGGGCTTCAGCCTGCCCCATTGATAACAAGGTAGGCGCAACGTAAAGGGCAGCTGCACCTAAACCCAGACTAGCCAGTACTTGGCGGCGTGAACGGCGCTTGCTTAAAAGGTCTTTAGTGTTGTCGGTAGAGTCACTCATCACATGTCTCCTGATCGATAAGGCTAACAGGTTAACGAACACTGTTTCTGAAATTACTCTAGCTTCACCGACCAAGCGACACCATAGTAGGCGCTTGACTTCCCTATTGTTTACTCTTTTTCTTAAAATAGGCACTTTACCAAAGCATAACTGCCAATGCGCTTCAACGGTTATTAATACAACTTAAAAAAAAGACGCAAAAAAGCCGGCCCCTTGGGCCGGCAACAGGAAGCTTACACATTAACGTAAGCCCCCTCCCCTGACGACTGACACAGCCTGCTGAATTAAGGCTTCTTACGTTCATCCTTACGCAAATGGTCACGTACCACAAAGCCTACCCAACCGATCATAAAGGTGATCATTAGCGCGACAGTAACTAGGCCGAAAATTACCGCATCATCCCAGTACATGGTGCTCCCCTCCCGCCGTGATGTATGGGGCCATCGTACTGCGTTCAGAGAAGGGGAAACTGACCTGGGTCAAGCTTTTAAAATGGTGGCCGCAAGGGTAAACAGGAACTTGATGCAGGTCAGTTTTTAACGCGCTTCACCCGATAAAAACGGCTTTTTTAGAGCACTTTACGGTCTTCTACTTTGCTGTGCTCGGTGCCCGGTGGCAGCGGATGGCCTTTAGCAAGCTCTGCGCGGGTGGCATCGCGAACGTCTAGAATCTTCACCTGATAGCGCAGCGTATGGCCCGCTAAGGGGTGGTTGGTATCCACCGTCACGGTATCGCCGTCGATGTTTAGCACGGTGACGATCTGCGGGCCAGCCTCGCCTTCGGTTTGAAAACGGCTGCCTGGCTCAATCTCCGCACCGCCAAACGACGCGCGACTCACCTCTTGCACCAAATCTTCGTTACGCAGGCCGTAAGCATCAGCGGGAGCCAGCGTGACGCTTAGTTCATCACCTGCGGCTTTGCCGGTTAAATCTCGCTCCAAGCCCGGCAAAATATTATCGTGGCCGTGAAGATACTCCAGGGGTTTCTGACGTGCATTGGAGTCATCCAGCACGCGGGTGCTGCCATCGCTGAGCACATCGCTAAGCACGTAGTGCAGAGTCACTACCTGATGGGCGGTAATCGACATGGAAAACTCCTCTCCGGTAAGCTGTCGGCTTTGTCATGGACACGCTGACCATGAACCCTATCCATAGTCTAACATCGACGGGTTTTTGAGCGGCCC
>Ga0209128_1001933_pt1 | contig 13719 bp, 10 predicted proteins | sample ETNvirnome_6_100_FD_184072 | JGI IMG/M metagenome (GOLD analysis project Ga0209128, IMG submission 184072) | Marine viral communities from the Pacific Ocean - ETNP_6_100 (SPAdes) (version 2) | ecosystem: Environmental > Aquatic > Marine > Oceanic | place: Pacific Ocean | collected 2013-06-19 | reverse complement strand
AACATGAGCGCCAGCCATGGGCTCAGGTCATTGTGCAGAAACTTCATGGCGCCACCTCGTGAAGCTGGCCGTCTCGACACACCCAGTGGCGAGTGGCAACGGCCATCACCGCAGGGTGATGTGTTGCCATGACTAACGTTCGCCCTTCCGCCGACCAGGCCAGCAGTGCGTCGATCACGCTCTTTTCCGTCGCCGAATCAAGGCTGGCCGTGGGCTCATCCAACAACACCAGCGGTGCCTGGCTGAGAAATACCCGAGCCAGGGTCAAGCGCTGCGCCTGACCTCCCGACAAGCCGACCCCACGCTCCCCCACCACCGTCTCCAGGCCATGGGGCAAGGCAACCAACAGTTCCCCCAGGCCAGCTTTTTCCAGGGCCTCCTGCATGGCAGCCGGTGTCGCCTCAGGCGCCGCCAGGCGCAGGTTATCGGCCAACGAGCCATGAATGATGCAGGGTGATTGATCCAGCCACGCCACTTGCTCGCCCTGGCGGAATCTGCAAGCGCCACGCAGAGGCGCCATGAAACCGGCCATCAGCGCCAGCAAGGAAGACTTGCCACTGCCTGACTCTCCGGTAATGACCACCACATCCGCCTGACGTATCGTGGCCGAGACGCCCGTCAAGACCGCCGAGTGCCGACCATAGCCCACCTCGGCATCCACCAATTCAATCAATGCATCTGGTTCGGCGGGGGCGTCAAACCGAGTCGGCACCACGTCAGGCTCATCGAGGATGGTCACGATACTCTCTGCCGCCCCCAGCGCCGCAGCACGGTCGTGATAATGCTGCGAGAGGGTGCGCAAGGGCTGGAAGAACTCCGGAGCCAGAAGCAACACCGCCAGACCACTGAACAGGGTCAGCGAGGGGGAAGGACCGTAATCGATATAGCCCAACAGACCAAACCCCACGTACATGGCGACGACGGCAATGGCCACCGAGGCAAAAAACTCCAATACCGCAGACGAGAGAAATGCCAGCCTAAGCGTGCGCATACTCAGGCGGCGATACTGGTCGGTGGCATACCAGACGTCCTGCTGGGCAGCACGCGTATGACCAAACAGCTGCAGCGTCGTCATGCCGCGTACGCGGTCGACGAAATGCGCCGAGAGCCTGGCAACGGAAGCGAACTGCTCCTTGTTGAGACGCTCTGCCCCCATACCGACCAGCGCCATGAACAGCGGAATCAATGGCGCAGAGAGCAGCAAGAAGATGGCCACTAGATAATCGAGCCAGCCCACCACCGCGGCAATCAGCAGTGGCAGCAATAGCACGATGCGCATTTGCGGGAGGAAGCGCGCGAAATAGCCATCGAGGGCTTCGATGTGCTCGACCGACTGGGTCGCCAGGGCCCCGCTCTGCTGCCGAGTCATCCAGACCGGGCCTAGCGCGGCGACCTTGTTCAAGACCTGCTCCCGAGCGTACTGCCGGATGCGCAAGCTGGCAGTTGCACTGAACGACTCTTGCAGGGCAAGAAACAGTGAGCGCAACGCCACGGCGACCACCAGGCCGAGCAGCACGGGCACCAGCGTGACAGGTGAGCGGCCATGAACGACCAGTTGCTCAATCGACCACGCCAACCCGATCACCAGCAGGATTGTCTGAGCGCCGGACAGCACGCCGAAGCACGCTGCCAGCGCTAGCCGAGCACGCTCACGACGAGCCAGCGTGCTCAGCCAACGGCGCGGCGTCAACAAATTCGACTGGGCCGCAGGAGGGGCCATGAATCAGTGATACCCTTCGCCAACACGCACCTTGCCGCGGAAGACCCAGTAGGTCCAGGCGGTGTAGGTCAGGATGATCGGAATGACGAACAGCACACCGATCAGCAGGAACAGCTGAGACTCGGGGGCGGAGGCGGCATCCCACAGCGTGTAGTTCGGTGGCACGATGACGGGCCACTTGCTGACGATCAGTCCCAGGTAAGTGAACACGTAGATGCCGATGGTGGCCACGAAGGGAATGCCCTCGTCACGACGTTTCACGGAGCGATACACCATGAAGGCCGACAGCAGCGCCAATGCCGGGAATATCCAGATCAGCTGCAAATGACCGAACCAGCGCTCCCAAACCACCGGATTCACGAACGGTGTCCAGATGCTGATGATACCGAAGACGCCCAGTACCAGCGCCAACAGCAGCGGCGTCACCTTGTAAGCCCACTCCTGAATATGCCCCTCGGATTTGAGGATCAACCAGGTGGCTCCCAGCAACGCATAACCAGCCATCAGGCCGAAGCCGGTCAGTACCGAGAATGGCGTCAGCCAATCGAAAGCGCCACCTGCAAAGGCAAAGTTTTCGACATGAAACCCCTGAATGTAAGCACCGACCACCGCCCCTTGAGCGAAAGCGGCCACGCCGGAGCCCCAGCAGAAAGCGCGGTTCCACCAGCGACGATTGCGCCGGGACTTGAAGCGGAACTCGAAGGCCACACCTCGGAAAATAAGCCCCGCCAGCATCAAGAACACGCCAATATAGAGTGCCGGCAGGAAGACCGAATAGACCAGCGGGAAAGCCCCGAGCAAACCGGCCCCCGCCAGCACCAGCCACGTCTCGTTGCCGTCCCAGACCGGCGCCACGGAGTTCATCATCACATCCCGGGCGTCTTCGTCCGGGGCGAAGGGATACAGAATCCCAAGCCCCAGATCGAAACCGTCCATCAACACGTACATCATCAACCCGAACCCGATGATGCCTGCCCAGATTATCGTCAGATCAAACATTTCCATGTCTCAGTTCCTCACCGGGTCGACATCGTCATCAAAGGGAGTTTCCGTGGCCGACAGTGGACGCATGGGGCGTCTGAAATTGTCGCCTGCCGTTTCACGCTCTTCATTGGGCAGCATGCCGTTACGCACCACGCGGGTCAGATAGTAGATACCGGCATAGAACACCACCGCGTACACCAGCACGTAGCCCACCAGCGTAAACAGCGCCATGGGGCCGGTCAACGAAGGCGTAACGCCTTCCGCATGGGCCATCATGCCGTATACCAGCCATGGGGCACGTCCTGACTCGGTCACGATCCAACCAGCCAGCACGGCGACGAACGGCATGGGGATCATGTACACCAGCGTCTTGAGGAACCCGGTGTGCTGATGGAATTTGCCTTTGCGACGCAGCAACAGTCCTATCAGGGCGGTGGCAATCATCAACAGTCCGATCCCCACCATCACGCGGAACGCCCAGAAGACGATCCAGACCGGCGGCTGCTCTTCAGGAGCAAATTCATTCAGCCCCTGAATAACCCCATCCGTAGAGTGGGTCAGGATGAGGCTGGCAAGATTGGGGATGCCGATTTCAAAGCGATTGGTTTGCGCTTCCTGGTCCGGAATGGCGAACAGCAGCAACGGAACGTTGCCAGAGGTTTCCCAATGCCCTTCCATGGCCGCCACTTTGGCCGGCTGATGCTCCAGAGTATTCAAACCATGGAAGTCCCCCACGACCGCCTGGGCTGGCGCCAGAAACAGCAGTAACCAAAGGCACATGGAAAGCGCTCGACGGTTGGCTTCCGGGTCGCGACCACGCAGCAGGAACCAGGCACTCACACCGGCCACCACGAAGCCACCGGTCAGAAAGGATGCCATGGCCATGTGCGCGAAGCGGTAAGGAAAGGAGGGATTGAATATCGCTTCGGTCCAGGAAACCACGTGGAACCGATAGTCGATGAGTTCTACCCCTGCCGGCGTATGCATCCAGCTGTTGGCAGAAAGAATCCAGAACGACGAAATGAAAGTACCGATCGCCACCATGATGGCAGCAAACAGGTGCACCCCTTGTGGCACCTTGCCTCGGCCAAAGAGCAGGACACCGAGGAATGCCGCCTCAAGGAAGAAAGCGGTAACGACCTCGTAGCTGAGCACCGGCCCGAGGAAGTTGGAGGCCGCCTGGGAGAAGTTGCTCCAGTTGGTGCCAAACTGGAAAGACATGACGATCCCGGAGACGACGCCCATTCCGAAAACCACGGCAAACACCTTGGTCCAGAACAGTGCCAGGCGGTCCCAAGCGGGGTTGTTGGTCTTGAAGAACAGCCCATGAAGCAGCGCTATGTAAGACGCCAGCCCGATGGTGAAGACCGGAAAAATCGCATGAAACGATACAACGAAGGCGAACTGCATTCGCGATAGTACAAGGGGGTCGAGTTCCATCACACGCTCCTAAGACCTGGATTAAAATCCCATCAATGGGTGTCACAAGCTTAGTTGAGCCTTAATGGCGCTGCATTTTAGTTATAAGCACTAAGCTTATTCTTTACATGTGTTGTAGTTTAACGTTTCGACCGCCGTTATACAGCGATAGTTTGCCTGAAAAGCTGTGTCGCGTTGACGCATACTCCTCAGACAAACCACCATTTTTCGGTGCAATCGTTTAAGACATCACCACAATGCTGACCATATAGCCTGTGTAGGCGATAAAAATGGCGAAGAGAACACCGCCTTCAACGCGGTTGATACGCCGTGGGCGACCACGCCAAGAAAATGCGAAGAGCACCATCATAAGCGTCATAAAGGTCATGACACTCCAATCACGCACCAGCACCTCACGACCCGCTTCAATAGGTGCAATCACTCCCGCCAGCCCAACAACGGCCATACTATTAAACAGGTTAGAGCCCACCACGTTGCCCAGCACCATATCGTGCTCTTTACGCCGCAGTGCGCTGATTGAAGAAGCCAGCTCCGGCAAAGAAGTACCTACGGCGACTACGGTTAAACCGATAATTAAATCACTGACTCCGAAAGCTACCGCGATCTCGACAGCTCCCCATACCAGCAGCCTCGAACTGGCAATCAACAGCACCAAGCCAATCAGCGTCCACATGATGGCCTTACCGCGCGACATCGGGTTGCTATCAAGACTTTCGGTCACTTCACCCAACAACGGATCATCCTCCTGACCTCGAGAACGAATAATGCTGATCGCAATAAATATGCCCAGCGCCACTAGCAGCACAATAGCTTCAGCACGGGAAATCCAACCGTCGAAAAGCATATAGCCGGTAAGCAGCATCACCGCTACCAACAGGGGCATTTCTTTACGGATAACACCTGAATGAACAGCTAACGGAGAGATAAGTGCGATAAAGCCCAAAACCAAACCAATATTGGCAATGTTGGAACCGTACGCATTCCCCACCGCCAGGCCTGGGTTGCCTTGCATCGCTGCCAGCATCGACACCATCATTTCCGGTGCAGAAGTACCAAAACCGATTACCAACATACCAATCAGCAGCGGCGACAGCCCCAGCCACCGCGAAGTTGCCGCAGCGCCATCAATAAATTTTTCTGCGCTCCAGATGAGCAGGACCAAGCCTACTACCACAGCAATAAAGGCAAGTAACATTTCAGTTCCTTGATGTCATAATGTTAGGCACTATCGCGGCTGCATCCTTGTCTAACTCTGGTATTTGGTCAAGTACTGCTTGCAAGTAGTTATCAGGTCACCTAGGTTGACACATACCATATACCATATACCATATACCATATACCATCGTATTGGTTCTAACCGTATTATGCACAGAGAGTTTGCTGTTGCCCCATTACGCCTTTATGAAACGGCCTTCGCTGCCGGTTAATACACCCCAGGTTGATTGCTCCCCCCCTGAAACTCGCACCCAGCGAAGGCGTTTGCGTGCGTGCCATGAATGTGACTGGGTATCTGCGCTCCCCCCCCTGAACTCTGGTGAAAAAGCCACCTGCCCTCGCTGCTCGCATGTGTTAGTGAAGCGCCACCGCTATCCTGCTCAGCGCAGTATGGCGCTAGCGTTAGCCTCATTGGTCGCATTAATAGTCGCGGTATCTTTTCCTTTTGTCAGTTTCAGCGTTAGCGGTGTTGGCAACCGCATTGATCTATCGCAGACCGCCACCACGCTGATTGCTTTCCACCAGCCGATAGTAGCTATTGCGGTCATGATGACTATTGTCGTGCTGCCCGCCGTATATCTTGTAAGCGTCGTCTGGCTTCAGTTTGGCTTACTGCAGTCTCGCCCTATGCCTTTTAGCCGTGACATTGCCCGCTCCCTGGCACATCTAACCCCATGGATGATGGCCGATGTATTCATCATCGGCGCACTGGTAAGCTTAATTAAAGTTGCTGGCATGGCGCAGATTGAACTTGGCATCTCCTTTTGGGCATTCTGCTTGTTCGCCATACTGTTATTAATGACGGTGCAGTCCATTGACGCTGACTGGATGTGGTTCTCATTGGAAGGCGAACCCCTTGCTCCTGAAGGCACGCTCACTGGCACCACCGCTGCTAGCCAGCATGTCACTGGCTGCCCCACCTGCGGATTGATTAATCGGATTCAGCATGGAAAAGAACGCTGTGTTCGCTGCCATGAAAAACTGCATAAGCGCCTACCACATAGCTTACAGCGCACCTGGGCGCTTCTCTTTGCAGCCAGCATCATGTATATACCTGCCAACCTTTACCCCATCATGACCACTACCAGTTTGGGCAGCTCAACACCCTCCACTATCGTTGGCGGCGTTGTTCAGCTCATTCAAATGGGGTCCTGGCCGGTGGCTGCAGTGATTTTTATCGCCAGTGTGATTGTGCCTGTTGGCAAACTGGTGGCACTCGCATGGCTATGCTTGATGATTAAGCGCAGCAACGAGCTCAACGCACAGAGCCGTACCCGCCTCTATCGATTAACTGAATTTATTGGACGCTGGTCAATGGTTGACGTATTTGTCGTGGCCATTTTGGTCGCCCTCATCCGCGCCGGGTCATTAATGTCGATTACACCAGGTCCTGCCGCGCTAGCTTTTGGTGCCGTCGTAGTGCTCACCATGCTGGCTGCCATGACATTTGACCCTCGCTTAATCTGGGATACCCACACTCCACGCCCTCTTCGCCGTAAAGCGGCCACCAAGGAACCTGTTGATGGCTAATGATCCAACGCCTCAGAATACCTCAAACGCTGAAAACAATGAGTTACATAAAGCCAAATCGTCGCCACAAACTCGGCTATCGCCTATTTGGATAGTTCCTTTGGTGGCCGTCATTATTGGGCTGTGGCTGGTTTATGATAACTACTCAAGCCGGGGCACCATGGTGACGCTGACCATGGACAGCGCAGAAGGTATTGAGGCGGGCAGTACGCTGATCCGCAGCCGCAATATTGAGATTGGCCGCGTACAGAGCGTTCGTTTGTCTGATGACCTGTCTCACGCGGTGATGATGGCTCAAATTCAACCCGAAGCCGAAGCCATGCTCCGCGAAGACAGTCGCTTTTGGGTCGTTAAGCCACGCATAGGGCGCGAGGGGATCAGCGGCCTGGGCACGGTACTCTCGGGGGCTTATATACAGCTTGAGCCTGGGCAATCAGAGGAACCTAAGCGAGAGTTTGAGGTAAGCGATATCCCACCGGTCGCGCCTGCTGGGCAAGCAGGGTTACAAATTAGCCTTGTCAGCCAATTGGGCAATTCGCTGCGTGTTGGGGATCCCGTCTCTTATCAAGGTTACACGGTAGGGCGCGTAGAAGACGCTCGCTTCGATGCAGACACACGTACCATGCACCACCAAGTATTTATCGAAGAGCCCTACGCCCAGCTCGTGACCGATAGCACCCGCTTCTGGACCGCTAGCGGAGTGGATTTCCGCCTGGATGCTGACGGCGTGCGGGTCAACGTAGAATCGCTGGAAGCTCTGCTGGGTGGCGGTGTCACCTTTGGTGTGCCTGAAGATCTTCCCATGGGTAAGCCGGTAGAAGCCAATACACGTTTTAACCTCTATGCTGATGAAGATACTGCCCGGGAAGGCACATTTAACCGCTATCTAGAGTATGTATTGCTTGTTGATGACACGGTTCGCGGGCTATCACGAGGCGCACCGGTCGAGTTTCGTGGCGTCCGAATTGGTACCGTGGCAGCAGTACCCTGGAATTTTACGGCGCCACAGCCCGATTCGCGGGCTCGTTTCGCCATCCCTGTGCTCATCCGCATCGAACCACAACGCTTAGGGATCGAAAACACCGATATCGACCTGGAGGAGTGGGATAACCGCTTTAAGCGCATGTTCGGCTTAGGCCTTCGGGCATCACTCAAGAATGGCAACCTGTTAACGGGTGCGCTGTTTGTGGACCTTAACTTCCGGCGTGACCTTGCCGACGAATACGTCGCGGAAGTTTTCTCCGAGCGGACCGTATTCCCGACAGTAGCGGGCGGTTTTGCACAGATTCAGGCTCAGGTGACTAGCCTGCTTGAAAAACTAAACGCCTTGGAAGTAGAACCGTTGATAGCCGGGCTGGACCGCAACCTGCAAGCTTCTGAAAGTGTACTGAACGAAGTGCGTGCAGTCAGCGCGTCTATCAATCAGTTGCTCAATGATCCAGAAACGCAAGCCATCGGGAGCAACCTCAACGGCACGCTGGAAGAGCTGCGCAGCACCCTTCAAGGGGTCTCGCCTTCATCGCCCGCCTATCAAGAGCTTACCGGCGCCATTGAGCGTTTGGATCGGCTGATGCGTGACCTACAACCGCTCACTCGGACGCTGAACGAGAACCCACGCGCGCTGCTGTTCGACAATTTAGAAACGCAGGACCCGATTCCTCGTGCTCCCCGTTAAGAAGGATTGAACGTCATGTTACGCCGATTACCGCTACTACTGCTGATCATCAGTTTGAGCTTGCTGCTTTCCGCCTGCGCTAGCAGTGTCTCTCCCCCTGCACGCTATATGCTTCCTGCCAGCCCAGCAGTGAACGCACCGGCTAACGCCCAGGCCACACTGCAAGTGCGCACACCTCGACTAGCCCACTATTTAGACGTGGACGGGATTGTGATGCAGTTAGACGACATCACATTAAACGAAGCGCGGGAGCACCAGTGGGCGGAGGGTATTGGGCGCCAGCTTGAACGCGCCTTACGGGCCGAATTGGCAGATCAGTTACCCAGCGTGCAAGTGGTACGAGCAGAAGGCAGCAGCCCTGGGGCGCTCACCCTGTCCATGGAAGTGGATCAATTCCAAGGCCGCTTTGACGGTGTCGCGGTAGCCAGCGGCCAGTGGCAGCTTCGAGATACCGATGGCGAGTTGCTCGCACTCAAAAGCTTCACTGCAGAAACCACTCTTGAACAGGATGGCTACCCTGCCCTGGTCCGTTCGTTGGGCGAAAGCTGGGAGAGTGTTGCTGCACAAATTGCTCAGCAGGTTCGACAAGGCGGCTACTTCTAAACCTTTATTGCAATCGCTAGGGGAACAGCATTGGTGTGAGACTTTCGTGTTACACTCTTTGCCAATAAATGACATCACTGTCAGCGCTACCCTGTCACCCCCTTGTTATGCCTGGTATGGCGTTACAAGACGTATAAATGCCCGTCGCGGCACAGCGTATTATCTGGCAAACTTCGCTGCCGCGACGGTGTACCATCCTCGCTTTTTGAACATTACGCCTAGCAACGCCGCCGAGCTAGTGGCGCCGATTGCTATGCGATTGCGGAGAACGCATGAGTTTTTCTGATCTTGGTCTGCATGACGATTTATTGCGCGCGGTAACTGCGCAGGGCTATACACAGCCTACGCCTATTCAACAACAGGCCATCCCCATCGTTCTTGAAGGTCGCGACCTTCTTGCCAGCGCACAAACCGGTACCGGCAAAACCGCTGGCTTTACGCTACCGATGCTACAGCGCTTGGCAAATGGCAAACGCCCCGGCAAACGCCAGGTTCGCGCACTGGTCCTCACACCCACCCGCGAACTGGCTGCACAAGTGGGGGAAAGCGTGGCTGCTTATGGGCAGCACCTCTCACTACGTTCACACATTATTTTTGGTGGCGTGGGCCAGCAGCCCCAAGTCGACGCTTTAAGAGCCGGCCTGGACATTCTAGTAGCCACCCCTGGGCGCTTGCTTGATTTGCACCAGCAAGGGCATGTCGACCTCTCCGCCATTGAAATTCTGGTGTTAGATGAAGCCGACCGTATGCTAGACATGGGCTTTATCCACGATATCAAACGGCTATTGCGTCTGGTGCCGAAACAGCGCCAAAACCTGCTGTTTTCTGCCACTTTCTCTAACGAGATCCAAACGCTGGCCCAGCAACTGCTGAATAACCCTGCCCTCATCGAAGTGGCTCCGCGCAACACCACGGCAGAAAAAATTGAGCAGGCCATCTACCGCGTTGATCGCGACAAAAAACGCGATCTATTGGCCCACCTGATCCAGCGCCACAACTGGTTCCAGGTGCTGGTGTTTACCCGCACCAAGCATGGCGCTAACCGGCTAGCTGAACAGCTCTCCAAGCAGGATATTCCCGCGATGGCGATCCATGGCAACAAAAGCCAAGGGGCACGTACTCGGGCGCTGGGTGCTTTCAAGAGCGGCGACCTACAAGTGCTGGTAGCCACCGATATTGCGGCACGCGGGCTAGATATTAATGAACTTCCTCACGTGGTGAATTTCGATCTGCCCAACGTGGCTGAAGACTATGTCCACCGTATTGGGCGCACGGGGCGCGCGGGTAGCAATGGCGAAGCGGTGTCTTTGGTGTGTGTCGATGAACACGGCCTACTCAAAAACATTGAGCGCCTGATTAATCAAACGCTGCCGAAACATATTGAGCCAGGCTTTGAGCCAGACCCCAACGCCAAGCCAGAACCGATCGAGAATGGCCGCCGCGGCCAGCGCCAGCCAAGGGCTAACCGCAAGCCTGGCGGCCAAGCTGCCAATGCTGGTGGCGAGCGCCGCCGTCGCACTCGCCGGTAGCCCGAACGCCCGGAATATGCGAAGGTAGCGCCTCGCTTATTCCGGCGTTTTTGCTGAATTAATTCATGGAGTGATTATGGCGTCTTCACAACTCATGGCAGATTATCGTCAATGGCTGACTTTTCAGCGTCAGGAGCAACTCAGCCGCGAGCATCAAGGTATTTCTCAGCGCCTAGAGGACGCCCGCGCCTCAGCTAATCAGGTCTTGCAGGCCTATCGCAGCATGGCTGAAAAAGCCTCAAACGAAGGTGCCTGTTATCGCACTCTGTTTTTACGCGAACGCGATAACGCCTCACTCCCCTGTGAAGGTTGGTTATTTGTACGGCGCGTACTAAGCGAAGGCAACAGCACCCGCGTTCGGGTCACACTATTGGAAACTTTTACCCTAGAAGATGGCATCATCGCGCCAGGTGATAAACCGGCACGCAAGCTAACGCTGGAAATTTACGACAAGCTTGATATCAATAAAGGCATGCGTACCCAGGCACGTGTTGATTGCTTGGATACCACGCAAGATTATCACTTCATCACCTTGCTAGATGCGGTGCGAGGCGACCTTCGCCCCTACTTAAAATAAGCGCCGCTTCATGATCTCACGCCACGCTTGCCGATTCATTTTGCTGATGTTTATGGTGGGGCTAAATTTACGCCCTGCCATGTCCTCGGTCGCCCCCCTGCTAAGTCGGCTGCAAGAAAATGCGGGGCTTTCCGCCTCAGCGGCGGGCTTGCTAACCACGCTCCCCGTTCTTTTTCTTGGCTTAACCGCCCCCTTGGCACCAATGATTGGCAACCGTATAGGGAGTGAGCGTGCACTTAGTGCCGCATTACTCCTGCTGGCCAGCGGCTTGCTGTTACGGGTTCTGCCTTTTCCTGGATTGCTTTATCTAGGTACCGCCATGGCCGGTAGTGCTATTGGCTTGGCGGGCACGCTGTTACCCGCGCTAGTCAAGCGTGAGCTGCCTCAAAATGCAGATTTGCTCACCGGGCTCTACACCATGGCACTCTGCTTGGGGGGCGCTCTAGGCGCTGGGCTCAGCGTGCCGTTAATGCAGTGGCTGGGCAACTGGCAAGCCAGCCTAGTCAGTTGGTCACTGCTCGCACTAGCTACATTCATCGTATGGATCAGCTATGCGCCATCTCCTGCGCCAAAACCAACGCTTAACCTGCCCACCGGCATCCCCCTCGTGTCGCTACTCAGGCAGCCGCTAACCTGGCAGGTGATGCTCTTTATGGGCATTCAATCTTCTATGGCATATATCGTTTTCGGCTGGCTGCCAACTCTTCTGATTGAGCGCGGATACAGCGAGGCAACCGCTGGCTGGACGATGGCCGTTTCCATTATGTGCCAACTGGTCTCAGCACTGAGTGCGCCTTGGATTGCGCGATTGCATCACGACCAGCGCCCGGCCCTACTGCTGGTATTGGTATGCACAGCCTTAGGGCTTGTCATGTTGTTAGCCGCTCCGTTGGCATGGCGATGGCCCGGTGCCGTGTTGCTGGGGCTTGGGCAGGGCGGAAGTTTTAGCCTTGCATTAAGCTTATTGGTACTGCGAACCGCAAACGAACGCCTTGCAGGCCAGCTTTCTGGCTTGGTGCAAGGGGGTGGCTATACCCTGGCCGCATTGGGGCCCTTTGGGGTTGGTCTGATGCTCCAAGCCGGTGCTACCACGCAGCATATTGCTTGGCTACTGATTGGATTGATCGGCGTTTGCTGCGGCTTTGCGTTCTTTGCGGGACGCAAACGGCAGCTTGATGACCAAAGCGGCCAACTACAGGTATATCACCGCTAACCACTTCTTAGCTTTCAACAGGATACAGCGATGAGCCAGGCTCCTCTCCTTGCAGATGCTCAAAGCAGCCAAGAGCGGTTGCTTGTGATTTACACCGGCGGCACGATCGGTATGCAGCCTCAGGCTAACGGGCTCTCACCTGCCGGTGATTTTCCTGAACGCTTGGCCAGAGCACTGAGCCAGCTGCCGTTGCGGGACCAACAAATGCTCCCTGCTTATGATGTCATCAGCTACTCACCTCTGATTGATTCCAGCGCGGCGACCCCAATGACATGGCAGCAGTTAGCCGCCGACATCGCCGAGCGCTTTACAGAGCATCGTGGTTTTGTGGTGATTCACGGCACCGACACGCTAAGTTGGACCGCCGCTAGCTTAGCCTACCAATTGCAGGGCTTAGATAGGCCTGTGGTGTTGACGGGTGCCATGGCTCCCCTAGAGGCTCCTAACAGCGATGCCTTACAAAATCTCTACGGCGCCCTACGATTTGCTACCCATCCCGAACTACAGGAAGTGGCCATTTATTTTGCCAACCGCCTGCTCAGAGGCACGCGCGCCATCAAACAGCACAGCGAGGCTGTCGAGGCGTTTTCCTCACCCAGCTACCCACTGCTGGGCGAGCGCATCGGCGACGACTTTATTCTGTTCCCCAGCCGCGGCTTGTCTTACCAGCAGCGCGGGGCTCCGCGCTTTGAGCTGGTGGACTACCAGCCTGTCGCCAATGGCGAGGTGGTTCGCATTACCCTCTGGCCTGGCATAGCGCCCTGGCAATTAGAGGCGTGGCTTAGCCATCCAAACGTAAAAGGCGCGCTGCTACAGCTATGGGGCGCAGGCAATTTACCGGATAACCCCGCACTACTAGAGGTGATTGCCAAGGCGACCGGAGAAGGCAAACTCATCGCCGCCATCAGCCAATGCCCACAAGGGCGTGTACATATGGGGGCTTATGCAGCAGGGCACGGTCTCACCGATGCTGGGGTGTTATCCGGCGATGACATGACGCCCGAGGCCGCCTACACCAAACTGGTGCATGTACTAGCGCAACCAATTTCATTAGAGGATCAGAGGCGACGGTTTTTAACGACGCTAGTGGGCGAACGTTAAATGATCTAGCCAGTACTACACTGGCATAGTGGTTTATTCCCGCTATGGTTAAACAATGTCCTTAACGTGTATTAACCACCCACTGGATAGGAAGCCACTTATGGATCAACCGGTACATCACTTTAGCGAACT
>Ga0209128_1001930_pt1 | contig 13740 bp, 14 predicted proteins | sample ETNvirnome_6_100_FD_184072 | JGI IMG/M metagenome (GOLD analysis project Ga0209128, IMG submission 184072) | Marine viral communities from the Pacific Ocean - ETNP_6_100 (SPAdes) (version 2) | ecosystem: Environmental > Aquatic > Marine > Oceanic | place: Pacific Ocean | collected 2013-06-19 | reverse complement strand
TCCATATAATCCAAAATTTAATATGATTACAAAAGAATTATATAAGTGGGAAATAGATTTAGAGAAAAAATGGCGTAGAGTTGTTCCACAAATATCAAAAATTTCTAAAGATAAAATGTTAGAATCCATAAATGAAGGATTTACTAAATATCATATAAGATTAACTGATACTCCAGGTTGGTATGGTGTTTGGGATAAAAATGGTAAACAAAAGTTTGAAGGTGATAAGAAATTTGTTATGAAACATCTTAAAAAACTAAAAACAAGGATGGGTAATTATCAACTTAAAAGTCTTATAGATGTGGCTACTAAAAGAAAAGGTAAGGATATTTCATTTGATGTAGTGGAATCCGTAAGTGAAGCCAGTTTAGGAGACAAATTTCAAAAGAATATTAAGAAATATCAAGATAGAATAGAAAAAGAAAGAGAAGCATATAAAAAAGCGAGAGAAGCTCAAAAGAAAAGAAATAATGAATCCGTAAATGAAGTTAGTGGTGTTGATGTGGCTAAAAAAGTTCTAAAAAATAAACAGATGGAAAAGGGTATTGATTTACAAACGGCAAATTTAATAGTTACAATAGATAAGGCATATGATAAAAATCCAAAATTACAGAAAAAATTTAGAAAAATACAATTATCAAAAATGAAACAGTTAATTATAAAGTATTACGGATAGAGATATGATTAAATTAAAACATATATTAACAGAGGCCAAAGAATTACCATCAAAGGATATTAAGATGTTGGCTAAAATGACTGATTATAATAATCACAATGAGGCAAGAATATACTTAGCAAGAAAATTGGGTAATAAAAATTTAGTAAAGGGATATGATGCTATAATGGTATTGCATAGTATGTTTAATCAGATGAACGAGATGATGAAAGCCAGAGAAAGATTAGATAAAATGTTATTCAAACAAGCAAAAAGATATTATAGTAATTTTAAAGATATTAATAGTGCATTCTAATGAGTGAAAAATCAGTATACAAACACTTGATGGAAAGTGAATTGAACGAAGTTCCAGCCTTTAGTTCACCAGAAGCAAAAAAGCAAGTAGATAGTGATATTGTGAAAATGTCAAAATTTTTAGGAAAAGCATCACAACAAATTATTAAAACTATGATGGATGGTGTAAAAGGTGGTAAGTATGATGCTATGGATTTAGCAAGAGGAATACAACAAGGTGATATTAGAAGAACACATTATGGTGAAGAAGAATTTTTACAACAATTATGGAATAAAGTAAAGAATCAATTTAGAAGATATTCAAAGAGAGGAAAACTTAGATAAGTTTATATTTATACATATAGGAGTTAATTATGTCAAAAAGAATAAAATTAAAAAATCTTATTAAAGAAGGAATTGCAGGAAGTGTACCTAGTACTCTAAGTACTTTTGGTGGTGTAGTTACTCGCAAACCGTTTCATACTGGTATTAGTTTAGCTAATATTGTTAAAGAAAAATTTGGTGATACCAGAGAAAATCAAGAAATTGATACTAAAGGTTTTTTGAAGGCAGTTACCAATTTTGGTTCTTTTGGCAAAAATATATATCGTGAACATAATTTGAGAGATATTGCTAAGAAATTAGCAGAGATGGCAGAAACAGCAAAAACACATACTCTCCGTGAAACCGATGATTGGTTTGATAAAGTTTCTGTTAATCGTAATATGAAGGAATTAACAGGTCTTTCTAAAAGTTTTTCAAAAGTTGCAACTGAATCAGATCAACTGCAGCAAAGATTAACTGCATTATATGAAGATATGGGTAATATTCTCAGTAGATATTATGAGATAGATGAATTAAAAGAAGGTTGGAAATCTTATAGGGATGGTGAAGAGCTAGAAGATGAAGAAGAGGAAATGTCTGAAGGTGATAAAGAAAAATATACTGCTTTTTTTAAAAAATCACTTGAAAAATGGAACGTTTCTTCTCCTGAAGAATTAGGTGATGATGATAAAAGAGATTTTTTCAATTATGTAGATAAAAATTGGGATGCTAGTATAGAATCTGATTAAGTTAAGAGGTTATAATTGATAGAAGTTACAGTAAAAAATAATAATATAGAAAAAGCTCTCAGTATCTTTAAACGGAAAGTTAAAGATAGTAAACTCATGTTAGAATTGAGGGAGAGAGAGTTTTATAAAAAACCATCAGAATTAAGAAAAGAAAAAAAAGCAAGAGGAAAAATTAGAACTAAAATTCAAAATAAAAATAATTATTAATTTAGGATTTTAATATAATATATATACAATAACTATAACTAAGAAAAAAGGAGAAGTTATGGCTGACAGCAAAGTTACGAATAAGTTGAGAACTAAAGAAAGTTCAGAGGTTAAATTCTCAGATGATGAATTGCAATCTTTAGCAGGGTTACAAACTTCATATCAAGAAAAGTCTGCAGTGTTGGGACAGTTAAAAGTTCAAAGAATATTAGCTGATCAACAAATGGAAGCACTTGAAGATGCAGAAGATTCTGCAGTTGAAGATTATAAAGCAGTTCAACAAGAAGAGCGCGATTTAGTTCAGAGGTTAAATATAAAGTATGGTCCAGGTCAATTGGACCCGCAAACTGGAGTATTTACCCCCGCACCTGAAGAAGAATCTGTACCAGAACCAGAAGCATCTGCCTAAAAAATAAAAAAACATATCAAAAATATGTTTTTGAAGTTTTTACTTATATTTATATTTAATTATAACAACTTTTTTTAAAGTTAAACATTAAATGGGAGAATAATAATGGCAGAAAGAATAGTAAGTCCAGGTGTATTTACTCGCGAAAGAGATGTATCGTTTCTTCCTCAAGGAATAGCAGAAATAGGTGCAGCAGTTATAGGACCCACAGTAAAGGGTCCTGCTTTTACACCTATAATAGTAACCAGCTTTTCAGAATTTGAGGATATGTTTGGTTCTACATCTCAAGATTATTACACACCATATACAGTTCAGCAATATTTAGATAGTGCTCCTACTGTAACGGTAGTACGGGTCTTAGGCATTGGCGGATACGGAGCCGATACAGTTGAAGTATTTTTATCCGTAGGAGCTACAAGCAAATCAGCATTTGTATTAGCACCATCGAGAGGTGGAAGTGATGGAGCAGCGACAATTACTGCAGCTAGTATTGCAAGTTTAGCTGGTACTGCATATGCACATTGGAGTGGTTCAAAATTGAGAGTTACTGCTAGTAACGCATCAATAGAAAAAAATATTAGTTTTGATTCCTCTTCAGCAAACTTTGTTGAAAATGTTTTTAGTTTTGATCCTAATGTAGAAAAGAGTGGTACATCAGTTATGCCAGTTTATCTATATGCTAGTTTTAAAACAATGATGTCTGATGGTAGTATTACATCTGCCGCATCTGCATCGGCTAAAAAAACTACGCAAGGGATAAATCTTTTTGGTGGAGCAACATCATTTAATAATGATGGTGGAGCTACAACTTGGACTGGTAATAGCAGATATCAATATGCTAGAACACCTTTTCTACAATCACAGGCATTTTCTGGTAATAGAGAAGATCTTTTCCGTGTTTATACTAGATCTCATGGAACTGCAATTAATAAACAATATAAAGTTAATGTATTAAATGTTAAAGATGCTAGTGCAGTTGCTGGTTCAGATTATGGATCGTTTTCATTACAGGTAAGATCAGTTAATTATGGTAATAGTGATAAAACTAGACCAGATAACGATTCTATTATAGAACAATTTGATGGATTGTCAATGGATCCAGATAACGTACAGTATTTTGCAAGAGTAGTTGGTGATAGATTTGTAGAAATAGATACTAATGGTGAATTATCATATTATGGTGATTATCCAAATATGAGTAAGCATATTAGAGTTGGAGATTATTCTGGTTCTTCTGCATTACCGAAAACTGCAGTGCCTATGGGAGCTGATAAAGTATATAATCCAGTTCCAGGTGGTACTAATGTTCCTACAGCATCATTTAAAACTAATCAAAGTAGTTCTGTAGCTGATTTTGATCAAAATGTATTTTATGGATATCAGTTTAGTGCTTTTGATAATAGGCAATTGTTAGGTCCTATTATAGGTGCTTCAATTTCAGCAGGATCTAATGTAACTATGAGTTTAGAGGATATGAAGGGACATACACAGGCAGCTAAATTGGTTGGAGAGAGTGATGGTTCTGGAACTGGATATACAGGTGATAGTTCAAAAATTACATTGTCTGGTTCACATATTCAACAAAGGAAATTTACAGTTCCTTTTCAATGGGGATTTGATGGATTTAATCCAGCGGCTCCCAAATCTACAGGAGCAGCAATAACAGCAGCAAATCAGCAAGGATTTGATCATACAAATTCTTCTTCTAGTGGTTCGGTAGCATATAAAAGAGCAATTAATGCTATATCTAATCCAGATGAATTTGATATTAATTTGTTAGCAACTCCTGGAGTAAATCATAGATTACACTCTACTACTACAAATCATGCAATTGATAAGGTAGAAGATAGAGCTGATGCGTTGTATATTATGGATAGTTCTGCTTTGAATGATACTATTACTACAGTAACAAATACTATAAAAACACTTGATTCAAATTATGTAGCTACATATTATCCGTGGGTTAAAATACAGGATAAGAATACAGCAAAACCGATTTGGGTCCCACCTTCAGTTGTATTACCTGGCGTTATTGCTTTTAACGATCAAGTAGCACACGAATGGTTCGCACCAGCAGGTTTGAATCGCGGTGGATTGACTTCAGTACTTGAAGCAAAGAAAAGATTAACACATTCAGATAGAGATGATTTATATGATGCAAGAGTTAATCCTATTGCTACATTTCCAGGTCAAGGTGTTGTAGTGTTTGGTCAGAAAACATTACAGGCAAAACCTTCCGCATTGGATAGAGTAAATGTCAGACGATTGTTAATTGCATTGAAGAAGTTTATTGCTTCTACTTCAAGATTCTTAGTATTCGAACAGAATACAGCAGCTACAAGAAATCGTTTCTTGAATGTTGTTAATCCGTTTCTTGAGGATGTTCAGGCAAATAGTGGTTTGAGTGCTTTTAGAGTTGTAATGGATGATTCCAACAATACACCCGCTGAGATAGATAGAAATCGTCTCATTGGTCAGATATTTATTCAACCGACAAGAACGGCTGAATTTATAGTGTTGGATTTCGTTGTACAACCTACAGGTGCGGCATTTCCTGAGTAGTTCTTTTATTGAACGATTAAAAAACCCTTCTTTATGAGGGGTTTTTTATTGCCCTGTTATATTTATATTTGAGAAGAATAGTAGAAGTATAAAACTTCAGAAAAACTATGAAAATGAAAATTAAGGATTTTTTGAATAAATGATATTTATATATGAAAAGATTTTTTAGGAGAAATTAGATGCCCGAATTATTAGATCCATCTGAGATTATGTTTACACCATTTGAACCTAAGATGAAAAATAGGTTCATTATGTATATTGAAGGTATACCTGCTTATCTTATTAAAACAGCAAATAGACCTTCCATACAATTTGAAGAAGTGGTTTTAGATCACATTAATGTAAAAAGAGTTTTAAAGGGCAAAGGTACTTGGCAAACATTAGAATGTACTTTATACGATCCAGTTGTTCCTTCCGCTGCGCAAGCATGTATGGAATGGATTAGATTATCACACGAATCTGTAACTGGTAGAGATGGTTATTCTGATTTTTATAAGAAAGATATTACATTTAATATGTTAGGTCCAGTCGGAGATGTTGTAGAAGAATGGACATTAAAAGGTGCTTATGTACAATCTGCAGTTTTTGGAGATTTATCCTTTGCAGAAAGTGCACCAGCAGAAATTACTTTAACATTAGCGTATGATTACGCAATCTTACAATTCTAAAAGAATAGGAGTTAATTATGGCAGAAGTTATCGCAGATAAAGCTTGGTGGAAGTCAAAGACAATTTGGACAGCAATTGTTGTTTGTGCATCTAGTATTGCTGGTGAGTTTGGAGTTGAAATTCCACAATCAGTATATGGAGTACTTGCAGCGTTTGGTCTTTATGGTGTTCGTGACGCTGTTGGAAAATCAAGCTAAGTAAAAAAATAAAATTTGTTTTAAAGTAAACAGGTTATATATATTATTAGGTTATTAAATTTTAATCACAAAGGAGTCATTTATGGCAGATGATAGCAAATTTCCCACGGAAATTATTGAATTGCCGTCAAAGGGATATTTTTATCCAGAGGAAAATCCACTTTCGAGTGGTAAAGTTGAAATGAGATACATGACAGCAAGAGAAGAAGATATTCTTACTTCACCTAACTTGCTAAGACAAGGTGTTGTTATTGATAAATTATTAGAATCACTAGTTGTAGATAAAAAAATCAATTTAGGTGATATATTGATTGGTGATAAGAACGCTTTAATTATATCAGCTAGAATTCTTGGGTATGGAAAAGAGTATGAATTTTCATTTACTACTGAAGATGGTGATGAAATGTCAGGTACAGTAGATTTAACAACTTTAAAAGAAAAAGAAATGGATTTTTCAAAGTATACAAAAGGTGTTAATGAATTTTCTTTTACATTACCTAATTCTAAAAGAGTTATTACTTTTAAGTTAGGTACTCAAAAAGAAGAAAAGGAAATAGATAAAGAGTTAGTAGCATTGAAAAAAATATCTAAAGGTGTTAATTATCAAATGACAACTAGAATGAAAAAGATAATAACATCAGTTGATGGTGAAGATGGTGTAGCTCATATTAATAGTTTTGTTGATAAAGAATTTCTTTCACAAGATGCTTTAGCTTTTAGAAAGCATTTAACTTCAGTAACCCCCGATGTTGATATGATGGCAAATGTAAAAGGTGAAGATGGTGTGGAAAGAGAGGTGGCGGTTTTATTAACCGCACAGTTTTTTTGGCCTACTGCCTGAACATAAACCATTAATTCACGAAGAACTATTTAAATTAATGTATTATGGTAAAGGTGCATTTACCTTTTCCGATTCTTATACATTACCTATCTACTTAAGACGATTTTATCTTAAACGATTAGAAAAAGAATATATGACTGAAAAGGAATATATTGAAAAAGAAACTAATCGAATAAGACAAAGACAAAAATCTACAAGTCCAAAAATTCCTATTCGTAAAAAATAATATAATTTTCCATACAATTGATATTTATAATTGAATTATAAACTTATTTTGGAGTTATTCTAATGCCACATAAAATTGGAAAATATACATATGAAAATAAAACAGTTCTAAAAGAATTTTTAGGATCTATACTTAAATCTTTAGCTCAGAAAAAAACTTCTAAAATTATTGATAAATTAAAAAAAGATCCAGAAATGAAGAAACTTTTTAAGCAAATAGATGATTATGGAAAAAAAGTAGATAAGAGAGTTACAAAAAATAGAAAAACAAATCCAGAATTAGATAGGTTGTTAAAGTTAAGAGGTTTATAATAATTTAATATTTTTATGCTATGCTCGTGGTATAAGAATAATTTAAACATCATTTAAGAGAATATTATGGCTAGAAGAAAAGGTAAAGAAAGATTACTTTCCCAGCAGATAGAAGAGTTGGCATCCTTAGAAGAAGGATCCGGAAGGCTTGGTAGACAACTCAATACTATTTATGCAGATTTAGCTGATAATCTTTCTAGAGTTACAAAATCAACAGAAAAACAAAAATCTTCTTTTAATGAACAGATTGATATTGGTAAAAAGTTATTAGGAAATGCTAAAAATATATTTAATATTGATTTACAAAGTGAGGATTTAACAGAAAAAATAGTTGATGCTAAAAAAAGAGGTAGTAAAGCAGAACAAGAAACTCTGAAGAATCTTCAAAGAAATTTAAATGTTCAAAAAGAACTTCAAAAACAAGGTCAAATGGTAGTTGACGAATTTAATAAAGGTTTTGATAAAACTAAAGAATGGGCTGAAGGAGTACCACTTATTGGAGATGCGTTAGGTGGATTAATAAGTAAATTTGATCATTTTAAAGATATATATGCAGATGCAATAGGTGAAGGTTTAGCAAAATTTGATGGTGATGAAGCTGCAGCTAAATCTTTTGCTGGTACTAAATTGGGTGGAGTAGTTGGTGCTGGTATGTTAACTGGTGTAGCGATGTTTGGTAAAAGAGCTCTTGGTATAATGCAAGATTTAGGAATAAGTTTTGGAGAAGTGTTAGGTCATCCATCATTCTTACTTTTTAAAGATGAAGCAATGGCGATAACTGAAGAGTTTGGTAACATTAATGAAGCTAGTGTAGGTTTAACTGCTCAAATGAAATGGATGTCGTTCTGGACAGGAGTAACTGCAGAAAATCAAGCAAAAGTATTAGGAGCTATGGCAGCTACTTCTGATGCAAGTTTAAGTACATTACAATCTCAAATATCTTCAACAAAACAGTTAGCAAAGGCTGCTGGAATTCCATTCAAAGCAGTAATGGAAGATGTAGCAAAGAATACAAAGATGTTTGCTGATTTTGCTAAGGATGGTGGTAAAAATATTATGGAAGCAGCGGTAGAGGCTAAGAAGTTGGGTCTTAGTTTGGATGATGTTGCTTCTATATCTGATAGTTTATTAAATTTTGAAGAAAGTATTACAGCTCAAATGGAAGCATCTGTATTATTAGGTAGAGAAATTAATTTAGATAGAGCACGGCAGTTAAATCTTGCGGGAGATCAAGCTGGGATGATGGAAGAAATTAGCCGTATAGTAGGAACTGAAGCAGAGTTTAATAAAATGAATGTATTACAAAGGAGAGCATTAGCTGGTGCTATTGGATTAACAACCGAAGAGTTATCGAAAATGGTTAGAGAAGAAGAGAAGGCCAATGAAAACGTTGTAGCTAAAGCAGCTTTATATGTAGGATTGGGTGCAGTAATAGGTGCGTCAATTGGTATGATAGCACAATCATTGATTGCTTCAGGAGTTTTAGCACCATTAGGTTTTGGTATGTTTGCTGGATTAGGACCCGGAGCTATGATTGGTGGTGGTATTGGAGCAGCAGCGGGTGCAACAGCTTTTGCTGCTGGTCAGGGAATGCTTTCATTTCAAGGATTACCAGCTGGTACTGGAGTAAACATACAAGGTGGTGCTGCTATGGCGCATGCTGGTGAAACAATTGTTAGAACAGAAAGTATTAATATGGATGATACTAATACTATATTAATAGAAGGTTTTGATAGAATGAGAAAAGAGTATAGAAGTACGAGAATTGGTTAAGGAATAAGATATGGCACTTGTAGATTTAAAATCAGATTTAGCAAAAAATGCAGGAAAGAATTTATCTAAAATTTCTGGTAGATTAAATAATCCATCTCTTTCAGATAAACAAGGTGTAGCCGAATCTTATGTATTCGATGTGAGTAGATTAAATGATCCATCTCTTTCAGATAAACAAGGAAGAATTTTATCAACTCAACTACAATTTGAGGATAAATCTAAGAATGCTAAACAATTCAAATTAGATATAGAAAAAACTCAAAAGATATATTTCAAAGATGGATCATTTATATCTGATATAAGAAGAAGGCAAGAAAAAGGAGAGGTTCATGTTGGATGGCCACATACTGTAAATTGGCCAGGTTTAGAATCTTATTATAAAAAAGCATTATCTGATAAAGATCAATTAGGAATGAGAAGAATCGGTGCTCAAGGTAATAGTATGGATCAACCTTATATTATAAGAGAGGTAGGTAAAAGATGGTTTGGTGGAAAGCAGATTGGAAATACAGTTGATTTTATTAGAGGTGGGGTTGGAACATTTGCTTCTAGAGCAGCGCAAGATGTATTAAGATTAGGAAAGTTTAGTACTACTGATAGAGGAAAAATTTTTATTGGTAAACAATTTTTATTTCAAGCCTTAAATCCAAGAGGTGAATCAACTATTTATAATCCACTTAGTTTATTTTCTGTAGGACCGTTACATATTCCTAGAAGTTTAGCAGCTATAATTCCAAAAGCGGGTATATATGAAAATGTTATAGCAGGTGACCTAAATTTATTACTTAAAGCTGGTAATTGGGCAAAGAATCTCCTCGGCAGTTTTTTAGGAAAAGATGATAAATTAGCTTATGAAGAAAAAGTTAAAGAGAAACAAAAATCTGGGTATAATAAAATAAAAGAGATAGGCAATCCAGGAAGAGTACAAGATGCAAAGTGGAGTGAAGTATTAGGAGGTCCTATTAAAGGTGGTAGAGATTCTGGTAATGTAGATAAATTGAATATGCATCCATACGGTGGTTTGTTAAGTGATAGAAAAGTAAATGATAATGATAGTGATTTTATTCCATTTAAATTTAGAGATGTAGTAAACGGTAAGTGGATTATTTTTAGAGCACTATTAAGTGGTATAACCGATACAGTAACACCCGAATGGCATCCTGAAAGATATGTAGGAAGACCTGATAATGTTTATGTTTATCAAGGTGTAACTAGAGAAGTAGCATTTAATTTTGCTGTATATCCAAAAACACGACAAGAATTGCCTGTTTTATGGGATAAATTAAATTATTTAGTTGGATTGTGTTATCCATCTTGGTATAATAATAGTCCTGGAATATCAATGGTGCCACCTATGATTGAATTAACAATAGGTAATATGTTTAAAAATACTCCTGGATTTTTATCTACTCTTACATTAACAGTAGAGGATGGTTCAACTTGGGAAATTGATAAAGGATTACAGTTACCCAAACATATAACATGTGGATGTTCATTTACTTATATTGGAGATTATTTACCAAGTACAGTTGGTAAACATTTTGAGTTGAATTGGCTACCAAATCCCGCTGGAGATGGAGCGGGCACGTTTGAAGCCGGTACAGGAATTGCTGAACAGATAGCACCAGCAAGAGATGATTCATTATTTGATTTTTTTCCTATAGGTCAACTTAAACCAACAAAACCAGCAGTACCAGTTACACTTGATGAACCCGATATATTAGATGACTTTACAATTCCAGAAATTTAATTTTTAGGAAACAATAATGGCAAGATATAATTCAACAACTATTACAGTAGATAAAAGAAGAAGGTTTAGAGTATATAAACCAACTATGTATCCAAGTATTCCTATGAAAGATAGTGATACTTTTATTACTCCAGTTGTAGGTGAAAAATTAGAAAATTTAGCAAATAGATTTTATGGTGATGGTACATTATGGTGGATTATTGCAAAAGCAAATAACATAAATGATTCAACTGTAATTTCAAATACTTTAAAAAGAGTAAGAATCCCAACAGAGATTCAAGAAGTGTTACAAAAATTAGATGAATTAGCGTATTAAATAAAATGATAGCCTGTTCACCAATACATCCAAAAATAAGAGCTAAACTTCAAGAAAAAATGAGAGTTCTTGGTAGGAGTTCTACGCCTGCTAATACAGAAAAACCTTTAAAAGAGTTAAAAAATTCAAGTGTTTTTACTAAATCTACTTTTATTAGAATGATTTCTCATGTAGAAGCTCCTAATATACCAGTAATACTTATGGGTGGTGAATTACGTGATGAGACTGACGTAAATCTTACAACTACACCAATGGCTCCGCAATTTAGGTTTGCTGAAACTTATGGAGAAACATTTCAGAGTTATTGGAGTTCAGTAGATGATACCCTAAAATCACAAACTCTTAATAAACATAAAAGACCATTACCTGGAATTAAATCATTAGAAGTATCTTATGAAGGTGGTATGGTAACACATAGAAAGGCAACAGTTAGTTGGACTTGTTGGAGTTTTGATGATCTTGAAAGATTAAAAACTCACTTTTTAAAGCACGGTAGGCATCTGTTAATAGAGTGGGGTTGGTCAAATGATTTAAGAACTATGCAAACAGCAATAATGGTAGATAGTTCTGGGGTATATCGTATAAATCAAGAAGCAATAGATAAGAATTTAAAGGAAACTATTGTTAATAATGAAGGGGATTACGATTTAATGACTGGTGTTATAACTAACTTTGAATGGTCAACAAGAGATGATGGTGGATTTGATTGTACTACAGATGTGGTTGGGCTTGGTATTAGTATGCTTGAAAGTGCTACCTCATCAGATGATACCAAGTTACCTGCTTATAAAATATTCCCTAGAGGTTTTTGGTCAAAACTAGGAGATGTATTAGAAGGTGGTGTATTAGGAGGTGGTGTAGAAGAGTGGAGCAAAAAGATTAATGAGTTAACTCTTGATATTAATGTAGATGAAATATATAAAACAAATGCTTCTTTAACTTTAGGAGCAATTGTAAATTTATTACCAGATAAACTTAACCAACTTCATAAATCTAAGATAAAGATAGATTCACCTGAAATAACACATGAAAGGCTTAGTGGTGTGGCGGAAATGTCTATATGGAGAAATACTGCTCTAATAAGTTTTTCCGCTGCAGGTATAACCGGTGTTAGAGAAGCTTGGGTTACTTGGGGGTGGTTTGAAGATAATGTTTTAAATAAATTTACTTCATTAGTTAATGATTCGGAGGCAGTTGTAACTTTTAGAAGTATTGAACCAAAGGTAACTAATGATGGTGAATTTATAAAAGATGATGAAGGAAATTTAGAGTATGAATCTGTAAAAATAAGATCTCATGAGATGTTAAATACAGTAGATGCAAAGAAATTTATTTTGCCAGGACTTTATCCGAATTCTTTTGTTGATATAAAAATAAATAGTAATCAATTTAAAATGTTAAGTACAATGATTTCAAATAGTATAATTAAAAAGGGTCCTAATGGAGAGGAAATAAAATTAAGTAGTGCAGGGAAATATTATTATAAACAAAAAGATACTGGTAAAGCTGTAGTTCTTCCAAACTTTAAATCCGCGTCATTAGAACCATTTAATGTTCCTGGAAAAGCTCTTGGATTTGATCAAAAGGGATATTTAAGGAACGTGTTAATAAATGTAAGAGTATTACAGGATATTTTTGGCGCAGGGCAACCTATTTCTTTAAGAGATGGTATGCAACAATTAGCTGATGAGTTAAATTCGGATTACCAAATATGGGATTTTCAAGTAGTAGTTGATGGTGAGAATCAAGAAAACGCAAAGGTGGTTGATCACAATTTTACTTTTAAGAGAGTAGATACAATAATTGATAATCCTGAAGAAAATTTATTTGTTTTTCCAACTTGGAAACATAACAGTTTTGTTAAAGGTGTGGAAATGAGTTCAACTGTTCCTAATTCTATGGCTCTGTCTACTATGTATGGTGCGAATGTGCCAGTTGAGAGTGTTCTTGGTGGATCAGATTCTAAAGCAAGTAGGCAAGGTTTTAGTCTTGGAACATTAAATCAAGATGGTGTTTTAGATGAAAAATTTAAAAATTTAGAAAAACCTTTTAGAAAGGGAGTATCGGATTCTTCATGGAAGAGGTTCGGTAATTCACTAGCTGATGTGAATGAACCGTTAAGTAAAGACGGTGGTATAAATTTATCACTAAATAATGAGGAAATGAAGAAAGGTTTATCAGATTCATTAAAGAGATTGTTAGTAAATGATCCTGATGAAGGGAAAATTATTAGAGAAGAACTTAAAAAATATAAAGAGAATTTAGCAGCAAAAGATCCAGAAGATTTTCAACCATTATCTATGAATTCTTGGAAGTATCATTTAGATAATACTGTTGAAAAAGGAACTGTTGGTGAGGAAATGTATATAGATAATATGATGAGAAGAAGTTATAAAGAATTACATGATAATATTTTACAAGGTATAACAGGTACGCATAATACATCTGATGTATTGAT
>Ga0209128_1001920_pt1 | contig 13789 bp, 20 predicted proteins | sample ETNvirnome_6_100_FD_184072 | JGI IMG/M metagenome (GOLD analysis project Ga0209128, IMG submission 184072) | Marine viral communities from the Pacific Ocean - ETNP_6_100 (SPAdes) (version 2) | ecosystem: Environmental > Aquatic > Marine > Oceanic | place: Pacific Ocean | collected 2013-06-19 | reverse complement strand
TCAGAAAGAACTCTGGCGTTTCTTCAACTAATTCGTAATCGTTAGCTAACCACATTTTCATGTCACGTTTAGCTTCGATTCGATCTTCTTTTTCTTCTTTGTTTAATGTTTTCATTTTATTTCCTCCCAATAAATCTCCCTAGATTATCTCTTAATCCGCCATTAGGTAAATGTTTCTAATTCAAACACATATTTAATTTATCACAAGTTCTTTTAAGTTCTGAAATTGTGGAATAATTCTCTTGGTTGATCAATTCTAAAGCCCATTTGTTAAATCTTTCATTATCCATTTTAGTTACACCTCGGACAGAATGTGTTACCTTCCCAACCATCTGGGAGTTCTGCTCCACATTCACAGTGATGGTAACAATATTCACATAATTCTATTTGTTCACTTACTGGATCAGGTTTTGTTGCCTCATCTTCTCCACATAATTTACAGTTAGGATTCATTCTTCACACCTCACATAAATCACTGCTGTATAATACATTGTAGAACTATATTCACCTTTCACACTTGTTACATGTGTCTGGGTTGCAAATACGTTATGATTTGCGTTTACTTGGTTAATTAAATCTTGGAACTCTCCTGGTGTTTTTGCTTCCACCACGATTACTTTACTTTTCTTATTTTCTTTCATTTTTGCAAACCTCCGTATCTAAGCATTTTTATGCTTGATGTTATATCTAAAGTATAACTTATATATAAATGTTTCGCTTAAAATCGCTCTTTTCCACTAAAAAACGCTTTAATTGGTGGAATTTAACAGATTTCATCCCTAAAAAGCTTAATGCTGAAGGTTTAACCATATACACATTATGAGACCCATCCTCAATCAAAAAGAAGGCTTTACCAGTCAACTCTTCAATTCTCATCATATATCGCCACTGATGATCCTTAATCAGCCCCAAACTAAATGAAGTCTTAGATTCTGTATGTTTGCATTCAAACCAATAAGCTCCAGCAGATGTAATAGTAACTCTATCACAAATAGCCTTATTGAACGAGCCAGTCGAAGCATAATCAGGGAACTTGAAAGTTAAACAATCACCTTCTTTATGCCAACTGCGTATCTTGTTCTCAAACCTTTTACCAGTGTTCATTTGATATGTTTCCAATTCCTTCTATAAATAATTCCTCGGATACCATTAAGAGTCATATTAAACATTTTAGCAATATGTTTATGTTTAGTTGTTGATGCTAAAGAACGAATTTTTTTAACATCTTTTCCTGTTAGTTGTGTTTGATTATTATTTTCACCTTTATGTGATTTCAACCCGATTTTAAATGCGTGTTTTTCATTTTCACTTCGTGTTACCCATTCCAAGTTTTTAATATGATTATTTATTTTATTACCATCTTTATGGTTGATGAATTTTTTATTTTTAGGGTTAGGTAAAAATGTATCTGAAACTAATTTATGTATGCGAAATGTTTTGGCTATACCTGGTTTACGAAGATTTACTCTCATATAACCAGGATTTCCGATTGATAACTTCATTTCTTTTTTCTTACCTGTGCGTTTAAAATTTAATGAAAATACTCGACCATCTGATGTAATCTCGTAATTTTCCCATCCTTTAATTTTTTTCTTTAAAACCGTGTTCATTATAAACCTCCATTCTTTCTTTGTGATGTTTTGATAAATATTTAGCATCATCAACAAATTCAACTATTGTTGCTATTTCTTTACCAGGATGTTTTCTAAGTACTCGACCTATCCGTTGCATAACTTTGATTGAACTTTTACCACCACCACCTAACACAACGACTTCCCTGTCAGGTAAATTTAAGCCTTGATCCAATAAAGATGTACCGATGATTATTCTAAATCTATCATCTCTATCTTTTGTTTTAGAGTTCCAGAATGTTGCTTCATCGCCCATCTTTTCAAGTAACATTTTACCATGTTCAATCCTATCAACTAAGACAATCATTTTTTTATCGTGATATTCATATAAACAAGTATCAATTATTTCTTTATTACGTTCTTCATTATTTACAATATAATCGTCATAAATTTCTTGATATGACATATAAAATTCAGGTTGATGTTTAGTTAATTGAATTTTATCAATCTGAGCATCACATAAATAACCTTCATCAATTAACTCTCTTAAAGATTTTTTATAAACTATTTTACCACAAGCACCTATCATTTTCATCGTCTCTCCGTCAATACGGTATGCGGTGGCCGATAAGCAAAATAAAATTTGTTCTTTCAACTTCATACATATTTTATAAATTGTACCGATACTTCCAATATGAACTTCGTCAATACAAATTATTTTATATTGACCGAGAATTGAATAATCATTACCAACACTTTGATAAGTTTTAACATCCACGTAATCAGGAACTTGTTCATTCCACTGTGTAACTAAATCACGAGTGGGAACAATCACTAAAGTTTTTTCTTTATATTGTTTTATAAATTCAATTGCAGTAAATGTCTTACCAGCACCACAGGGTAAAGACAATATTCCACCGTGATTGTTTACCAGTGCAGTTACTGCGTCACACTGGTAAGGATATAACTTTTTGTTAAATGCTATCTTTTCGGGTTTAATTTTCCTGGTTGTAACCACTTTGAAACTGTCGTTGGGTCTGCAACTCTGCCAATCTTGACATACGGAAATAACCTCGTTAAGTAATCCCCAAGGGAACCCAGCAGTTTTAATTGAGAAAAGTTTAACATTAGCCCAGAGCGGGTTCGGCATGAAATGAGCTCCCTGTTTAGTGTAACTTAATCTGCTCTCAAGAGTTTTCAAAAGGGAAAGAGAGGGAAGTGGGGTGATGTACCCCTTCCGTCCCTTCTTTACGATATTATACCCAGTCATTGGTATTTTTATCGAGTTGTTTGAAAGCACCTTCAACTTTAGCTCTTACAACCCAAGCTTTATCACGGTTCTCTTCAAGCATACCATTCAAAGCATGGTCAATTTCCAGTTCAAGTCCAGATAAATTGTTACTTTCTAATTTCTTAGCGATAGCTTTAATTTGTCCCCAGACGCTCCAGCTGTTAACCCAGAAAATAGCACCTTCTTTAGTGATGATTTGAATTCCAAAATCTACACTGCTTAGGGCGTTACTTGCTGTTTTTTGTTTTCCACCTTTCTCGAAAGAAAATTCCAAAACACTTTTATCAGTTACTTTCTTGAAACCTTTAATTACGATTTCAACTTTTTCACCAACTTTAGGGCTTCTAATAAATTTAGGAGCCATGTCGTCGAGTGTATTAAACTCTTCAACAGAATCAACTTCTTCAAAAACTATTTCTTCATTTGTCATTTTATTTTTCCTCCTTGGCTGATATTCCCTTTAAGGGTTGCATTGCCTGTGGTATCTCTAAGTTATAACTCCTATATAAAGATTTCGCAATTGCAGAGATTACATTAACCGTGACTGCGTTCCCAAGACATTTATATCGCTGAGTATCAGATAATCCTTTAGTCCAATCGTCTGGGAATCCTTGTAATCGTTCACATTCAATTGGGGTTAGACGACGAATACTATTTCCTTTGTAACCAACTTCTGGGGTTCTTCCACTTCTTAAACAACTACGGTTATCTCTACCATCCCTCATCATGACTTCAACTCCTTGACAGTTACCAGTATCGACACAGTAAGCAGTCCCATCGTCTTTACTTAGGTGTCCAGTGCCACCTTTATCTGGATTACCAGTTCTAGGATAAAGGGAATGAGTTATCACAACTGGTTGACCACTCCCATCTTCCCTGGCACGAGCTGGGATGGATAGTCCCTTGCTCATTAACCTCTGTGTTGCGTTCTCCGATAGGTAATATTTCTGGTCTACTTGTTCCTCTAAGACTTCCGATAATGAACACCCGCTCTGCATCTTGTAAAATTCTGGACTCGTAAGAAGTAAAATGTTCTGTCCAAACTCTTTCTTTTGTTTTCTCAATGATTCTTGCATATTTCGTACCCTCCTTTATTACAATTAAAAAAGATAATATTTCTTTCCATAAGTTCTTTGATGAGTTTCTGAAAGCTGTGGTGACAACGAGCATGCTCATTAACAGTTCTGAATAAGTGTAAGTTTTCAATTCTGTTGTCTGTTTTGTCGCAGTTAATGTGGTGGACTTGCTCAGTTCTAAGTAACTTTCTCCCAATATCTCTTTCAACAACAAGTCTATGTTCTGCCACATAACCTCTGCCCTTGATTCTAATTTGTTTTCTTCCGTAAGAATCATAACACCATCCTTTGTTTTTACGAGTTCTTTGAACTTTTGGTTTCGCTTTATTTCTTTCAAGATTAGATAACCTAATACCCAATCTTTCGATTTGTGTTCTTGTAGCTTTTTCACTTCTTTCAAGTTTTGAAGAAATAGCTGAAACAGATAATCGAGAATAGTTCTTTTTAATAAACTCTTTTTCTCCGTCTTTCCATCTTCTACAATTGCGTTTATGTGCCATCCTTTTATGAATACCCTTTCCCTATTTTGAGGAACGCCAAAATTTTTTGAATTGATAACCTCATAATTAATCAAATACCCCAAACTATTTAAAGTTTCGCATATTATTCTAAATGTTTTTCCTTTATTATGGGACAATAATCCTTTTACATTCTCTAATAAAAGTGTTTTAGGTCTTTTAACTTTAAGTATTCTCGCAATGTCAAAAAACAATGTGCCTCTGGTATCTTCGAAACCTCTTCGTTTTCCAGCGATTGAAAATGCTTGGCAAGGAAATCCTCCACAGAGCAAATCAAAGTCTGGTAATTCACTTGGTTCAATTTTTGTTGCGTTTCCATAGTTCTTGTGACCTCTAAAGTTTTTTTCATATGTTTTGACGGCGTACTTATCGACTTCCGAGTAACCAACACATACTGTCTTTTGTCTGTTGTTACTGTTGGCATAACTCCCTCTGAGTGCCATACTCTGTTCACATTCTTGTAGGACCTTGAAAGATGAAGTTGTTTTTCCATACCCTTTCTCGGTTTCCCCATCCCTATCACAAATATTGGCTCTTTGTATTCCAAGTTCAAAACCTCCTATTCCACTAAACATACTGAAGTATTTCATTGAAACACCTCATCCATTTCATTTGCTAAAAATTCTTCATCAGTGATATCTGAACCGACAGCTTCAGAGTCCCATAAATCACTCTTAAAAAACGTCTGCATGATTTTATCTTGCTGACGTTCGTAAGCATCTTTAGCTTTCTGCTGACGACGTATGAACTTAGGATGTTGCCAGTCACGAATGAAAGGACTCAGTTCAGTATCCCATATATGATCCAGATATAAATCGTTCATACATAACTCTTTAGCTTCTTCCAAAGAACAATACTTCTTAGATTTACCTGCACCACCCAATTTTAAATTAGGTACTAACCAATGTTCCCCTTCACCGTAAGCGACAGATATCTGGCACTGAATACTCGTCTGGCTCTTATACTGATCCGGATGTTTAACTTTATAGTAATTAGCAATCAGGCCCATATCTTGCTTAATTAAACGGTAAACATGTTCCTCGATATATTCACGACTGAACTTAATGTTACCACGTTCAATTATTAAAGGTTTAAGGGATTCGTAAACATTTTGACTGATGCGACTGCAACTGCTTTTAATTAAAGGTAACCCTTTAATTTCAATTTTATCAGATTCAGTTAAATAAATGTAATTTTTCTTCTTAAACTCACCATCTTCATCTTTAAAGAACCAGATACCTTTAATTCTCGCATCCACGCCCATGTCGAAAGTATCTTCAGGGAAAGGTAAGTTCTTCTTAATTTGTTTAATAATAACATCACGGTAATATAACAACTCTTTCTCATTATCTTTATTATCTCTTAAATAAACCGAATCAGTATCTGTATAAATCACATCATATCCAGCGGCTGAGAAGTAACGCCGAGCATATTTAACCATCTCACGAACAATCAAAGTACAATCACTCGCAGTGGTGAGAGAGTAAAGGTTCGTGAAAACACTCGAACCACTAATCCCATACATAGTATTGATAATCAATTTGACGGTATATTCACGAGGATCTTTATTTTTCTTATATTGCATCCGTAAATTATAGAACTTCTTGATGACTTTCTCAATCTTCCCTGGAGCCTTAGTGCAATATTTACCTTCAACAGGAAACATTTCATTCCCGTTCCATTTCTCTTCATCAGAGCAACATTTACATCCATGAGCGTATAAATTACCCATCATGAAAGCGTGAGGATATGCAGATTTGAAATCTAGGCAATATATTTTACCTGAGTAAGTGCTTTTGGCTGGCTGAGAAACAAACCCACCTTCATACTTCTTCCGGCCTGAATGTTCACCATACTCCTCTTCAATCCCAGCGTGATGACAAATGACTTTATAGGTATATGAACCAAGCGATGTTCTGAACCAGTTATAATTATTCTGATCCTTAGGTTTCATAAACTGTTTCATAGGAAGAAATTCTTTATACATATATTCAAACAACTCTTTAGTAATCTTGACATCGTAATATAAATATTTCAAAATCTCTTTAATTTGAAGTTTTGTGTACACATCCTGTTTAAATATGTTATAATCAATCTCGCCTTTCTGAACAGAAAGTTTAAGTACTTCAGCGATAGTTTTCAACTTATGGTTAGGGAGTAATTCTTTTAACACTTTACCATCTACCTTAATTAGCTGCTCTCTAACCGATTTTCTAGTTTCGTATTTGAACAGAGTTTTAAGAAGATCCACTCTTATTTTATAATCAAAATTTAACCCGTTGTTCTCACAGATAGGAATGTCAAAATCGTTTGAATTGAATCCAACCACGACTCGGTGAGCATCGATAAGTCGCTGGATAGATTCCAATTCATCGCCAGAAAATAAGTAATATTCATTATCCCAGAATGAGAATGCACCGAACCATTTCATTTTGGCAGTAGTTGTATCTAACCCATCCGTCTCAATATCGAAAACAAGGACATTATCACCTATCTGAAGTACATCTCCACCCTTTTTTTTATATTTCATTTATTTCCACATCCAAAAATTCTTCATCTTTAAATTTTAATCCCGACCAGCCACGTTGTTGCATACCATCAATAGTATGTCGTTTCTCAAATGCCCCAAATTGGGTCAAATGGAAAGATTTACTTTTTGGAGATTCAGGTTGGACTTTATGTTTCTGGCAATAAATTGAATACTGGTTATTCAAAGAATTGGTAGAAATAAATGAGGAAGAGGCGTAATCAGTTTCCATACAATCCATCAAGAAAGCGCTGAAACTTGAAGCTTTCCGTTTCCATTGACTCTTAATTTGTTCAGTACTTGTAGAAACACTAAATCGCTTATTGATAAATAAACGATCCAAACCATCTAAAGCCCAATTAAGCAACCCAATCATTTCCTTATCAATACTAATCTTAGCCAATATATCCCTATCAATAGGTTTCTGTTTATCACTATTAGGCTCATCAGTAAACTTAAACACGAAATCAATAATTATCCATCTATCCCAAAAACCATCAGTTTCATCATAAGTGTAAGGTAATTCGTTAGTTGCAAATATCATCTTTGCATAATTACGGAACTCAATAGGATCCAGAAACTTTCTATCTGCGGTTATCAAATCTCGCCCCGTCATGCTTTTAAATGTGCCAGTATCTTGTAATCCTGTCTTATTTAAGTCAGCAGATAAATTAGCCATTTTGTTAAATAGTCTTGATTTGATGAATTTGTCTGACCCCAATTTTTGGAGCGGGACATTACAACAGTTGGCTTTCCCCAAAAACTTCTCCATGAGGGAGATGAGTTTACCTTTCCCGTTTCTCCCACGTCCCAGAAACATGAAAGCTTTCTCGAAAGTATATTCTCTCCAAAGAAGGTAGCCAAACAATTCCTGCACAACCTGCACATCATTCTTATCAATTAGGATGTCTTCAAAGAACTTAATTATTTGGTTAGGTTCAATCAATGGGTCATAATATACAGGTAATTTATTGAAAAATTTATATTTAGGGTGGAATGATTCCAGCTCTCTAGTTTTAATGTTCAACACTCCGTTGAGAACAGCAACTTTAGTAACATTTTCGTTGATGAAGAATTTTGAAGCGTCAATATATGTATCTGAAATGATTTTTTCAATTACTAAAGTAACAAAACGGGTTTTATATAATGCTCCCAAGATTCCTCGGCAGAACTCTTTGATATATGTTTTCCCGTGTGGAATATAGATACCCTCTTTATAAATCCATAACTCAACATCTTTTTCTCCTCTGATTGTATAAATGTTGTTTAGTTTAACAATTTCAGTAGCTAACTTTTCTGAAGCAATATGCCGTGTTTTTTGTGCTCCATATAGTTCAAGTATTGTCAGCTTGAAATCATCTTGCAATCCTGCTTTCTTGATAAGTTCTCTTTTAGCAACTAAAAATGTGCATTTGTGCATTTTCATATATAAATGAAAAATGTTCCCATATCGATTACAGTGGAAACATTTCCAAACAACGCCGTGGTGGGAAAAACATTTCCCTCCTTCTGAAGTGTGACCTAACGGACACATAGTAAGAGATTTACCTTGAGATTCTTTTGGGAGGAGATCGTCAACTGTGACTCGTTGCTTGATAGCGGCGCAAACTTCATCAAATTCAAACCCCGTGCTAGGTGTTCGTTTATCATCATCACCAACAATTTCTGTATGCTCAATGAGATTTTTTAGTATTTGACAGAGGAAGTCGTAATCTATTGATACAATTTCTGAAGGATTAACTATTTCATACTTTTTATGGGAAAATTGGGTATTTGGACCAACTACCATAGTTCCTAAACCTTGAACGTCGAAAAGTCTTTCTCCTTTATTGGAATCAATCCTAAATCCTTTTGGATTATTAGTCCCAGTCACATGGAAATAGAAATGATATAGTTGCTTCCCAGCAGTCTGGACTATGAAAGTGTTTCTAATTTGTTCAATCTGCATGAGCTTTTCTTGAACAATTCTTGCATCACAATCTACTACTATTAGATTATTATTTCCACATAGTACTCCGTATCGGGAAATGTCTTTCTGGGACATTGTTTGGTAATCGTAGTTAGAAGTTGATGGCCACCCCTTTTCGATTGGCTTCTTCTCTAGGCTACAATGTATAAATTTTTCATTCTTGAGCTGGTTGGGAATTATCATCATTAACATCACCTATTTTTTTCCATACTGTTATGTATGGGCCGTATTTTCCGACCTGATCTGTAACTATTACTTTATCGCCTTTTTCAAGTTTCAGATATTTTAATAAATCGTGGGGTAATGATATTCCAGTACTTCCACCAAAACCCGAAATCATTCTTTCATATTCCATTTGTATACCTCCGTATCCTAATAGTATAATGAAAATGTCTTCTTTATATAAATGTTTCCTTTTTTTAGACAAATAAGACAAAAAAGCGGGGATTTTCATTTACATACTTGTTTTTATAAAACACCCTATGGGTTGAAATACCTGTCTTTTTTGTCTTTTTTGGCTTTTTCCCATCACCGAAACATTTATATAAGAGTTATAACATACAGATTATTATGGGAAAAGAGGGTTCAATCGGATTGTCGAAAAGTACAATAGGTAAACTTAGAAACTTCATCACATATCCTGAATATATCAAATCAGATGAAGGAAGGATCCTGTGGCTCATACAAGAGGTGGATAAATATGGTGTGGTGGAAGAAGGATGATGTTACAGAAGAACAAGAAACTCTGCAATTTATAGATGAAGTGCAAAAAAGATTAGCTAGATGTAAAAATAAGGCTGAAAAAGATGCAGTGATTAACATAATTCTAGATAGACTTGGACATAAACATAAAGTTACTGGAGCATTCAAAGTTATGGACAAAATGAAAGACTATAACGAAGACAATATACAATCAACCAAGAAAATGAGAAGACTCATGGAGCTGGAATAAATGGGAGCAGCAGAAATATTAGGATTACTTAAAAAGAATATAGGAACACCACTGGACTCACAAACAATAGCAAGGATGACAAACGTTAACATAAGGACAGCATACGCAGCACTCGAAAAACTACACATTAAAGGAGAAGTGTCATTCAAAGTTGTTAAACCACTCCAAGGACCTAAAAAGAAATTATACATATATTCACAGACAGATGATTATTTCGAAGATACATACAAAACACTCAGAACAATTAAACAAGATAGAAGGTTCTTCGATTATAACCCACAACTTATCACCAACATGATGATTGTGGCAGAACTTAAAAAACTTAACGAGAGGGATGAATGATGGAAACACAAGATAAATTTGAGTTTACTAGAAGTGGTGAACACATAGAAATGACAAGAACTAAACAATATGAAGCTGAAGAACATCAATTAAAAGAAATGGAAAGGAAATTCACCGAACTAATTGATAATTACACAATTGAAAGAACAGCAATTTCATTAGCTATAAAAAACAAATCGAAAGAAGTTAAAGTACCACTAACTAACAAATATTCATTAGCTCAATTCATTCAAGCTCAAACACATACAAGAAATAACGTTATGCAACTTAAACAACAAGAACATCAATTAAAAAACCAAATTGAACAAAAGATGTTGCAGAAACAGTTATTACAAACAACTGAGAAACTTAACGAAACACAATCCATTCTAGATAACAATCAAGAAATGGAAAAAGAAGTTAGAGATGAATTAACATTACAAATTAAGAAGATTGTGAAGAAAGAAAAAGCTAAAAGAGGGTATGGGAGAATTAAAGATACCAAAGAACGATTGGAAGTTCAAAACTATATCTTAGCACCAATATGTACACAGATGAATTTGGAAATGACTGATAAACTTATTATTAATATCAAAAGGGAATTTGATAAAATATAATGGGATTTACATCTTTTATTAGAACTTGTAAGAGATGTAAAAGATATTTTAGAACACATGCGAAAACAGGTAGATATTGTGATAAATGTAAATTACCAATAGGAGCAGGAGCAAAAGAATGGCACGATGCACAGCGAAACTTAAAAGCGACGGTACCAGATGTAAGCTCGACGAAGTCTGGGATAAACTCTGTGCCGTTCATTTACAAATGAGGGTGAAAAAAGGTGGGAGAATTTCCAAATAAAGCGACGCAATTTAAACAGGGTACACACAGGGTTACAAACCGAGACATAAAAGTTAAAGGTGGTAAAACAGTTACAGATAAACAAAAGAGGGCTCAAAAGTTGCGTTTTATTAAACAAAGAATCAAAAAAGGTGTTATTAAATCAGATGATGAGTTATGGTTGCTGGAGAGATATGAAAACAAAGAAATCTTTGCTCATGAACTTTTATCTATTTGGGATGAGATGAAGAAGAATAGTTCTCCAGGTAAGGAAGGTAATGTTCTCGACAAAGGTAGTAAACTTTATGAATTGATTCATGGTAAAACTCCACCACCTCAACAAATTAATATACAAACAAACGATTCAAAAGAAGTTATAATAAATATTATACAACCAAAATGAAATATAATTGTCAACAATGTAAAAAAGGATTTAAAGCTCCTCCATCACAACGAGCTAAATTTTGTGGGTTGGAGTGTAAATATATTTCATTTAAAGGTAAATCATTTTCATCTAATACTCAATTTAAAAAATGTCATAATACATGGAATAAAAACAAAAAATTATCTTCTGAATATAAACGTAAAATATCTCTTGGTACTAAAAAAGCTATGCAGCAACCAGAAGTAAAAAGAAAAATGGATGAAGTTTATAATAGTAGAAAAGGTAAGACTTTTGAGGGTTCTGATAAAGGGTGGTTCACAACAGAAAGATCAAAAGGGGATAAAAATGTGAATTGGAAAGGTGGGGTCTCTCCATTACATAATTCAATAAGAAATTCAAAAATATACCATAAATGGAGAAAAGAGGTATATGCAAGGGATTATTGGACATGTCAGTGTTGTGGTGAGAAACCTAGAGATATAGTCGCACACCATATTTATCCATTTTCACAATATCCTGAATATCGTTTCGATTTAAAGAATGGAATGACTTTATGTAGACCTTGTCACCCTTATATTGAGCAAGTGACTTCATAAAATGGAGATTAATTGGAAACCAAGTAGTAAACAATTTGACGCATTTAACATTCTAAATGATAATACTACTACTGAGCTTTTTTATGGTGGTGCGGCAGGAGGTGGAAAATCATACCTTGGTTGTTGTTGGTTAATTATAAGTTGTCTTAAACATCCAAATAGCAGATGGTTAATGGGTAGAGCCGTATTGAAAGCGTTAAGAGAATCGACATTACTTACTTTCTTTGGGATATGTAAAGATTGGGGGTTGAAGAAAGGAGAACATTTCAGATATAATTCTATAGGGAATGTAATCACTTTCTTTAATGGTTCTGAAGTATATCTTAAGGATTTATTTTTATATCCTAGTGACCCTGAATTTGATTCTTTGGGTTCAACAGAATACACAGGAGCATTTATTGATGAATGTTCACAAGTCACATTAAAAGCTAAAAATATAGTGATGTCACGTATTAGGTTTAAACTTGAAGAATTTGGTTTAATACCTAAAACTTTCATGGCAAGTAATCCATCAAAGAACTTTCTGTATTATGATTTTTATAAACCTTGGAGAGAAGGTACTTTACCTCCTTATCGTAAATTCATCCCTGCTTTGGTTCAGGATAATCCTTTTATTTCACCTCATTATATTGAGAATCTTAAGAAATTAGATAATGTAAGTAAACAGCGGTTATTATATGGTAACTTTGAATATGATGATGATCCTGCGAGATTAATGGAATACGATTCAATCCTTAATATATTTAGTAAGAACAAAGAAAACTCTGATGGGCAGAAATATCTAACTGTTGATGTTGCACGTTCAGGTAAAGATAAGACTGTATTTATGTATTGGAAAGGACTCCACATATATCGAATCGATTTCTTTAACAAGAATACAACAAAGGAAGTGCGTATTAAAATAGAGAAAGATTGTTTGTCTGAAAATATAAAAAGAAGTAATGTAATTATTGATGAAGATGGTGTTGGTGGTGGTGTAGTTGACGAAACATCTAATGTAAGAGGGTTTGTAAACAACTCTAAACAAGTTGAAGTTAAAGTAGGATATGAGACTACCCAAATAAATTATAGAAATTTGAAGTCACAGTGTTATTATTATCTTGCTGACCATATAAATAAAGGTTTGATAAGTTGCTACAAAAATGTATCTCAGAGAGTAAAAGAATTATTGATTGAAGAGTTGGAGCAAGTTAAACGTAAAGATATTGATAAAGATGGCAAACTCGATTTAGTACCTAAAAATGAAATAAAAGAACTGTTAGGTAGAAGTCCTGATTTCTCTGATGCGATGATGATGCGTATGTATGCAGTTGTAAGTAATGTGGATAAGGCTTTTTTCTTTCGATAAGGCTTCTTCTTTGGTTAAATAGAATAGTGTTTATATATTACAAATCAAATATACTGATTTAACATCTATCACCTCTTCCCCTCTGGCGGTTCTTCTTAATCCGTTATGGGTTTTCATATTCATGGGAAAAATCCTAAACTGGTACAAACAAACGAAATCTTTCCTCAGTAAAGAGGTGAGGGTATTTAACGCTAGTAGTTCTGCATCTATGAAAGGAATGCCTTTCATACCTAATTGGTTTAATACAGTTAGACTAGGTACACCAAGAAACATTGACGTAATTGAACTTAGACAATATGCTAAGTCTCCTTGGGTACAGATGGTTCTTAATACAATTTCTAAACAAGTAATGACTACTGAATGGGATATAGTTGAGAAGGAAGCTAAAGACGTTA
>Ga0209128_1001918_pt1 | contig 13802 bp, 17 predicted proteins | sample ETNvirnome_6_100_FD_184072 | JGI IMG/M metagenome (GOLD analysis project Ga0209128, IMG submission 184072) | Marine viral communities from the Pacific Ocean - ETNP_6_100 (SPAdes) (version 2) | ecosystem: Environmental > Aquatic > Marine > Oceanic | place: Pacific Ocean | collected 2013-06-19 | reverse complement strand
ATTAATCCATTTAATATCAAAAAAGAATCTGGCCACTCTTCTTTTATTTAAAAAGTAGGTATACACAAACTGTGCGAGTTCTTTAGAGACGGCTTGTTTTAAAACTTTATATTTATTTCTTTTGAATGACATGTTTCTCCTTTAATAATTGTTTTCTTTTTTCTTCGATTAATGTTTCCACAAAATCATCTGGAAGTTTTTTAGGATGTTGTCCTAAAATAGTTTTAACATAAGCATTCTGTGTAGCTTGAGGCATATGTATTATTTTATTTTTTCTTGTCATTTTTTTGTCTCTCTAACCATGTGGGTTGATGAGGTTTTCCTAATACGCTGTTAGGGATAGCTTGTATATTAAAATGAATAAAGCGAAAAGGTTCATAGCCGTTATCCACACTATACATATGAGGTAAATAAGAATTAAAGAATATAAGTCTGCCCGGTTTAGCAAGATAATTAACTTGATGAGAGGCTAGAGTCATTATAGATGGATCTTTTTGAGGAAGTAAGTTCATCACATTACCTGGCCTTGGGTCTTCAAAAACAGGTCTAGAAGTCAGATCGCTTGCTTTAAGAAAAAAGAATCCCGAGATATGGCCATTATAATGAGTGTGTAAAGTGTGATGACCTCCCCCATCTTTAGAAAATTCTTGAACCCATAATTCCGTAATAAAAATAGAATGATTAGATAAATCAAAACCCTGACCATCTAAAAGATTCCATGCGGTAGCCCCAATATAATCTTGTAGCACTTTAAACTGAGGATCATTAATCAAAGTAGTTGAATGGTGGACCCATGGGTGTTCTCCCTTGTTTCCATATTTTTTATTTCTTTTTTTAATCTCATCGAGATTATTTAATCGTGCTTGCTTGATATAAGGATCGGATGCTGTATTAAGTTTCTTCACCCACTCCGGTTTATCGGTCCAATAAACAGGAGAAGTAAAATAATGTTCTGTCTTAAGAACTTCAGGCGCCTTCTTCCCTCCTTCTGAAGCTTGACATAATTCTTTAAGTTTTATTTTCTTTTTTTTCTTCATACGAAAGGGCGTCCTAAATTCCAAATAACTAAACTATATCTTGATCCTTTTTTAACGGGCTTAACTCGGTGCCATACAAAAGAAGGAAAAACTACCAGAGATCCTTTAGGTCTAACTTCCTTACATATTCTAGTATTTCTTTTTTTATCTGGATCTAAATTTCTAAAATCAAATTCCAGTTCTCCTCCTTTATAATCTTTTTCATCAGATAAAGAAAGCGTGACTGATAATTTTCTTATCTTACCATGACTCATCGTATTGGGTTGATTATAGGGTACTTCCCAACTATCACAATGCCAATCATAATATTGGCCTTTATTGTATTTAGTAAATTGACAGGACTCTGACCAATCCCAGAGAAAATTCCAGCCTGCATTAATATTGGCTTGACGAATAAAAGGATGGAGTTCTTTATAGACCCAGTTTTCTGATATCCAAACGATATTAGAATTTCTTTTCTTTTTTAAATCTTTAATTTGATCTTTATTAAGATTTTTAGGATCTCCATAACCACCTGTAATGGCCATTTGTTCCTTAATCTGTAATCCATATTTAACAATCTTATCACAGATATGTTCTGGGACTGCTTTTTGATAATACCAATAATAATTTTTTAAATTCATCTTTTAATCTTTCCCCTTCTTTATAGCATATTAGACAATGAAGTCAATTTGATCTATATCAATTCTTCTCCTATAAAATATAGGATGGGTAGTAAAATTTGATGAAAAAAATTTTTATAAAACTAATGTACCTGAAACCGTAAAAGTAGCTACGGTACATGATCCTACTGTTGCTGTAGTATTTGTTCCTGGAGCTACCGCATAACTTGGACTTTTAGAAGCAGTTGGAAATCTTAAAATAACAATGCCGGGACCACCTGTTCCTCCGGTTCTTCCACTTGAGCCATTACCATTAGCGCCCGATCCGCCACCACCTAAATTAGTAGTTCCATTAGCTCCGCAATCAGCACCTGTACCTCCTCCACCGGCACCTCCTGTGCCTGGGGTACCACTAGGGTGTGACATACCACCGCCTCCTCCTGCGAATGTTGTTCCACCTGGAAACGCGGGAGCAATTAAATTAGGAGCTCCTGCTCCACCTGGACCTGCTGTTGTAGAAGTTGGACCGGTTGAGGTTCCATTAGTTCCAGCCGCTGTTGCACCTCCACCACCTGATCCCGTATTACTCGCGGTTGCGGGTCCACATTTACTATCTCCTCCGGCGTTCCCTTGAGGGGGAGATACGGGAGGTGTATTTCCACAACCTCCACAAGAAGGTCCTAAAGCTCCACCACCACCTGAACCACCCGGATTACCATGTTTACCCGGAGCACCGTTTGTTCCACCACCAGCTCCACCACCTTCAGCAGTAAGAGTTGTAATAGCGGGATGCGCTATACTTGAATTGGTGCCGTCAGCTCCTTTTCCATTAGTACCATAAGGATTGTCTGTTCCTCCAGCTCCACCAGCACCCACTGTTACCGTGAATGTTGTAGTTGGGGCTCCAGATAAATAAAAAGAATCCCCTTGTAAAGGACTAGGTCCGAATCCAGTAGCTCGATAACCACCAGCTCCACCGCCTCCTCCTCCAACGTCAGATACACCACCTCCGCCTCCACCAGCAACCATTAAATAATTTATAGTAGTGCCTGCAAAAGGCCATGTTCCAGCTGATTGTTTTTGAAATTGTGATTGCATCGGCCACATGCCTGATGCGTAATTTAATTCTTTTGTAAGTAAAACTCCTGAACCGCCTTTTCCACCGGTTGGGCCACCTGGAGGAGAACCTCCACCACCGCCTCCGCCTGTATTAGCGACTCCACATTTTCCACTTGAAATAGATGAACATCCAGGGTGTCCTGAAGAAACACCACCATCGCCTCCGCCTCCATCACCGCCAACTGCTACTTGACCTGGAGGGGCTCCACCTGGTACGCCAGGTTTTCCTGCACCACCACCGCCTCCGCCTGCAAATACTCCGCACGCCGTGTCTCCTTTACCAGTTACGTTAGCTATATAATAAGGTTGAGGAGCACATCCATAAAAAGGGGTTAAATCTCTTCCAGCGCCGCCTGCTCCACCATGAGCATTAGGAGCGCATGCGTTTCCGCCTACAGCGCCTGCTCCACCGCCACCGCCACCTTGTTCACCTAAAGTATTGGCTCCAGTACCCCCTGCATATCCTTGTACAGGATTTAAAGGAGGAGTGTTTCCAGTTCCTCCAGCATAAGGGGGACTTTTTTGTCCGCCACCACCTGAACCGCCAGGTCCTAAAGGTGTTGGACCTCCAGCTCCACCACCAGTTACTGTTGTACAAAATGCTACACTAGAACTTCCTCGAGTTGCAGGATCGGTTCCTCCTGGATTACATCTTCCATCACCACCTGCTCCAATAGTTATTGGATAACCTGTTGCTCCGCAAACATCTGAATTTTCAGTAGTATAAACGCCACCAGCTCCGCCTCCACCGCCACCATCAGCCATCGCGCCTCCACCGCCAGCTATGACAGTGTAAGTAAGTTTTGTTGTTCCGGGTTGTGTTGTGAATGTTCCTGTGGCTGTAGTTCTGGTAACTTTATCTTTTCCGAAAGAAGTCTTATTGACTTTTCCGATAATACCACCTTGTGAACGACCTGATTTGGCCATTTGAGTCTCCTTATGCGGACACCCAAGTCAAGCCTGAAGCGTCCCAGTTCCAATTACTTTGATCGGATGATTTTACCCCACTCCATCTTTGATTATCTTCATCCCAACTAATATGATAATTTTGATCGTGTTCTGCAGCAGCATTTCTTGGATGTGCTACTGGAGCTTCCCAATCATCACTAGCATTTAGTGACCATGAAGCAAATGGTTGAGGACTTAAAAATTTGTTTTTAGCGCTGTCGTATACATCTCCTACACCAGCGTATTTTTTTCTAAAATTATGATTATAAGAAGTTTGTTTCCAATTTCCACCACCAAAAAATGTAGAACACCAGTTTTCTCCACTTGGGTGTTCATCACTTTCAACGTGAGCATTGTCTACTACAACAACTCTTTTTACAATTAAATGTGTATCAGCAGTATGTCCTGTTGGATCTACTTTTGATTCTAATTCTGCAAAATGTGCCATTTATTATTCTCCTTAGATATTTATATTAAAAATTTATACATTTGTAAACTACAAAGTCAAGGTACCTGTTACCGTAAAAGTAGCCACAGTGCAAGATCCATCAGTAGTTACCGTATTTGTGCATGGAGCAACTGCAAAACTAGCAGGTTTATCCGCTGTTGCTAATCTTAATATAACAATCCCAGAACCTCCCGCAGCTGCAATTCCACCGGCTGGGCCTCTAGCTCCACCTCCACCGCCACCACCTCTATTGGTAGTTCCGGCATCGGATGCTGGACCTCCTGCGGTAGCTCCTTTTCCTCCAGTTCCGCATGGAGAAGCGGCTCCTCCGCCTCCACCACCGCCAGCTCCGCCACCACCCGCGTAACTTAAAGCAGAACCTGTTATTGAATTCGGTTTACCTACACCACCAGCGCCACCTGCGCTTGTAGTTCCATTAGAACCAGCACCACCGGCACCACCTCCACCGCCACCACCCATGTTGGCAGGACCATCAGCTCCAGTTCCTCCTGGATATCCTTGAGGACCTCCTAAAGCTGCAGGAGCCGCAGGCGTATCTCCAGCACCAGCACTTTTACCTGGACCAGAAGACGCACCACCCCCTGAACCTCCGGAACCAGCAGTTCCTGGAGTAGGAGGAGTATTTAATCCATGACCTCCACCCGTTGATACAATATGTAATACGGAAGAATCTGATCCTGGAGTTGCATCACATGCACTACAGTCATTTTGAGCTCCAGCAGTTCCTCCACCGCCAACAACAATTCCATAACTTGTGTTATCAAGAAAGGCAAGGGCTCCAGCACCGGGAACTCCATAAGATGTTCGGTATCCACCAGCACCTCCGCCACCACCACTACATCCAGTAGGACCAGTTGGAGAACGTCCACCACCTCCGCCTCCGCCGACTACTAAATAACAAATCGAGACAGGAGAAGTTGGATTACTTGTTGCAAATGTTGCCGTACTATTAAATAAATGTTGAGTTTTGCAACCTGGGACAGAAGAAACTGTTCCTCCAGTTGCTTGTTGACTACCTGGGTATTGAATAATAACAACCCCTGAACCTCCAGCTCCACCTTTTTTAGAACAATTACATGGATTGGGATTACCTCCGCCTCCACCACCACCGCCACCAGTGTTAGCTGTTCCTGCGAATCCTACTGTTTTAGATAAAGGTACGGGTTGAGGAGAAGGATCGGATCCTGAAACTCCTGCACCACCCCCGCCGGGGCCTCCAGCCCCTCCGTAAGTTGGAAAACTTGGTGAGCAACGCGCTACGGGATCTGGATATCCTCCACGACCTCCGCCACCGCCTGCTCTTAATGTACAATCTCCGGGCCATCCACTTGAACCTGCACCACCAGCTCCTCCTGGACCCGTTGTTCCAGCACCTTGATTGGGAAGATCAGCAGCTGCCGCACCGGCGCCACCTCCACCACCAAAACCAGCATTATCGGCTGGGGTTCCTCTTCCGCCTGGATTTCCTTGAGACATAAATTTTGCCGGACTATTTCCACATCCCGCATAAACGTGTCCTGGAGCAGGTCCCATATGACCTCCGCTTCCAGAAGCTCCATCTTTTCCTGTGCATCCTGGAGAACCATTTGTAATTCCTTGAGCTCCTCCACTACTACATATTGTATGAATACCTGGACCACTAAAACTTGATGTAGCACCATCGGTACTACATATATCTCCCGTAGGAGCAAATATTCCTCCTGTTCCTCCAGCACCTATTACTGCTGAATAACCTGTAGCAGCTGTTAATTTTAAATCTGTATTATATTGATAGCCACCAGCACCTGCACCTGAAGCAAATCCTCCACCGCCTCCACCGACAACTAATACGTTAACTGGGAATCCTCGAGTTGTAGGAAATGCCCATTTACATTGTAAGGCTGCATCATATTGATCTTCCATACTCCACATGCCTGAAACTTTACATACTGTGCAAGCCGCTTTTTCTTTAACGACAACTACACCGGAACCACCATTAGCACCCCATTGATTACCAGGGCCCCAGCCACCTCCGCCGCCTCCACCACCGCGACCGCCTCCGCCTACACCAATTGGTGCATTAGGGGGTTCTGTACTATGACCCGGACCGGGAGTAGGATATGTGGCTCCACCAACGCCACCTGTTCCACCACCACCTGAACCACCAGCTCCGCCTGGAATTGCAAAAGGAGGGCCACCACCAGGGTTAGCTACTCCTCCGCCGCCACCACCTCCAACGTTTCCGTCGAAAGCTCCATCGGCACCACCATAACTTGTAATATCTACTGTTGAAGTAATTGAACCACCGGCTCCGCCAACACCCGTTAAACTTGGTGAAGAACATCCACCTACTGCTGTCCAACCCCCACCACCAGCTGCTCGTGTGGGAGCACTGGATCCACAATTTCCTCCGCCATTAAAACCTTGCGCAGGACTTGTAGGAGGAGTATTTCCTGTTCCTCCAGTTCCGGGAGCACCATTACCAGCGTTTCCGCCACCTGATCCTCCTGGACCACCGGCTCCACTTTCATTTCCACCAAGGCCACCACCTTCGGCTTCGATTGTACTTGATAAAGCTATACTTGAATCGCCACCTTTTGTTGAAGCACCACCAGGATAAGGACCACCTGTTCCCCCTGCACCTACAGTGATTGTATAATCTGTTGAACCACAAACCGATTGACAGGTTAAAGCTCTAATTCCACCAGCTCCGCCGCCACCACCAACACCGCCAGCTCCACCTCCGCCACCACCAGCAACTACAACAACATCAACATTTGCTGTACATGCGTCTGTTGTAAGTGTTCCCGATGCCGAGAAGACTGAAATTTTGGGTTTAACTATTTTACCGACTGGGTTGTTAGGTCCGATAATTCCGCCATTAGCCATGGTTTAGATTACCTCCTACGCGTCGTCTAGTACTTCATACGATATGAATAGATCGAGATCCCCTGCTGCACTTGCTCCACCTTTTAAGATATCGCCTTCCATTAAATAGATGGGAGTGTCCGATACCACAAGTGAAGAATCTGCAGGGACTGAAATTGTTTTTGCTAAATAAACAGTAGCATCTGCTCCTGTTGGGGTTAATCCATTTGCGGCAGCAGTTCCAATACCATCAACATATAAATTGAGATCCGCTGCTGCAGAACCATCAACGTTAGCACATACGATTCTGTTAATTTTTAATAATTTTTCTGAATCTACTGTAAGTAATGTAGCAGTTAAAGTGTTAGATAAATTCCAACCGTAATTACCACCGTAGATACTTGATACTGATACTATATTTGGATTCGCCATATTTTAATTCCTTTGTTTGTTTTTATCCGAAAATCATTGCCATTGCAATAGCTTTTCCTGTTGTTACGCCAGCACTTCCAAAACTCACTGAGCCTGAACCATCAGTAACTAAAGCTTGGCCATTAGTCCCATCTGCTGCGGGTAATGTATATGCCGGTTGAGCGGCCGCTGTTCCAGCCGATCCTCTCGTACTTAACATTCCTGAAGTACGAATGTCTGTTCCATCATGATAACAGAAAATATTACCATATTTAGGAATAGCAATTCCAGTTGCGCCTGTTACTTTAAAAGTAATAGTATCAGTAGCACCTCTAGTCGTGCCATCAATAATTAAAAAAGGTTTTAAAATAGATGCTGTTCCTCCTGGAGAAGAACCAGATCCTGCCGTTGCTGCAATATCTAGAACTCTGTTTCCACCAGTTGAACCTGTAAGTTTAATAATGAAAGCTCTACCATCATAAGTACCAGTAGAAGCATCAGGAATAGTTAAAGTTCTATCCGCTGTCATTGCGATAGAAATATAACCAAAAACATCTCTGAAAAAATTTAAATTCTCGTTAGTTAGTGTACCCCATGTACCGGCTTTCTCGCCAGTAGCCATTAACTGGATTCCTAAACTGTTATATGATGACGCCATATTTTAATTCTCCTAATTTGGAACGTGTGTATCAATTGTATACGATGTGTTTCCTGTAATGTCAACACCAGTATAACTCGTATTTCCTGTTATTGATTCTACTGCATATCCTACTGGGAATGCGGCTCCTACGGTAGCCGTCATGGACAATCCTAGCCCATTTAAACTAGCAATAGTTGCCTGAGTAGTAGTGAGACTTCCTACAGCTGAAGTAGCTGATAATCCTAATCCGGCTAAATTAGCCTTAGTTTCTGGGGAAGATGTAAGGGTACCCAAAGCTGTTGAAGCAGATTGACCTGTTAAAGTCATTGTAGGATTAGAGGTAATAGTTACTGATCCTACGGCTGAAGTAGAAGATAATCCTAGACCTGCTAAACTCGCAAGAGTTACCTGAGTAGTAGTAGGAGTTCCTAAAGTTGTAGTTGCTGATTGACCGGCTAGACCTACTGAATGATCATCAACGGATAATAAACCATAAGATGATATAAGAGCTTGTCCAGTTAAAGTAAATGTGGCGTCAGACTTAGTAGTTAAGGATCCTACAGTAGATGTAGATGATAACCCTGTAAGCCCCATCAATTGATCTGGAAGTGTGAAACTTCCAACCGTTGATGTAGCGGATAAACCAGTTAAGGTAAAGCTAGCTTCTTCAACAGAACCCCAACCATTAATTCCCCAAGTTAAAGTTCCCCAACCAGGTTGTTGATAAGCGGTAAGTACTCCTACGGCTGATGTAGCCGATTGACCTGTAAGTGATACAGTTGAATCAGAAAGATCGCCCCATTCACCGTCATTCCATGATTGGGCACCCCATCCTGTAGCGTATGTTGTTGATTCATTCCAGTTAGCTCGACCCCAGGTTAAGCGTCCCCATCCTGATGTGACTGTTGACATAAGGATGTCCTCCTTATGCTATCTGTATGATGGCGTTACCTGCAGTTTGAGCTGGAAACTCTACTGTGAAAGTTCCAGTTGTTACAGTTTTGTCTGCACCAAAATTAACTACACATACAGCTTTGTTAGATGCACTTGAATTGTAAATTAAACAACCTCTTGCTGTGAAAGATGCAGTGGATCCCCAGCTGGTACTTGCGAATAAGCAACATGCAGTATCGCCGGATAAAACTGGAGTTGTACTTGTTAAAGAATTTCCTCCGCTTGTGTATCCTGAACTTGTTGTTGTAACTTCATAAGTATTCGTTGGATCTGCTGTGGGATCAGATGCCGCCGCCCATGCAGTTGTTGATTTACTTAAAGTCGCTGAGTTACTGGAATATAAAGCCAGTTTAAAAGTATTACCTGACGATGCAGTAAAATTGTGTGTTCCTGTTAAAAGTTCAGTTTTGAAACTATTACATATTGCCGATGTTATTGCCATAATTTAATCCTCTTTTAGGGAGACGGAGATTTTATTGGAATCCTAACAGTACCATCTGTGTAGTCATCTCTTCTTCGTCTACCAAGTTGTATTCCTGCAAACTTCTGTACTTCCGTTTTATACTTGTTTTCATAAAGTGTCAACATATCCATTGGGCCTTTTAAATACCCATAAGCCTCTGCTAGACAGGCGTATAAAAGTCCTTGAGGAAAATTTAAACTTACATAATTAGTCTCATTTGAACTAGATTCCAAAGTTGCTGGCATCTTATTATAATATAATCTAAAATTGTAGGCCGCATCTGGGGTAGGGGCTATAAGCAATCCTCCTGATGTTGTGGCTCCTAATCCAGTAGCTCCTCCAAACATCGCATAATATTTAGGGAAACCGGTTACATCTTGAGCTGCTTGGCCTCCTTCAGGCCCTGTTAATTTTGATATATATTCTCTTAGGTAAGTAACATCTTTTTTCTGTAAAAAATGAGAAACCCCTGTAAGAGCAGTTGTAGATTCAAATACCTCTACCCCTCTTACAAAAACAGCCCCTGCTTGGACATTGATAGTATTATCATCTGTAACCAACGTTCCGGTAGCCATTTGTCTATCAGAGTCCATAGGAAGATCTAAAAAAATACGCTGTTGGGCATTAAGAATAATGCTTTCTAAAACTGCTGTAGTTAAAACATTAGAGTCTGTTTCTGTGTAATTTCTAATATGGGTAACTAAATCAGTATAACTATATCCAGACATTATGCTATTACCTCTCTACAAGCAGGACAGCTTTTTTTATATCTATTATGAGTGTTACAATGTTCTGGCTTTGGTGAAGGAGCAGATTCTACTACCACTTCTTCTTTTTTACCAAAAAGTTTTTTAAATATTTTTTTTATAAATGTAATCATTATGCTCTTCTTTGATTAACTGGTCCTATAACACAACCTAATCCTCCTCCTGTTTCAGTTGTAGATGCTGCTGAAGGCAAAGTCAACGTAAAGCTGTTGTATTGAGTGACTGTAGAGGGTACTCCAGCTTGTTTAATTGTTGTAGAAACTCTTGAAACAATTTTATGAGATCCAAAAACCTTAGCTCCACTACTATGAGTTCGCGCCGTAGTATTAGATGGAGTTTCTCCTCTGTAAGGAGCAGCCGTTCCTCGTGTGCATCCTGTTAAATCATTACTAGATTTACCAGTATACTTAATGGTTTCATTAGCTAAAGTTCCAATTAATAAGGGATCACTGGTATCATCCGAAGTCAAAACTTTTCTAATAACAATGTAGCCGCTCGTTGGAAAATTAGAAGCATCTGTTAAAGTAATAGTAGCTACACTAGCAGTAATGTCTCCATTTAAAGTAGTATTTAATTCTAAAGCTGCAATTGAAACCCCTCCTACTGCTTGTTTAACTTCTGTAAATCTAACTTGATCGTTAACTGCTAATCCTCCAAACGGAAATGAAAAAGTTAATGTAGTATTAGAAGCCGTTGAAAAAGGATTATTAGGTAAAAAATCTTCCGTAGCAAATTCAGTTCTCGCTGGTCTTGCTCTTTGTAGAGCTTGAGGATCAGCACTGGTAGGTTTAGGTTGTAATTGAGGTTGTTTAGGTTCGTACTCAGAGAAATGAACCCATGCTCCATTCCATTCTCTTACCATTTCTGTATAAGGAAAAGCTAAGCCTGAACGATCTGAAATTGCTAAAGCATGTTTTCCAGAAGAAAAAGTAGTCATAATTAAACCGCCGTGTCAGGATAATAAACTTTCGGAGCAATATAGGTGCTAGTAATATCAGCATCTTCTTTCACTGCTCTAGCTAATTCATCCTCGTAATATAATTTTAATTCCTGTGATCTTTGAGGCATATTTTTTTGTGATAAATAATAAGCCAATCCTGCTGCCATACAAGGTACAAATCTATAAGGTACATTTGTTGCATTTGTATAGGCGCCGGCATCTTGAATTCTTCTTGTGTAATAAAAATTTAATTTATTTCCATCTACCGCTGCATTTGGTGTTAAATAAATAGTGATAATTGTTCTATCAATAAAACGTTGAACAAAAAACGATGTAGGAATTCCTGTCGCAGTTTTATTAGAGTATCCTTGATATTGAGATCTACTTACTTCTGTCATAGGAGAGTCTACGCTTGTTGAAGTAATTCTATAATTACATTCTAAAATATCATCAATTCCTGTAGCATGTTGAGTAACTGCATCTCCACTAGTATGTCCCGCAGCCGTTGTATTATTAGAACCACGAACAGCTCCTGTAAGATTAGCTGCACCTGTAGCAGCTGATTTTCCAGTATATCTAATGGTTTCAGACCCTATAGTAATAGTTCCTCCACCTTCGCTAGCTCCTGGCATATCAGTAACACTCGTTAAAGGAATGTCTGTGACAGAAGAATTAATAGTAGAAGATAAAGTAGTTGTTAATCCGTTAGAAGCTCCATCCGCTGGAGATCTATACATTATATAAACATTTTGATTTTCAACCAAAGTGATTCCTTGGTTAGCAATTTCCCAATAATGAAGTCCTCTATTACCCCATTCCGCAAATAAAATATTTAAAGATCGTTTAGCAGTTTTTAATTGATAACCCGAAACGTTCTGAAGTCCAATACGTTCGTAAGCTTCTTCTATAACTTCTTCGATCGGAAGAGTCTTGTCAAAAGTATAAGACTGAGAAGTAGTGTTAGCCATCTAACCCTACCCATAGAAAACGGTTACGTGTGTTGTTACTGCGTTCGTTACTTTTAAACTTGTGTTAACCTTAATTCCCGTTCCTGGTAACATTATGTTTCCATAAACAGGAGCTTTATGATCTGTAACATTTGAAGCTGGAACATGAATGACCCATACTGCTGTTGTATCATCATTAACTGTTATTGTTCCTGCACCAACATTAGATGGTTGCGTCCATGACACTCCTAAAACTCTTGCTGGACCATTAAACACAGTCGTCGTAGCAGTTGACGTAATGTTCGCTGTTTTTATATCCACTGGATATGTGCTCATTTTTTCTCCTTAGTCGTGAGCTCCCGAAGGAGCTCACATTATTTTATTAGCTTAAGTTTCTGTTTTGAAGGTATTCAACAGTCAAAACGCCAACACCGTTACCGCCGGCAACAGAGTCATAATAGACAGTCACGTCAGATGTACCAACGTCTTTCCAATTTGCTTCTGTTCCAGTGTAAGTTGCAGTTACTCTATGGTTTCCCAAGGCAGTAGCTGGTAAGCCATCGCAATACAGATCAGGATCTGCAGATGTACCAACATCAATTGTGTTAGTTCCACCATCCCAAGCAGTCTGTACCAAAACATACATATTTATGATTTGGCTGTTTGCTGGAATGATAATAGAGCTAGCTGTACTAGCAGCAAGTTCAGTAATTGCTGCTGATTGTGACATCGTCACAAAACCTAAATTAGCTGCTGCTCCTTCTCTTACTGTTCCGGCTTTTATTGGTCCGGAAAATGTAGTTGTTGCCATAATTATAATCCTCCTAGTTAACGAACGTAATCTCTAGGCCGTCGAGTATACTCGTTTACGTTCTATGTTTAATTGTATACTAATATTTTTATAGCTTACTTTTGAGTAGAGCGCAAGATATTGTAGTGAAAAGTTGATTTTGGTGATAGCGCTTAAGTGGCTATCGAAACTTCGGGCTTGGCGTCGCTTACTCTATTTTCTGAGTGAGCTGCGTGTTCTTCTCGAGCAATTATATTTCTGATAACTTCCTGAATTTCTCGGTTAATTTCAATCATCTTAAGATTGACCTTCCCTGATTTCAGGTGCTCCTTTTGCCACTCGAGTTCCAAGGACCGTTTCGTATTGTATAGGTCTTCGGTCATCACTAACCTCCTCATAGGTTATCCATTTACCAGTTTTGCTAGTAAATCCATCAGTATCGAATATTACCTCATTTTTTCCTAGTTTGTCAAGGATAGAATTCTCTATAGATTCAACAGAGTCTTCCTTAGCTTTAACATCAAAGGACGCATAATACCCATTATATCTGATTTGTACGTGGAAGTTTTTCATAAGTCTAATTTCTATCTTTATAGTCGAAATGAGGCAGTTTTGAGGCCGCCTCATTTCTAATTTTTTGCTTAAGTATTAAGCACCTTCAACACCGAAGATACCTCTAGGGTCTGATACGCCAAAAACGTATCTTTCTCTAGCTTTGTATCTAACGTTGCCAGTATCGAAATCTCCTTCCATTTTAGTCGTTAATGGGGATCTATCGAAGTGTTTCATACCATTAGGCACATCTGTGATTATGTACCAAGAGTCAGAATCAGTTAGGTAGTTGTTCACTCTATAACCTTGAGGAATC
>Ga0209128_1001911_pt1 | contig 13836 bp, 19 predicted proteins | sample ETNvirnome_6_100_FD_184072 | JGI IMG/M metagenome (GOLD analysis project Ga0209128, IMG submission 184072) | Marine viral communities from the Pacific Ocean - ETNP_6_100 (SPAdes) (version 2) | ecosystem: Environmental > Aquatic > Marine > Oceanic | place: Pacific Ocean | collected 2013-06-19 | reverse complement strand
TATCTAGCGAGACTCAAGCGCGAACTAGACGTTATTGATGACCGAGGCTTCTCCAAGTATTTCTTGACGATGAAGGCTATCGCTGATGAGGCTACCAAGCAAATGCTTGCTGGCCCTGGTCGAGGGTCAGCCGCCGGCTCGCTGGTCGCTTACGCCCTTGGCATTACACAAGTCGACCCGATCAAGTATAACCTTCTGTTCTCGCGCTTTCTGCGTTCAGACGCAACTGACTATCCTGATATCGATTATGATGTATCCGATAGCATGGAGTTGAAAGAGCGATTGGTCGAGATGTGGGGAGAAGATTGTGTAGCTCCAATCTCTAACTGGAACACTTTGCAGTTGAGATCGCTAATCAAAGATATCTCAAAGCTTTATGGTATCCCATTCACAGAAGTCAACAACGTTACGAGCGTCATGATGAGAGAAGCCACACCTGACGCCAAGCGCAAGCACGGTATCAAGGCCGGCATCTATGCGCCGACTTGGGAGGAAGTGATAGAGTTTTCTGTCACACTCCAGGCTTTCCTTCAGAAGTACCCGGAGGTCAAGGCTCGTGTTGAAGGACTTGTGGGGCAAGTACGCTCCTGCTCGCGACACGCCGGCGGTGTTGTCATCGCTGAAGATCTCGACCGTCACATGCCATTGATTAACTCTGGCGGTGTCCGTCAATCTCCTTGGAGTGAGGGACAGAACGTCCGACACCTAGAGCCCATGGGCTTCATTAAGTTCGATTTGCTCGGACTCTCGACATTAAAGATGATGGAAGGGTGCATCGAGCATATCTTGCGCCGCCATCATGGCGTAGAGGAGCCGACCTTTGAAGATGTGTTAGACTACTATAATAAGAACCTACATCCAGACGTGATTGACTTTGATGATCAGGCTGTCTATGAAAACATCTTTCACCAAGGCAAGTGGGCCGGAGTCTTTCAGTTCACGGAGCAAGGAGCGCAGAGCTTCTGCACGAGAGTGAAGCCGACCAACATCATTGACGTCTCAGCTATCACTTCTATCTTCCGTCCAGGCCCACTGTCGGCTGGGGTTGATGTTGATTACGTTGAGGCGAAGAATCACCCCCAGTATGTATCGTATCTATCTTCCGAAGCACAGGAGATCACCGAAGAGACTTTCGGCTTCCTTATCTTCCAGGAACAGATTGCGCTGCTGGCTCACAAGCTTGGCGGACTTACTCTTGATGAAGGCAACATGCTCCGCAAGGTGCTGACCAAGAAAGGTACTGGCAAGAACAGTGTCAAGGCCAAGTTGCACACTAAGTTCATCAAAGGCTGTATTGCCAAGAACATTGATCGAGACAAGGCTGAAGATCTCTGGAACAAGTTTGAATACTTCTCTGGTTACGGCTTCAACAAGTCACACGCTGTCAGCTATAGCATTATCTCTTATCAGTGCGCATGGCTGTGGAATTATTATCCTTCTGAGTGGATGGCAGCCTTCTTGGATAAAGAGCCGGAGAGCCGCAAAGAAAAGGCAATCAATATCGCAAAGCGCTATGGTTTCAAAATCGCTCCCCTGGATGTGAACAAGTCGGGTACTGTTTGGGAGATTAGCGACGATGGCAAGACACTGATTCAACCCTTAACGTCTATTAAGGGGCTGGGAATGGCAGCTATCGAACAGCTTTTGGATCACCGCCCCTTTACCAACGCGGAAGACTTGCTTTTTCGAGAGGGGTTGTCGTATAGCAAATTCAACAAGAAGGCTTTGGATGCGCTAGCGCGTGGGGGAGCGCTTGACAACATGATGGATGATCGTTTTAGTGGCCGCAAACACTTCTGGTCTGCATGCGTAGTCGAGCGCCCGAAAAACATTAAGAAGCTCTTGGAGAATATTGAGACTTTCCGACCGGAGGGAGATTTCACTGAAGAGGAAATAATTCAATTCAAAACAGAACTCACGGGAGTCTTCCCTATAAACCTCGTAATCAAAACCGAGATTGTCGAGAAATTACAAGAAAAATTTATCCCCCCAATCTCTGAGTTTGATATAGACTTGGAAGTGTGCTGGTTTATTCCCCGCAAGATTACGCCGAAGAAAACAAAAAATGGAAAATTATATTGGATTGTAGAAACCATTGATTCTAATAATGAGACGACTAAAATCCGTTGTTGGGGCGTTAAACCCGAGAAAGATACTATCTTTTTGAACAGACCCTATATGGCCAAACTGCGCTATGATGAACAATGGGGATTTTCTACTTATGCAATTGGTAGAACTTTCAGACTACTAGGATAATGAATGACTTATAAAATTAACACAAATCACAATGCTGATATTTGCGAAGATTTGGTGGCTCTCGACATAAGAAAAAAAGGATGGGTAACCTTGCAACCCTCATGCAGAGACACCCCTTATGATCTCGTGGTAGACATTAATGGAGCTTTCCACTCTGTGCAAGTTAAAAAACTTTCAGGTAAAAAAAATAACGGCCTCGTAAAAAGACTAGAGCGCGGAAATCAAAAAGTTACGCAAAATGGAAAAGTGCGGAATACAATTGATTACGCCGAAGAAGGAATTGATTACTTAGTTGGAGTAAATGTGGAGACAGAAGAAATATTCTATTATAGCTACGCCACTTATTCACAAATCCCGGCTAAAAAATTTAGCGTGGATCGACATCCTCCTGATGATTTTCCCGTTAACACCGGTATAAAGAAAAACACTGATTATTAAAACAAGAGAATAATTACTACTATGAACGTCATCAAAAACTTTAGCCCTCTTCTTAAAGACAAAGAGTTTATTGAGGATCTCCCCGTTGTTATTCGGGTGAGGAAGTTTGATGAGTCGGCAGCCAAAGAATTTTCGGCGGCTGTTTCTAAAGCCCAGAACACAGGACAGCCTATTATACCTGTTATTATCGATAGTTACGGAGGACAAGTTTATAGTCTGATGTCAATGATAGCCGATATCAATAGCTCACGCATTAGAGTTGCTACGATTGTGCAGGGCAAAGCCATGTCGTGCGGGGCCATTCTCTTTAGCTTTGGAGCAGAAGGGCATCGTTATATGGACCCCGATGCGACTGTCATGATTCACGATGTGAGTTCGATGAATTGGGGCAAAGTGGAAGAAGTGAAGGCATCCGCAGAAGAAACGGAGAGGCTGAATCAAAAAGTTTATAAGATGATGGCGAAAAACTGCGGCCACCACGAAGACTATTTCCTAGACCTTATTCATGAAAAAGGACATGCCGACTGGTTTTTAGAAGCGGACGAATGTCTTAAGCACAACCTCACTAATCACACACATGTTCCAGAATTGAAAATTGAAGCCAAAGTAAAGTTTGATTTTAAGTAAAATTTTGCTTGACATCCACCATAGAATTTGTTATATTATATAAGTAACAAAGGAGGCAAGTGTGGCCAATTCACACGAAGAGAAGAAGAGATATGTCAAGGAATACATTCGGTCCCTGGCAGCAATTGAAGAAGCGATGGAACCCTATAAGGATCAACGTCGTGACCTGCGGGCCGAGTACCGCGAAAATAGCTGGTTGAATACAGATGAGATTCGAGCAGCGGTAAAGGCATACCGTCTTTACAAGGGTAAGTTTAACATTGATGAAGTGGTGGAGAACTTTGAAATGATTAGCGGGGGCACACCCAGCAATGAATAAAGCAGTACAAAAAGTAATGTTCTCTAGCAAGACAGGAGAATGGGGCACCCCCGATGATTTTTTTAAGAAGCTAGATTGGCGGTTTGGCCCCTTTGATTTGGATCCGTGTGCCACACCTTATAATACCAAGTGCGCCAATTTCTATACCGAAGCTGAGAACGGCTTGGCCAAAAGCTGGAAAGGACATACGGTGTTCGTAAATCCCCCATATGGCCGCGGCATTGACGAATGGATCAAGAAGGGCTACGAAGAGGCCCAAGACCCGGACACCATGGTGGTTATGTTGATTCCTGCGCGCACGGATACAAAATATTGGCATGATTATGTAATGAAGGCTGAAATGGTCTTCTTTGTCAAAGGTCGCCTCAAATTTGGTGATATGAACAATAGCGCGCCATTCCCCTCAGCCGTAGTGGTGTTTAGCAAACGTCCCGATGGTTGGGCCGAAGAGCCGCGTATGGGAGCGCTCAGTCGATGAACCGCAAGGAACGACGTCGCCAGGAAAAGTTGAAGAAAAAATCGCCCTCCCAGGAACGAAATCTCTCGGAAAAAATTTTCCTGTTCGATCAAATACCAGACGCATGCACCACATGCGCATCGGCATTTGACAAGACCGACAAAGAGATGGTATTCTCATGGCACGTGGTAGTACGGGAAGCAAACAAACAAGTAAGACTTTTTTGTCCTACTTGTATTGAAAAAACACAGGAGGCTATAGAACATGTCAGTAACAAGACTGTCTGAATCCGGACTAAGAAAGCTCCTCAAAGGACAAGTAGAAGAATCTCCCACGAGCGTGATAAAGTTCTATTCAAACGGTTGTCACCTCTGTCACAATCTTAAAGATTACTATGAAGCAATTGCTAACTCATACACTACGGAAGAGGGAGTCTATTTCTTTGCTTTCAACATTGATGACTCGCCGCAACTCCAAAAAGAACTTAAGATAAATGGCGTTCCGACTATTCTCACCATCAAATCAAATGGCGCGCAGAAACCCAAGGTACGATCGCTCGCCGATCCCGATACGCCCAACCCTCATACATGGTTTTATGCTGGCGATATTAAAGCTTTCATTGAACAAGAGAAATAAAATTGCATAATTACCCTATTATACACCACCACGGAGAGAGAATTACAAATGAGTATTTTAAAACAGAGTCTATATAACGGACTAGTATCACGCCTGCAGGGCGAGGGCGTCATCGCTCTTGTAAAAGTGAGAAGTGAGTTTGCCAAAGACGCTCCGGATCCTGAAAAAATCCTGGAGGGAATTCGCGAAGTGAATGAGTCAGAAAACGTGCTGGCAGTGTTGCGAGAATACATTGCACCTAGTTTAAAGGCGGCCGCCCCTGCACCACTGGCAGCACCACCGGCTGCAGCGGCCACACCAGTTGCCGACTCGCCTCCACCCCGCGTTATTGATGAAAAGAACTCACGCATGTTCAAGAAAACCAAAAACGCGCGAGAATCCAGCAAAAAGAAGACAGATGATTAAAAACGCCCTTTCTTACGACGATGTCCTGCTGCGGCCGCAATATTCGAATATTGTGTCGCGAACTGAAATTGACCTCACTGCAGATCTAGGCGATGGGTTGAGGTTGGGCACTCCTCTCTTCGGCGCGCCCATGGACACCATCTCCGAAGCCGCCATGGCAACGGCCCTCGGCCGAGAGGGCGCCGCGGCAGTTATTCATCGCTATAACACCATTGAAGTTCAAGGCCGCTTGGTGCGCATGGCGCGCGATATCGGAGGAGACATTAACGTTGGAGCGGCCGTGGGCGTAACTGGAGATTATTTAGAGCGCGCTCACACTGCTGTCGAACAAGGCGCCACTTTTCTGTGCATCGACGTCGCCCATGGCCACCATTGCTTAACCAAAGGTGCCCTCGATGCCCTGCGGCAAAAATTTGCCGATCTGCACATTATGGCTGGCAACATCGCCACTCTCCAAGGCCTTAATGATTTAGCCGATTGGGGCGCTAGTTCGGTTCGTTGCAACATTGGCGGGGGATCTATTTGCTCTACCCGCATTCAAACGGGCCATGGCATGCCCGGCCTTCAAACCATTATGGACTGCGCGCAAACCGATCGAGACGTCGCTATCATTGCAGATGGAGGCATTCGGACATCGGGAGATATTGTTAAAGCACTAGCAGCCGGCGCCAACGCGGTAATGTGCGGTTCATTGTTAGCCGGCACCACCGAAGCGCCGGGACAGGTACTCCGGGATGCTGATGGTAGTGTATGGAAGTCTTATAGAGGGATGGCCAGCAAAGAGGCACAGACAGACTGGAAGGGAAAGTACGCCTCTTTTGAGGGTGTGGCAACCCGCGTTCCTTATCAAGGAAAGGTGAGCGACATCCTTGCCGACTTGGCGCGAGGCATTCGTTCCGGTCTATCCTACAGCGGCTCGCGGTCAATCGAAGAGCTTCAAGCTAAAGCAGAATTTATTCTTCAAACCACCTCTGGCTTAAGCGAAAGCCACACTCACATACTAGGTAGGAAGTGGTAATGCTCACGATGAAGTTAGACGAAATCAAAGAACTAGTAATCGAAGTAGGCAAATGGGGATTCTGGCTTTCGCTCGGTATCATAGGCTATGCTCACTTGATGCAGTGGTGGATAGGACCCGCATGAGCAAAAATACAACAATTGATTACGGAAACCTCACTAAACGAATAGTGTTCACCGAAAACGATCATCGCCACGCACAGCTTATTTTGCGCTTGCGCCATGATAGCTTTACCCAAGCTGCGTTCTTCCGTGAGATCATAACCGGGTACATTACCGGAGATGAGAGGATACTAAGCTATGTTGATGAAGTGAAGCAGCAATCTAAACTTCGCAAAGCCAAAACAATAAGGTTGCGCGAGAAAGGGAAAGATTCGATTCGCGATCTCGGACTATCAGAACAACAGGTTGTTGATATTTTTGACATCATTGCATCGGAACATCCCGATTTATAAAAAGTTGTTTTTTTGGACTTTATACAAACACATAACTATTTATTCTTGAGTTAGCATCACTGATGCTTAAGGAGAAATTTAAATGGCTCGTAAAAAACTGTTAACAGAAGGCGAGGTTAGGCAATTTATGAAGCTAGCTAACCTTGGCACCCTTAGTGAAACTTATTTCACCAATAATCCGCTTGAAGAAGAATCCGAAGAGGAGAGCGAGCTTCACGCAACCGAAGACGAACTGGGTGCCGAAGATCACTTTGCCGACGAAGAAGGCGATGAACTGGATGCCTTAGAAGACGAGGCACCTGTAGAAGATGATCTCGGCGGAGGCGATTCCGAAGGGTTGGTTATGAGCTTATTGCAAGCTGTCCAAGACTGGGCGGAAGAGCAAGGTGTGGAGATGGATCTAGAGGGCGATGAAGGGGGTGAAGAAATCGAAGCCGCCGAACTAGACGTAGAAGAAGAGCCCCTCGATGCACTTCCGGGCGAAGATGAAATAGCATTCTCTGCTGAAGAAGAAGAAGAGGAAGTTGTACCCGGTAATGCTGGTCAGCTTTATGAGAAAGAAGGTGAGACAACCGCAACTGGCTCCCCTCTCTCGGAAGACGATGTTGTTGCTGAGGTAGCGCGCCGAGTGGCCGCACGCCTCAAGGCTGACGACCAAAAAGAAAAGATGGCCGAACAACTGGCCGAACGTATTTTTAGCCGTCTTACTTCAAAATAGACTTGACAAGTACTTTATAAACAGTTATATTATATTGGCCACTAGAGTTTATCTCCAGTGGCCAATTTGTTGAAACCATAACCATAGGAGAATAGAGTGGAATGGGCGCTTTTTACAATAGCATTTATCTTTGGGTACGTAACCTGTAAGGTTCTTTATTTTATACGCGCGACCCGGCTGAGCATGCACATTTTGCGTGCCGCGCACCTAGTCTCAGTGGCCCTCCTCGCCAAGTCTATGGAGGACTTTTATTACGCAAAAGTCTATCGCATGGAGAAAATGGTAGAGTCTGGAGAGTCAGACCACAATATTGCTGCTTTTTCTTTTCTCATGGAAGAAGAGGTAAGTTACTATAAGCAGAAATCAATCGAGGGGTTGGTGGTGCTGCATCCAGAATTCTTTAAACAACTGCTAGAGTTTGAGGATTGGAAATCGGCGATGCGGTATTTGGAAAAAAATAAAGAAGCTGCAGCATATTATCTAAACAGGGGACGGACTGATGATTGATCGTATTAAAGAGGCCATTGGTGCATTTGTCACTAATGAAGAAGAAGCACCCGCAGAACCGCAACTAGTAATTGTGGACCCAGCATCTTTGCAGGGGTTCGGGAAAGAAGAAGAGGAGCCGCGTTCCCATTTACTGGGCCTTTTCGCTGAAGTTGCGGAGGAGAAAATCGCGGAGCTTATTCATGCTTTGTTGATTGTGGCGGAGAACGAACACGATAAGGAAGATGAAGAGAAAATTCCCATAGACTTTTATCTTTCCACTTACGGAGGCTCTGCCGATGATATGTTTGCACTCTATGATATACTGCGTCTCGTACGAGAGGACGTTATGATTCGGACGGTGGGCCTAGGAAAAGTCATGTCAGCGGGAGTATTGCTGTTGGCAGCCGGCACCAAGGGTGAACGACGTATCGCTAAAAACTGTCGGGTGATGATTCACTCTGTAATCGGAGGCAACCAAGGGGACCTCCATAACATGCTCAATGAAATGGAAGCTATTGAACAACTACAACAAATGTTTATAGATTGTTTGGTGTCGGAAACAAAAATGACAAAAACGCGCCTCAAAAAAATGCTAGATCGCAAAGTTAATGTCTATTTATCAGCAGAAGAAGCAGTCGAACTAGGGATTGCAGACATTATTATATAAGGGAAAACTGAATATGTCAGATTTGAAAGACATCTTAAGAGAAGAATACGAGAAGAACATCGCCGAGATTATGGATCCTAACGCGCTTATGAATATGATCGAGGAAGCCATGGCACAGATCCCCGCCAACCCCACGACGATAGAAGCACCAGCGCAACTTAATGAAGCCGAAAGGTTCAGTATGTCAATTCCAATCCCCAAGCTCGTTCCCAACGAAGCATGGGGAAATCCTGACAGTCAATCAAGAAAAGACATCGACAGGATATTTGCGTCCATCACTCGACAACCAAGCATTCAGGCGCGCATTGATCACGTCAATAGTTTTGTTGACCCAGTGCGCGCAGAAAGAAAAGGGACTGGCGATAGATTTAACGCCATCCTTAACATGATGATGATCATCGAAGCACTGCAAGCATGCCTGAACGACTATAGTGAATCCTCCGCTGGGTTTGTTTTCGAAGGTTTTATGGCAGCAGTCACCGGTGGTAAACAGATTGCCGGCCGTGTGGGAGGCACTCTTCCCATTGAAGATTTTGTAACAGGTGATGAAGAAGCAGTGAGCCTTAAGTTGCTGAGTCCCAATACGGGTATTCATGGCAGCTTCACAAACCTTATAGATTATCTCTTTATTCGTGGCGGCTCGGGTGTTCCATCAATTAAATATCTGATTGCTCGCAAGAACTCAGAGGATGGAGAAAATGTTTCTCAGCTAGCTATATCTGATTTTATTATCAATCGCGAGAATGTTATCAACATAATGACCGCAACCCCTAAAAACGCAGGTCTGCTCGGCAAAGCCGCCGGCGCATTTGAACAGCATGTTAAGGCATGGCAGGATTCTCCTGAGTGGAGACTACAGATGTTTCAAATTCTTCAGCAGTGCCCGGGCTATACTGAGGGCAAGGGAATGTTTTATAAGAACCTTGACGCCGAAGGCACCTTTGATGATGCCGGCAGCGCACCGGCCGGCCCAGAGAAAAAACAAAAGCAGTTTGATTTAATGACTAACCAGAATTTACAGACTGATCTAAAGAACACCGCAGAAAAAGATGCCGCCGCAGGAAAGGAGCCAAACTTCTCGGGCTGGCTAGCTAAGTGGAAGTTGCAAGATCAAGACGAGAAGCAGCTAAAGAAACTCCAAGCTATCTATGACAAACACTATGCTGATGAGGCCGCAGCGATGCAACAAGTTGCTGAGTCTTATTTCGGCTCTTTTCATGAGAGAGAAAAAAGACTTATGAGAGAAGAGACTGCATTGATGGAGTCTTCAGACAAAAAAGATAGTGGTAAGCAGTGGACAATCACCAGAACCGGCATGGCAGATCTAAGAACGATCGCCGACGTCGAATACTATGGTATGCTGGATCTCTCTGACGAAAACATTAAGGCTGTGGCCGAAATCTATATTGGAAAACTGAAAGAAGATATGATGACTCTCTTAGAGACAACTAAAAATTTCACCGAGAACATCGGCAAATATTTTAGTTCAGACAGACGTTCCACCGCGATGACCGCCAATAAACAAGCGCAACAAGAAGGAACTGAGGTAGTAAACCTCTTGGCTGCAGATCGCGTTACCACAGCGGAACCCGGCACAGAAGTTTAAATAAATAACTTGACATAACCCAATCAACAAGTTATAATAATAATAGAGGTGTGAGTTGAGCAGAGCTTATAATAGTGAGACAGAATTACAGCAGAAGATAATGAAAGGGGTGAACACGTTAGCTGATAACGTGGCATCGACACTTGGACCGCGGGGAAGGAATGTTCTTCTCCAGCAAAAGGACCAAACTCCTTTTATCACTAAAGACGGAGTAACCGTCGCACACTTTGTGGCGTTAGACGATCCATTTGAGAATGCAGCCGCACAAATCATTAAACAAGCGGCGATTCAAACCAACACCGACGCCGGCGACGGAACCACCACGGCTACTGTGTTGGCGCGCGCAATCTTACGAGAAGCTCAACGCTATATTGCTAGCGGAGTTTCGCCTATTGAATTACAAAGGGGAATTGAAATTGGCGTTCGAGAAATTACTACGGCCCTTGAAAAAATGGCCAAGCCGGTTACCAGCACCGATGACATCACACATATTGCTACCATATCGGCCAACAATGATTCTACAATTGGAGAACTTATTGCTCTTGCTGTGGATAGGGTGGGCCAAGATGGGTCCATTACAATAGAAGAGTCGCGCTCACTGGATACTTCTCTAGACATTACCGAAGGCTTTCGATTACCAGCCGGCTATTGTGCTGCAGCCTTTGTGACTGACGAACGGCGCGCCATCATGCGTTACGATGAACCACTCCTGCTAGTCACAGACCATAAGATTTCAGCAGTTGAATCCATTCTACCTTTACTGGAACTGGTAGCACGCGAGAACCGACCCTTGGTTATCGTATCAGAAGATATTGAAGGACAAGCTTTGGCGGCTATGATTATGAACGCCATGCGCGGCACCTTAAAGGTTGCCGCCATCAAGGCTCCGTTCTACGGCGAAGAGCGCCGCGTTGCGCTAGAAGACTTGGCGCTATCTACGGGAGCCACGTTTGTCACTCGCGCCAGTGGAGACAAGCTCATCGACGTCAAGCTCCAAGACCTGGGCAGCGCCAATTCCATTGAGAGCACTAAGTATAGTACGACTATTATTGGTGGGACCGCAGACTACGATCAAATAGAAACCAAGATTGACAGTTTAAAAGCGATGATTAAAGATACTACTTCCATTACAGAGGGCGAGGCAATTCAAAAACGAATTGTGCGCTTGGCTTCAGGCGTGGCAATTATTAGAGTGGGTGGCGCAACGGAGGTTGAGATGACTGAAAAGAAACATCGCATTGAAGATGCACTAGAGGCAGTTAGCTCCGCCCAACAAGAAGGCATTGTTCCCGGTGGCGGTACCGCCCTTCTCCGCGCTAGTTCAGACATTAACTTCGCTGAACTTGACAACAGCGATCAGGCGCTGGGTATTGCTATAGTGAAAGAGGCATGCAAGGAACCCATTCGACAGATGGCCCTTAACTCCGGCGAGTCTCCCGATTTAATTTTAGAACAGGTCACAAATGCTGACAGTACCCAAGGCTGGGACTTTCGCTATAGCGAATTAACCAACTTATTTGAGAAAGGAGTTATCGATCCCGTCAAAGTAACACGCACCGCGCTTCAAAATGCTGCCAGTTGTGCTGGTACATTGATTACTACTAATTTTGGGATCATTCAAACAGGATAAATATGATGAAAGAAGGCGACTTATGTTACATACCACAAGCGGTTCGCTTGTTTAACCAAGGGGATCCACATGTTAAAACTACGGAACGACCCCTGATAGGGATTTTTATTAAGGAACAGGACGCACACCATAGCGCTATCTTTACCCAAGGCAGAGAAAGCTGGGTTAAGACCAAGCATGTGTATCCGGTGGAGGAGCAATGTTGATCAAACTGACCGAGGTGTGCCCCAACGGCGCTGTCACTACTCAAGAACAATATACTTTACGCGAGATTCTAGTTAATCCCGAGCACGTTATCATGATTCGAGAAGAATCGCGCCTACGCAATCTACACGAACAAGGACTGTTACACTCGGGACTTGATCCCAACCATCGCTTTTCTAAACTGACCATCAATCGGGGACATAATGGCACAGACATTGTTGTCGTTGGCGCGCCCGAATTAGTTGAAGAGCAACTACAAACCTCTAGCAAACAACTTTTACAAGGATAAAGAATGCCCCAACGAGTCAACATACAATACTCCATTGACGTGGAGGACCTCCCCGCGGAGGTCGAACGCTTATTACAAACTGCATATGGAAGCCTTGCAAGCTTAGAAGACCTATGTGTACACGACCCCCCGGCCCTGTCACTGGGAACAGTGGATCGAATCGATCATCTGCGGCAGCGCTTAGCCGATATCGACTACATGCTAAATGATATTAGCACGATTGTTAATGGCTACATCGCATACAAGGCGCAAGAAGGGCTGCAGTCCCCCACGCAGCCCGAAACACTAGCTACTGAGGATGCCCAAGAAGAGGCACTCAAGGAACAGATTGCACAGTTTAAGCAACATATGAGCCAGATTGAGGACGCCGATAATGAGGTCGCCACTCAAGGAAGTTAATGGAGGGTCTAAAGCCCTCTTAGTCGTGAAACGCCTCATCCCCCGGGGAAGTGTGATTAACTCCTTTGGGCTGTTGGATGGAGCCCTTGAAGTAGATCTGGCCTTTAACAAACGTTTTGTGGTGGCTCGTACTAGTAAATACGTAATATATGAATTTTGGAGCGCGCTCATGCGCAAGCCCGAGATTATTGCTCAAGCAGCCCAAGACTTGCATCCTATTGAAAATCAGGCTATCTTTAATATCTTGCAGGAGAATTGGCCCAAGTATAAAGACCCCTACCTCCGGTCGGCCCTGTTTTTTCTCTTAAATCGATATTCGAATAACGGCATGATTTCTATGGGACAAATGACCAGTGACCATTTTAACCCACTCGCTTTTACGACTCTCAAGAATTTTAAAATTAATAATTTTCATCTTCTATTAGACGATGAGGAATATCTAGATAAGGTTATTCCCACTCTCAATGAAGAGGAGTGGTTGCTTTTTTCCAATCTCACGTTTAGTTTTAACTTATTAGAACACGGCTCGCTCCGAGCGTTCGAGACAACCCCCACGAATCATACGAAATTAAAAACCACCATCGATAGCCTCTCTAATAATACTATCTTAATCTACCGCTACCACCCTCAAGTCTTTAAGCTCTACAAAGATTACAGCATTACGATGATTGATAAATACGGACAACAGACGGAACTGGAAGATAAATGCCGGGAGATCATCGTTGCCAACTTTTAAACTATTGGTTGGCATGAGCCTGTTCATGGCTGGACACACCCTCGCATGGTTTCAGCTTAACTCTCAGTTTGTGTGGGAATGGTGGAAGCAGCACCCCTTCTTTACAGTTGCGCTTTACTCCATTCCGGTGGGGCTCTGTTTTCTCTTCGGCACCAAACTAGTCGTGGCCGAAACGGGGACTCTGTGGTCCTCCCGATTCCTGGCGTTTTCCGCATCTTATCTCGCTTTCCCGGTTCTCACATGGTATTTCATGAACGAGAGTATGTTTACCGGTAAAACCTTAATTTGTACCTTCCTTTCCTTTCTAATTATAGCAGTCCAACTCTTTTGGAAGTAATGCAAAATAAGCAACTATTTACAGTGTTGAGGTAAAAATTATATGAGTTACGCAACCGACAAGTGGTTTAACTATCTTCACAATGATCTATTAGTGGAGGGCATCCGAGACTTAGGATTGCCAGAAGTGGTCATCGACCGCATCGAAAGCG
>Ga0209128_1001891_pt1 | contig 13896 bp, 9 predicted proteins | sample ETNvirnome_6_100_FD_184072 | JGI IMG/M metagenome (GOLD analysis project Ga0209128, IMG submission 184072) | Marine viral communities from the Pacific Ocean - ETNP_6_100 (SPAdes) (version 2) | ecosystem: Environmental > Aquatic > Marine > Oceanic | place: Pacific Ocean | collected 2013-06-19 | reverse complement strand
TAGATGCATCTAAAGATATAGCAACAATTAGAAATTTAACAATAGATGGTACTTTTTCAGATGGAAACTATACATTTGATACGAGTGGAAATGTAAGTGGTCTTGGAACGGTTGGTTGTGGAGCAATTACAGCTGGTGGAACAAGTACATTCGCAACAGCAATAGAACCAGATGCTGATGATGGTGCAACTATTGGTTCTGCTGACAAGAATTGGTCAGACCTTTATATAGCTGACGCGGGTGTTGTCAACTTGGGAGATGACCAAGATGTTACTTTAACTCACGTAGTAGATACGGGAATTCTTTTAAATTCAACAAGACAACTTCAATTTAATGATTCAACACAATATATTGCAGCTTCAAGTGGTGCAGACCTTGATATAGCCGCTACAACTGATGTTAATATTGAAGCTACTACTCTCGATGTAAACGCAATACTTGATGTATCTGGAACAGCCACTTTTGGTAGTACAATAACAGCTGGAAGTTTAGGAACTGATACAGATAATACTGTAGTTGTTGTTAATGGAAGTGGGTTATTAAAAACAGACGAAATTGATTCAAAAGTATGGGATGGAAATTTAGTAGATACAGATGGATCAGGGACAAATAATGAACTCGTAACTTGGTCTGATTCAGATTCTATAATCGGTGAAAGTAATTTAACTTTTGATGGTTCAACATTAGCAGTAACAGGAAATCAAACTATTAGTGGTGATTTAACTGTAAATGGCACAACTACAACATTAGCCACTACGAATTTAGCAGTACAAGATGCTTTTCTGTTCGCGGCAACTGGTTCAGCTTCATCTAATGTAGACGCAGGTTTAATTGTTCAAAGTGGTTCAGCAGTAGATAGTGGTTCAGCGATATATAATGATATTAGTTCTCAACGATGGGCAGTTGCAAAAGGAGTTGGTTCAATATCAGCAGCAGTAACACCATTACAGATGGTGGTAACTACTGCAGTATCTGCTTCTTCACCTCATTCATCTTATGGTGAGTATGGTGTTGGTGAAATGTGGATTGAAACGGATACACAAGATATTTGGATAAGAACTGCATAATTTAAATAAGAGGTTACACAATGGCTTTAATTAGCAAAGGTGGAGTTAAAATTGTAGAGGGAAAAGCATATGTTCATCCATTGACAATCCCTGAATTAGAATTTTTATTAAAAATAGTAGCAGACGCAGGACACAAATTAGAAGATGTCCAGAAAGTATTACAAGTAACTCGTAAATTACAGGCAGAATATAAGTTACTTAAAAAACATTTAGAAGAATAACTTAATAATTGGCCCATCTCTAAGGCAGATGATGGGAAGTGGGCTTCGAGAGAAGTAACCAACCGCGATTAGGAGATAAATTAAATGCCAAGTTGGAAAAAATTAATATCATCCGGCAGTTCAGCCGTATTATCATCATTAACATTAGATAGCCCGTTAGCAGTAGCACAAGGTGGTACAGGAGCTACTTCATTAAATAATTTAATAACATTAGGTACACACACAACAGGAAATTATGTATCTACAGTAGTTGCAGGAAGTGGTATTGATGTTAGTGGGGCAACAGGTGATGTAACAATATCCATTGGAACAGGCGAAGTTGTTAACGCAATGATAGGTGATGATGAGATTAATTCAGAACACTATGCGGCAGGTTCAATTGATAATGAACATTTGGCTGATGATGCAGTTGATAGTGATGAGTTAGCCGCAGATGCAGTAGACGACGCTCACCTTTCCGATGGTGTAGCCACAGGATTAGCAGGAGCAGGAATGACTGCCACAAGTGGAGTTATGAATGTAATTGGTGGAGATGGTATAACTGCAAACGCTGATGATGTTGCAGTAACAGCAGCACAAACAACTATCACTTCTGTATTAAATACAGGTTTAGTAGTCGGTAGAGATGCAGATAATGATATAGATTTTGCTACCGATAATAATATTATATTTAGAGCAGGTGGTGAAGACCAACTTACTCTTGTTGATGGAGCTTTAACACCATCTTCAAATGCTATTGTAGATTTAGGTACAGATGCTTTAGAATTTAAAGATGCTTATTTTGATGGAACTGTAGAAACAGATGCATTAACAATTGGTGGTGTTTCTGTAGAGGCAGGTGCAGATGTAACTGATACGACCAATGTAACAAGTGCTGGAGCATTGATGGATAGTGAAGTAGATGCAGATATTAAAACGCTATCATTACCTGCAAGTACAACAATTTCAACCTTTGGGGCATCACTTGTAGATGACGCAGCCGCATCTAACGCAAGAACAACTTTAGGATTAGGAACAAGTGCAGTATTAAGTACGGCAGCTATAGCAAATAGTGGAACTGGTGTAGCTACGGCAGACCAAATACACACATTCGTTACAACACAAACTGATGAAATGGATGCAGGAACAAGTGGAAATGCAGCAACTGCGACATTAGCAAGTACCGTAACTGTTTCGGATAGTACAGCAAATACAAACTTTCCTATTACACTACACAATGAATCAAATGCTTTATTAGACGATACAGGGGCATTTACTTATAATCCAAGTACAGGAACATTAAAAGTTGAAAATATAGATGTTGCGGGTACACAAACTTTTATATCAGCATCAAGTCTTGTAGTAACGAGTTCAGTTATTTTTGAGGGAGCTACTTCAGATGGACATGAAACAACTTTAACCGTTGTAGACCCAACAGCAGATAGAACTATTACATTACAAAATGATGATGGTACTGTGGCGTTTACAAGTGATATTACAGGTACTAATAGTAATACAAATACTGGTGACCAAGATTTATGGGATGTAGTTGCAGGTGATAGTGGAACTACAACTGCAAATACTGCAACTGATACACTTACAATTGCTGGTGGAACAGGAATTACTACGGCAGTAAGTGGTGATACACTTACAGTTACAAGTGCAGTTACAGCAGGAAATGGTTTAACACTAAACACCGCTGATATAGATATAGATGCTACTCAAACAACACTTACTTCTATATTGAATGATGCTTTAGTTGTTGGTAGAGATGCTCATAATCAAATTATTTTCTCAACTGATAATGAAATACATTTTAAGACTAACAATGAAACTCCTGTAATTAAAATGAAAGCAAGTGGTGAAATTGAAGCCACAAGTCTTGACATTAGTGGTGATGTAGATGTTGACGGAACACTCGAAACCGACGCATTAACAATTGGCGGAACCACATCAGTTCCTTTTGAAAGTGGAGACCATAGTAAATTAGATGCAATAGAAGCTTCTGCAGATGTAACCGATGCAACCAATGTAACTGCAGCAGGTGCGTTAATGGATAGTGAATTAACAAGTATCGCAGATGTAAAAGCATTAGACCAATCAGTTGTTAGTGGAGCAACACCTACATTTACAACTACTAATTTTACAGATGCAACTAACAAAAGATTAATGACAGATGCCCAAGAAACTTTATTAGATACTGTTGAAACAAGTGCAGATGTAACCGATGCAACCAATGTAACTGCAGCAGGTGCGTTAATGGATAGTGAATGTGCAAGTCTTGCAGATGTAAAAGCATTAGACCAATCAGTTGTTAGTGGAGCAACACCTACATTTACAACTACTAATTTTACAGATGCAACTAACAAAAGATTAATGACAGATGCCCAAGAAACTTTATTAGATACTGTTGAAACAAGTGCAGATGTAACAGATACAACAAATGTAACTGCAGCAGGTGCGTTAATGGATAGTGAATGTGCAAGTCTTGCATCAGTTAAGGCAATAAATCAAGGATTAACTGCAACTTCAGATGTAAACTTTAATACTATCAATATAAATGCAACAACAACTTCAACAACCAAAACATCAGGAGCACTGATAGTTGATGGTGGTGTTGGTGTTGCTGAAAATATTCACGCGGGTGGTGATGTTGTAGCATATGCATCTTCTGATGAAAGACTTAAAGATAATTTACAAGTTATTCAAGACCCATTAGATAAAGTTGGTCAAATAAGTGGTTATGAATTTGATTGGAATGAAGAATCACCTGAATGGGCAAGGGAAAGAGGACACGATATTGGGGTTGTGGCACAAGAAATTCAAAAAGTACATCCCGAAATTGTAATAGAAAGAACAAATGGTTACTTAGGAGTTGATTATAAACGAATCATTCCATTATTAATAGAATCAATTAAAGAATTAAAACAGGAAGTAGAAGATCTAAAGAAAAAAGTGAGTTAGAGATATTTACTTTATATTTATAGTATAGTTAGTTATAAACAATAATAATAAGGAGAAAGTTATGGCCGTAACAGAAGAATCCAATTTGGCTAAAAAAGTAGAAGAAAAGACATCAGAAACTAAATTCACAGATGAAGAATTACAATCACTTCGTGAATTACAAGATGGTTATTCTGAAAAATCAGCTCAATTTGGACAATTAAAGATACAGAAACTTTTAGTTCAACAACAATTAGATGCACTTGATGCAACTGAAATTCAGATGGAAAGTGATTATAGTGCGTTACAAGATAAAGAACAAGAAATTGTTAAGTCGTTGAATGAAAAGTATGGTCCTGGTAATTTAGACCCCGCAACGGGAGTTTTTACACCAGCACCAGCCGCCGCCCAAGTAACAGAAGCTTCAGAAACTGCTTAAAATAAACTCCCTTAAACATATCGTTTGAGAAAGTTAGGCGATATTTATAGTAAATATTTGTAGTCTATAAATGACTAAATTAGTTATTTAAATTATAATAATAGGAGAAAAATAATGGCAGAAAGAATCGTATCGCCGGGTGTATTTACTCGTGAACGTGATTTATCATTTCTTCCCGCAGGAATTGCTGCAATTGGAGCATGTATAGTTGGACCAACAGTTAAAGGTCCCGCTTTTGTACCTACTCAAGTTAGTAATTTCTCAGAGTTTGAAGAAATGTTTGGATCAACCGACCAACGATATTACACACCGTATGCGATAGAACAATATTTAAGGAGTGCAGGAACAATTACGGTTGTTCGCGTTCTTAATACTGGTGGATACACTGCAGATCAAGTAACACTATGGGTAACTTCAAGTGCTGTAACCAAACAGTCAGTAGCCGTGTTATTACCTTCACGTGGTGGTTCAAATGGAACAGCTGATTTGGAAGGTAGTAATGTTACTGGAAGTTGGAGTTCGGCAACACTTGTATTAAGTGGTAGTAATATGGCAGCGAAGGGTTTAAGTTCACGTTCATATACAATATCATTTGATACAGGAAGTGCTAATTATATTGAAGAAGTATTCAGTAAAGACCCCCAAGTACAGAAGTCTGGTTTGAATACGGTATCAGCTTATTTGTATAAGAATTTTAAATATGCACAAAGTAGCAATGGATATTCTTCTGGAACAGAAGTAAGTGCAAGTGCTAGTACTTTTACATCCCCAACGGCATATTCAAATGCATCAACACCATACATTCAATCACAATTGATTAATGGTTCAAGATATAACTTATTTAAAGTTAATACTCGTTCACATGGTAGTGATGTAAATAACAAATATAAGATTGCCGTCTTGAATGTTAAGAAAGCAGGTACAGTAGCTGGTAGTGATTATGGACAGTTTTCACTTCAAGTAAGACAAACTGGTTTAGATGATAATGGTTTAACAAGTGATAACATCTTGGAACAATGGGATGGACTTAATTTTGATCCAAAGAGTACGAATTTCTTCGCTCGTAGGATTGGAGATAGGTATGTAACTATTGACGCTAATGGTAAACTTACTCATAATGGTGATTGGAATAATAGATCTAAACATATTTATTTATCAGATTTTTCTGATATTTCAGATGGATCAGTTCCAAAAACATTATCCCCAATGGGACATGCAGCAATTAATAACCCATTTGGTAGTGATGATTCGTCAGTTCCAGCATGGCCGTTTAAGGTATCACAGTCAAACGCACAGGGTGAATTTGATAGTAATGTTCCTTTAGGTGTAGATTATGGAAACGCCGACGCAGAACAATATTTGGCACCTTACCCTTCTGCAGCTGGGGATGGAGCAAATACTACTATGAGTCTTGAAGACTATAATGGTAGTGCAGACGCATCCGTAACTGGAGATACTTTTTCAACACACAATGAAAAGATTACTCTCGCACTTTCAAGTATTAAACAGAGAAAGTTCGTTGTTCCATTTCAAGGTGGATTCGATGGGGATAACCCAGCAAATCCAAAATTGACAGGAGCAAGTATTACAGCAGCAAACACACAAGGGTTTGACATTTCAAGTGCAACCGCAACTGGAGCAGTAGCTTACAAGAAAGCAATTAACGCTGTAAGTAATCCTGATGAATTTGACTTGAATATGTTAGTAACTCCTGGTGTTATTCACAATTTACATCCGAAGATTACAAATCACGCGATACAAAAATGTGAAGAACGTGGTGATGCATTCTATATTTTAGATTGTGGTATTCAAGGTGGTTCAATATCATCTGCAACCGCAGCAGTTACCGCACTTGATACAAACTACGCAGCAACTTATTACCCTTGGGTAAAGATTGTTGATAGAAATACGGCACTACCTGTTTGGGTCCCACCTTCTTGTGTTTTACCTGGAACTATAGCGTTCACAGATAAAGTAGCACACGAATGGTTCGCACCAGCTGGTCTGAATCGTGGTGGTTTGACTACAGTATTAGAAGCACAGACAAGATTAACTCATGATGAAAGAGATACACTTTATGAAGAAAGAGTTAATCCAATCGCTTCATTCCCAGGTCAAGGTGTAGTAGTTTGGGGACAAAAGACCTTACAAGGTCGTCCATCAGCACTCGATAGGGTTAATGTACGTAGATTGTTAATTAAACTGAAGAAGTTTATCGCATCTTCAAGTAGATACTTAGTCTTTGAACAGAACACAGCAGCAACAAGAAATCGTTTCTTGAATATTGTGAATCCGTTCTTAGAATCAGTACAAGCTAATAGTGGTTTATCGGCATTTAAGGTAGTTATGGATGATTCCAATAACACACCTGATGTGATTGATAGAAATCAATTGATTGGACAAATTTTTATCCAACCAACGAGAACCGCAGAGTTTATCGTACTTGACTTCGTGGTACTTCCAACGGGAGCAACTTTCCCAGCGTAAGTTTAATCACATAGATTAATAAATGAAAAGCCCCTCTTTTTTGAGGGGTTTTTTGTTGCCTGATATATTTATATACGACAGATATAAAAAACTTCTAAAAAACTAAGAAAAATGATTATGATGATTTTTTAGAATTTTGATATTTATAGTTGAAGAATTAAACTTATTGGAGATTAAAGATGCCAGACTTATTAGATCCTTCTGAAATAATGTTCACACCGTTTGAACCGAAAACTAAAAATCGGTACATCATGTACATTGAAGGTATTCCAGCTTATCTTATTAAGACAGCTAACAGACCTACAATCGCTTTTGAAACGATTGAACTTGACCACATCAATGTTAAACGATATGTTAAAGGTAAGGGAGCATGGGAAGAATTAGAAATTACACTTTATGATCCTGTTGTTCCATCAGCCGCACAGGCATGTATGGAATGGGTTCGGTTATCTCATGAATCCGTAACAGGTAGAGATGGATACTCAGATTTTTATAAAAAAGATGTAACAATTAATGTATTAGGACCCGTAGGTGATAAGGTTGAAGAGTGGACACTTAAAGGTACTTGGATTACTAACGCAACATTTGGTGATTTAGATTGGGCAAATACTACAGACCCAGTTGATGTAACTTTGACACTTAGATACGATTACGCAATATTACAGTTCTAATAAAAATTTTAATAATAAAAGGAGTCGATTATGGCAATCATAGCAGATAAAGCTTGGTGGAAATCAAAGACAGTATGGACATCAGTAGTTGCTGGTGTTGTTGGTGTATTACAAGCAGTAGGTGTTGTAGAAGCAGTACCTGAAGTCGTTTGGACATTACTCGCGGCATTTGGTTTGTACGGAGTTCGTGACGCTGTTGGAAAAGCATAATTCAGCAGTAAGTAATATTTGAAACTGGGGATTTTAATATCCCCAGTTAGTTTTATAATAATTGGTTATATTGTATAGGTTACTATTCAATAATATTTTACATTAAAGGAGAAAAAACATGGCAGAAGATAAACGCCAGTTTCCAACAGAGGTAGTTGATTTGCCTTCTAAGGGATTACTTTATTCAAAAGATTCACCGCTGGCAGGTGGAACAATTGAGTTAAAGTATATGACCGCAAAAGAAGAAGATATTTTAACTTCTCGTAATCTAATTCAAAAAGGAATTGTTTTAGATAGACTGTTGGAATCTGTTATTGTAGATGAAAAGGTATCACTCAATGATTTATTGTTAGGTGATAAAAATGCAATTATGATTGCAACAAGAATACTTGGGTATGGTAAAGATTATACCGTTCAACTTACAGATCCATCTACTGGAGAAAAACAAGAGGAAACTTTTGATTTAACTGAAATTACAGATAAGAAGATTGATTCAAAATTGTTTAAGGCTGGTAAGAATGAATTTGAATTTGAACTGCCAGCAGCAAAAGTTAAAATTCTATTTCGTCTTTTAACACATAAAGAAGAAAAAGAAATTGATGCTGAATTAAAAGCATACAAGAAATTCTCAAAAGATAGTGGTATTACTGCAGAAATCACAACACGGTTGAAGAAGGCAATTGTGTCGGTTAATGGAGATACATCACTAAAACGAATTAGTGAGTTCGTGGAGAACGAATTACTATCTCGTGATTCTCTTTCATTTAGAGAATATCTTATAAAAATAACACCTGATGTTGATATGTCTTTTACTTTTACCAGTGATCAAACTGGTGAAGATACAACGATGGACATCCCATTAGATGTTGAGTTTTTTTGGCCTGCGGGCAGAAGATAAGCCTGCAATTCACTCACAAATCTTCTCCCTATGCTTCCACGGGAAAGGAGGATTTAACTTTACAGAAGTGTATAACATGCCAACCTATCTGCGCCGATTTTACATACAATCGGCCTCAAAATTCTACGAAGAAGAAAAGAAACAATACGATAAAGCATCCAAGAAAAAATCTGGTATTTCACGACCAGGTATCCCCCGAGGCTAACATTTTTTCCTATATATGATATTTATTAGTGAGTTATACTATCGTGTCATAACAACAGAAATTTTAAATAGACAGTATGTAGGAGAATCAAAATGTTTTCGTCAAAAAATAAATTAACAGAAGATCAACTCAGAGAAGGTATATTATCTAAAATTTTACAAGCTATTGTTAGTAAGAGAGTAGGTAAAGTGGAAAAGGCCTTAAAGGATAATCCACGATTAGCAAAGGCAGTTCGTAATGCAGATAAAGCTGTTAGAGAATTAGATAAAACATTAAAAAGTTCTGGAAAAACACGAGGAGTAAAATTCGCAGGAACCCGTAAGGGTTGGTAAGTTTCTAACTTAGATTTTAAAATAAATAATAAAGGTTATTGTCTTAGATATAAATAGGCTTAATATAATATGGCGTTAGAAAAAACAGATCAACAAAGAGAAATATATTGGGGTGGTATTGATAATACTACTATACCTACTATGGAAAAACTTGCCGAAGAAAAAAAAGTAACTGCTGAATTAAGTCGTCAAGAGGTAATAACTCAACGACTTTTAAATATTGATGATGAGATAGCCAAGGCGAAGAAAGATGCCGCGAATGGTACTGCGGAAGATATTAAGAAGTATAAAGAATTAAAGAAAGAAAAGAGGGCCTTGATGAAAGAGGAGGCCGAACACGCTAAAATAATGGCTAAAGAAGATGGGAAGAAATATACTTTAACATCCCTTCAAGCCGACCTCGAAGAAAAAATCGGGGATATGTTGAAGGAAGAAGTAGGATGGACTACTAAATTATCTTCAAATTTATATACTCAAGGAGTAGCTCAAAAATCCTTTTTAATGGACAGACTCCAAATAGTAAATACGGGTCAGAGCATATATGATTGGGGTGTTAGGTTAACTGACGTATTAAATAACGGTACTGAAAATCAAAAGAAATGGGCACAGGCAATGACTCCTATGGTTAGTATGGGAGGAAAAATGATTGATGATGCAATATCATTAGGTGGAGCTTATGATAATATTGGTAGTGGTACATTTATGGATATGACAAAATCAATGGATGAACAACTCAAAAAGGCAGAGAGATATAAAGATTATGTTAAGAAGGAAATAATTCCAGCGTTAAAGGCAGATCAGGAACAATTAGAAGAAACATTAAAAACACAAAAAAAGGGTAGTGAAGAGTGGAAAAAGACTAAGGAACAGATTGAAGAAAATAAGCAGGAGCAAAAGGAAAGTAATGCATTAGCGCAAGAAAATGTTGACAAAGCAAAGAATTTAACAGCAGAAGCAAAAAGACAGAAAGTGTTACATGGCCAGACAGCGTCTACCGTAGCATTTATAGCAGAACCATTTGAAAAAATGAAAACATTCTTTGAAAAAACCAAGGTGGGCAAATTCGTATCAGAGTTAGTAGGAATTGGTGATGCAACTGAGCATTTTACTAATACATTTACTAATTATGTGAAGGATTCTCTTGATCCAGATAATCCGATGAACTTTGGATTAGCTATGAGTAAGATGTGGACTAAGACAGATAAAAATGGAAGGGTAACACGAGGTCAATTTAAAATTATGTTTGATAAGTTCGAAGAAGGATTTTCAAAACTTAAAGAAGTATTTACTGGAATAAATAAATCAATGGGTGGAATGTTAGGACCAGCACTGGCAATAGTGGCAATTCTGATGATAGCCAAGAAGGTTGCAGAAATGTTCTATGGTGGAATGGCAGAAACCCGTAAAGAGTTTGGACTTACATTTACAGAAGCAGCAGGATTACAACAAATTCTTAATACTACTGCAATGGAAATGAAGTTTCTTGGTGTAAGTGCTGAAGATGTTAAAGCTGGGGCCGTAGGTATTATGGATAACTTGGGTGGAATAGGTCAAATTACACAATCAAATGTTAAAGAAATGGCCAGATTAAATGCAATGTATGGTATTAGTGGAGAAAGTTCAGGAGTATTGGCAGCACAAATGATGGCCGTAGGTGCTAGTAGTATAGATGCTGTTGGGGCTCAATTGGATTCCGTGGCTGCATTATCACAGGCAAATGGAGTGGCACCAGCAAAGATTATGGAAGATGTTGCAGGTTCAAGTGAATCATTTGCTGGATTTGCAAAAGATGGTGGACAAAACGTATTTAAAGCAGCGATAGCAGCCAGAAAACTTGGTTTGAGCATGTCAACTGTTGAAAGCATGGCAGATAGTTTATTAGATTTTGAAACATCTATAAACGCACAAATGGAAGCGTCTATGTTACTTGGTCGTAATATCAATACAGATAAGGCACGAGAATTAGCATTAGCTGGTGATTTAGAAGGAATGCAAAAAGAGATTACTAAACAAATTGGTAGTGCATCAGATTGGAATGCATTGAATATAGTTCAACGGAAATCATTAGCAGCAGCATTTGGAATGGAAGTTTCTGAAATGGGTAAGATGATAACTAACCAAGATAAACTTAATAATATGACTACTGCACAGAAGAAAAGACAAGATTTAATAGCAGATGTTATGAAAAAGATAGGAGAAATTTGGACAAGATTTCTTGGTATTTTTAAGGCACTTTTACCATTAGCCATTGGATTACTTTCACCATTTTTATTAATTGCTGGTGTTTTAGTTTATGTACTTGGTTTGTTTGCTGATATTATAGAATGGTTAAATGAAGCAAATGTTATGGGAGTTGGATTAGGTGATGTAATAATGTTTGCGGCGGGAGCGGCACTCTTATTTAGAACAAATTTGATGAGTGGTGGTATTATGGGAGCCCTTGGCAAGATGAAAGATATGATTTTTTCTATGGGTTCAAAAATGACAGGTGTGGCAAAGAAAATGGTGGGTATGGGCGGTGATGATGTACCTTTGACAAAGAGTGGTAAACCAGATAAAAGATTTGGAAAGAGAGCAGATAAAACTAAATCGGTTAAAAAACCAGCACCAGGTAAAAAAGGTGGCGGTAAAGGTAAAGGACCACTTGGTGGTATGTTTGAAAAATTTGACGCAAAGAAAGCACTCGCTGGTGCAGCCGCATTATTGATAATAGCAGCCGCATTATGGGTAACTGCAAAGGCATTAATAGAATTTGGAAAAGTAAGTTGGGGGGCTATGGCTAAGGCCGGAGTAGCTTTACTTGGATTAGTGTTAGTATTAGCAGCCATCGGAGCGATAATGATGAGTGGTGTTGGAGCAGTTGCTATATTGGCAGGTGCAGGAGCTATGTTGATAATGGCAGCAGCATTACTTGTATTGGGAGTTGCAATTCAAGCCATTGGTAAGGGATTTGATATGTTAGCACAAGGATTAGGTTCATTTTTACCAACAATTATGACATTAGCTCCAATGGCAAAGGCAATATTTGTATTAGCAGGAGCATTTACTGCATTGGGATGGAGTATGGCAGCGATGGCACTTGGAGCACTGGCATTATTACCAGCACTTCCTGTATTGATGACATTAGCAGCACTTGGAATGTTAGGTGGATCAGTATTAGGTGGTGGTGGTGGAGAAGAAACGGCCTCAGCAGAAGGAAACCCAGTTGAAATTAAACTTGATGAAACTAATCAGAAGTTAGAAAGGTTAATTGGATTAATGGGTGAACAAGGACCTATAGCACTTGCAACATCTCAAACAAAAACTAATACTGGTAAAATTGCCAGTCAGATAATATAGAGAAATATAATGGCACTTGTAGAATTATTAACAGATTTATCAAACTTTAAATATACAGATTATGATAATGTTGGTGCCAATAATAGTCAAGTAGAAGGTCGTCATGGTGGGTTTGAAGGTGGAGGAGAACCACCACACTCTGAAGAACATTCTAAATTTGATGATGGGGTAGGTGGAATTGGAAATCCACAATCATTTACAGTTCGTGGGTATACTGTTTCAGATGTAATAAGTGGTAGACATGGTGGAATTGAAGGACCAACTCCAGCACAACCACCACATCCAGATGACCATTCTATACATGATGATGGTGTAGGTTTTGGTGTAGCACCAAGTGATAATCCACAAACGTTTGATGTTCGTGGATATACGGTTACTGGAAATAAGAGATTTTATATTGGTTGGCAAGGTGATATTATGAACCATTCATTATCAGATTATGGTATAGGGGCGTTTGATAGTATTGCTGGAGTTTTTGACCATACACAAACAAGAGATAGATTAAGAAAGGCATATAGTAATTACCCTGAGATTACTTTTGGTGCAGATATAGATGGTGGTATTAATGGATTAAATGGTTCTATTCATATAGGAAACCAAGATTTACCAGAAGTAATTGGGGGTGGAGTTTCTTATTATGGAAATTTAAATCCAATCAACCCACGTGGTTCAGTTTTCCGAGATAGTAGTGGGAATTACCAAGTTCCACAGGAGGGTAGAAATACAAATCCACCTGGTGGGATTAGTAATATTCCATTATTTGAGGGAACTAAACCAGAAAGTGGATTTGATAGAAGTTTGATGTACATACCAAATATTATTGAACCATCCGATTCTGTTTTTAAAGAATTTAGTCGTAGTGATAGTTCGTTAATTAGAATAGACAGATATTCAGATAATTTTGATATGAATAATTCTCAATTTTTTGAATTTCCAGATACAAGACCATATGATTTAATATTTAAGGGAGTTACCCCTTGGGCACCAATGTGGGTATCAGATCCTGTTACAGGAGCAAAGTCTAATATAGATGTTACACTTGATTCTACGCAACCATATATTGTTAGACGGATTGGAGATAGATGGGGATTATATGAAGGTGATC
>Ga0209128_1001890_pt1 | contig 13896 bp, 8 predicted proteins | sample ETNvirnome_6_100_FD_184072 | JGI IMG/M metagenome (GOLD analysis project Ga0209128, IMG submission 184072) | Marine viral communities from the Pacific Ocean - ETNP_6_100 (SPAdes) (version 2) | ecosystem: Environmental > Aquatic > Marine > Oceanic | place: Pacific Ocean | collected 2013-06-19 | reverse complement strand
GTGAGTTGCCAGATGTGTCGCACACCCAGCATTTAAACTTGTTTTTCTTTAAATTGATTGACAGCTTCTTCTTGTGGTGATCGCAAAAAGGGCAGGTAAAAAGATACTCTTCCCCAGAGCGATAGCTCTGGCCGAGTACGTCTTGCAATAAAAAAATCTTAGTCACAGGACTATGATACTACAAGTGGCGCTGAATGTCAACTATGCAACAGCCTTTAGCATATCAGAAAGATCTATACTGTCGACGAAAACACAAACAGTTTCAGAGACCTTGTTGGTTATCTTTGCAACTATATCTTGCTTTTTTATCCACTCAAACAATTCATTGCGAAGAACACGTTGCAACCCCCCTCCAACAAGCTTATCCAAACCATCTGGTTCAATACCTGCTCTCATAGAGATTAGGTTAAATAAATCGCCGGCTAATTTTTCAAGCAGGCGCGCCAGAAGCTCTTCTTCTAGCGCTTCGGTCAAGACTCTAACAATTACTTCGCAGTCCCCGCCAAAAACAGCCTTCCAATCATCTCCATCCATGTTTGCAACAGCTTTATTTACAACAGCGAGCAGCCAACCTTTGGGGTTCAAGCCAAGAGACTCTTCAATGTATTCAAGCGCTTTCTCAATCACGCTCTGCTTTATTGACTCTGGGGCCATGTCCCACAAAGAGGCGGCGCCGCTAGTCAACATATCCATAACACCTTCGTTTACGATAGACTGCCGGATTTGTTGTTTGTTAAAACCTTGAGATTTCAAGTAATCTGTTCTTTCTTGCAACATATGCAAAAAAACTACTGTCTCGGTCTCTTCTTTTATTATTTGTTTAAACGATGTGTTGTTTATTTTCATGGAATGTTCCCCTGTGAAAATAATTAGTTTTGTAGGTTTAAAAATGCCGATTGGGCCAAAATAATGCTATCTGCCCTATCATAAGTTCCCGGCTTTGGATTACCAGCTTTTGTTAATTCATATTCAAAATTTGGAATATTATTTTTAATATGTTCTAAAACAATTTCTTTGGCCTTTTGGCCGCGGCGAACAGTTATACCAGCATTCTTTCTCGCAGATGATGCTGAAACATACTCTGGCTCTATGCCCGTTATACGGTAACACATCCAACTGACAATGCCGTTAAACTTTGAAAGCGTTGTAAGAGTTTTGGCTGATGAAAAACCGGGCCTGAACATCTGGAGTGATTGTTCTATTACTATTTTTGTAATTGGATACTCTATCTTTGTATCAAGAATGCGCGATCGAATGACGGCTGCCTTTTGAAAAAAGTTTTTAATCTTGCGAGTGTCCCATGCTTCACACATCAGGATGTTGCCCTTTTTGTCCATTACGGTAGCACCGGTAATGCTGGTTGAAATATCTAGTCCAAGTATCATATCTTAATTATATTACAAATCAAGCTTCATCTTAAATGTAAAATCTTGATCATTGGTCTTCTTAACCGGGTTTGCTAATTTTGTAACTGCAATCAATTCTTTGTTTTTGTTGTAAATTGCAATTTTAGAAATAAAAGTCTGAGGCTCAAATTCAGCACTTTTTTCTTTAAAAATTGTAGTATCTCCATCATTGACAGAAGATGAATGGCCAGCGAAGGAGCTTGAAATTATATTTTTAATTTTAATTTCTTCTCTTTCTTTATATTCATGCGAACCAGTATAATCAAGAAAGGTGTTGGCAAAAGCAGTCTTTCCAGCTGTTGCTATTTTTCTATTACTAGAACTAATATAACTGGGGTTGTTGCTCCAGTTTAATTCATTTTTCTTTGCATGCGCCATCATCGTAAGCACGGGAGTATGTGTTGTACCCCTGAACTCCATAAGATATGAAGAACTACAAGGGGCGCGGCTTGAAGAAAAATACATTGCGTTAGAAGATGTAACCAAAGACTTGTATGCACCAAAGTGTGCCCACGATGATGCGGTAACATAACTTGCGCTCATGGGTTCACACTCACCGCCAGCAGGAGGTCTTGAGGTATCAGTTGCCGTCATGTCTTCTGACCTCCCGCCGCAACACTTGTGACCGCGCGAACCAGTTGGGCACAAATAACCATCAATTAAGCCGGTGGTGTTAACAGTTGCGCCCGGGTCGGAGGCGCGGAAAGGAACACTTGAAGTAATAATAAAAATTCCTTCATTATACATAACAACGCCAATCACACTACCAGTGGTAGAACGATCACAAGCATCAGGGTTTAAATATGTTTCAACTAGTTCGCCATTTTCTCTTGAATCTTCGGCCCGGGCAACTAAAGTGCCAGTAAAGTAAAATTCTAATTTAACAGAACCTTTTTTGATTTCGTCGCCATACACAATCTTTGGAACCACTAGAACATTTGTATATTTGTTTCTAGGAATTGATTGAGTAAAGTTCGGAATACTTGGATCAAAATCAATGGGCGCACCTTTGGCGATGGCGGCGCCATCCTTGTCTGTAACAGTTGCTGCTGTCGCTGAATCTGCTGCATTTTTCAACATAAGGCCCGGTGGATGATAAATTGTTTTAAGAGCTAACGGACCAAGGAAAAGATTCCCGCCGCCGTTTTCCATATATGTCTGTCGACAATTAGCCGATCGGTCTTTGCGCACTTTAGCAGCGCAGCCGGCGGGTGAGGAACTCCAAAAACCTCTTACTGGCGGAATTCCACCTGAAACGAGAATATATTTATCAAAATCAAAATGAGGGCTGTTCACTCTGTATTTATCATATGCATTTTTTAATGCAATAAGCTTATGCACGTTGCTTGCTGTTGCAATATATGGATCATCTGTAATGCCATCATACGGAGGGTTAATTCCTCCTTTGCCGTTGCTGCTGCCATCGGGGACTCCGGTGAATGCCGTGTTGCTTCCGGAATTTCCAATTATTAAAAATCTTTCTACTGCTTTTGAAAGAATTGGATAAAAAGATTTAATTTCTATATTAGTCCCCTTATCTACTAATGCATTCCATTCTTTTGAAGCTGCGCTAGCGCCTTCAAGTATCGGCTTACCAGAAAAATCTTGTGCATAACCAATATTTGGCGCCCATGTAATCTGCTCGCCACTTTCGTTGGAAAGAAGATAAGCATATGATGCACTGGGGAAATAATTATCTATTTTCTCATTACCGCCGGCGGTGCCGGCTCCAGTGCGGTGCTTTTTTAACGAACTCGTGTTTGGATCAACAACCATTTCATATAGCGAAATAGAGCCGCTTGGCACTTGATCGCCCTGTGAAATTCTATTATTAATATATATCTGATTAAGATACATCGAAATTGTATATTTCGGATGTGCCTTGATGACATTATGAAAGATGTCGTTTGAGCCAAACTTAAACTGGGGCATGGACTCTCCCCCTAATAATCCAATCGTACTCTAATTGTAAAGTCAGTAGTATCGTCCTTCTTCAGCGGCTCAGACAATTTTGCAACTGCCATAAGTTCATTGTCGTCTGAATACAAACCTACCGTTGTAGCATAAGCCACAGGGTGATTAGCCGGGTTGCCATTTTTAACCCGGATTTCACTACCAGACAAATAAGAAGGATTAGAACTATAATTGAATTCATTATGTCCTGCGCGGCAGAAATAAACTGTTGAATTTAACTCTGTTGTATTCTTAAATTCAATATTTCTAATTCTATGACGTAGCGCATTACAAGCCTGATCAACTGTGCCGGAAACCATTAACTGTTCCCAGTCCCAGTAGCCACTAGAATTTCCCATACCACTAGAACTAACGCCAGAGATTGAAGCAGTTAACAGAGGCACCATATAGCCAGCGTTGCCGGCGGCATTAAACCCCTCGCCCTGTGCAGACGTTGTGGGGTTTTTGCGGCCTTGAAACAAAGGAATACTCGCTGTCGCCATAGAGGAGGAGCCCTCTAAAACGACGATGCCGGCTTGATAATAAATCAACCCAACCCTATTGTGCTGAATTTTGTCGTCACTATTAACGGCTGTATTAGCAGAATCAGACCTATAAAGAATGCCGTACTCGCCGGCGGGCGAATTAGATTTAAAATCTGTTTTGGCACCGACATCTGAAATATAAACTAGAGCGTCGTCGGCGGTGCCCCATGGCCCCTTGGGAGGAGTAAAGAACGATGAAGTTCCGACAACCATTGTGAAGCTACCCTTTTCAATTTCATCTTTCATTAAGAGTCGCGAAAAGTTCAAGAAAAGCGCAGAATGAATTTTTTCACCCTGTGAACTTGTAATTGCACCCGAATGATCAAATGGCTTAATATTGCCGGTATGGTCATGGCCAACCAACATTTGGGACATCTGAGAATAAATATTATGTTTATCTTCTGATTGGGTTAACGGCTGCATGCTGCCAACAACATATCCGCCGCTGCTGCCAGTTTTAAAATCACCGCCAGACCATAAACCAACCGTCATATCAAAAAGATGATTGGCTGATGAACTTAAATATGGATAATCATAAACTGACTGGAACATTCCGTGGCCATAAGTTTTAATATTATACTCTGAACCCAATGCGACGGCACTAGCTAGGCCGCCGGCATTATATGTGCCGGAAACAATACTTCCAGTACAAGGAATTATTTCGTGTAATCTCGTTTTGGTTGTTGAAACATCATCGGGTGTTAATCGTTTAAATGTTGTTGCCATTATTCTTCTCCGCTTTAATCATATTCTCTTACAAATCTAATTGGAACATCCAATGAAATCCCTGTTTTGTTGCCCATAACGCGCCACGTTGTGTCAAGCACCCATGCCGAAGTGCTGCCGGCAACAGTCGTTGTCGATGCTCCAGAATTAGACCACCAACTTGCCTCTTGGCGGCCAAACTTATTAAATAAGAAATTACTATTTCTAAGAGCAGCGGTGCAGCGGCAACCATATTTAGTCGTAAACCCACGAGGGCCGGTAATCTTCGATGCCTTCTCTTCGGCGCTGGGATACCCATAATAATAATTTGGATCAACAGCATAATAGGTTGCAATGTTATCTTCGTCAATAAAGCTGTAGGCCGCGTCGGCGCCCGTATCTAAAGGACCACCAGATGGGCCGGCGGGGGTCACAAGAGTACCAAACCTATCATCCATCTGGACAATAAATTGATTTTCGTTTAAATCATCGTCAATTGGGCTTTCCCAAGTACCGGCTGATGTATCGCTTGTGTCTAAACCCTGATCCAAAACAAGTAGTTGTGAAGGAGCAGATGCTTTACCAGAGTCGCGACCGTCGACAAAGCCATTTGGTAATGAACCAGCAAATGCGTCAAAGCCGTTCTTTGTGCACAAAACAACATACATGTCGGTGTTGGGAGAGCCTGCCAATGGCCGGCCCGGGTCGGAACCCTTATCTGCTCTGTTTGTATTAAGTCTCAAAACAGGCAAGTGCAAAAGATCTTTTCGTGGAATCGTAAGAAGCTTGTGTCTCAAAGAAGCGCCGGTGCTTGAAAAGGCTTCTAGGACAGGAGTCTTTAAAATATTAAGATCATAGTATGCACTGCCTTGCGAATGATCTGCATTATACAATGCATAATTAATTTCATCGTCGCCAAGAGAAAAGCCGGAAATGTTAAAGCTTCCATCTCCCGCTGCCAATCTTTTGCGGCCAGACGTTGTTAACACCGCATCGATGGTAATGCTCTGTTCATTATCTAAAAATGCCATTTTTTTCTCTCCCGAACAGTTATAAATAGTATTTTAACAAAAAATACCCTTTATTTTAAATATTCTCACCCTTTATCAAATGATAATATTTTTTCATAAATTCCAGCAGCAACGTCTTCTCTGAGATTTAACTCTCTTAACTTCTTTAATGCTTCGGGATTGACCTTAATTGTCTTACCTTCATAAATTGTCTTACTTGTACCACCTTTTTCCTCTTCAGTTATTGGTTGATACTTCTCAACGTTCTTCCGGAAAAACACATTTAAATCTATTTTTCTCTGTGTGCTATTAGAAGTAATTCTAAATTTCCATCTCGGCATATCGTCGCCCTTATTTTTAACCGTCCTATCTTTATTTGGTACCGGTTGCCAAACTGATTTGTCCTCTATTCCCAAATCACCTAAAGTGCCCTTCTTGGGATTAGGTATAGCTTGTAGAAATGCTGGACTTATTTTCAACCTCTTTTTAAATTCAATTGAAGTTTTATAATCTTTTTCCAACTTAAATCTTTCAACATCAATTCTCGGCAATATTGTGCCCGCCTCATCTGTTAGTTCTACTATGTGAAAATTTTCCACAAATGACATTTGATTAGTTATTGCTGGCTTAGTTCGTGCCCTAAAAGCATAATAGTACTGTACATTTGGCTCCACAGAATCTATAAATGATCCCCTAGCTTTAGGTATGACAGCATACGGACTTCCAAAATCTAATAGAGATTTTGGCCTAATTCCGCTGACCCTGTATACAATAAAGTCTTCAACTGGCCCACAAGGTCTGACTTCTTCCTCATTCTGATTGCCGTGAACATGAGCGGGTTTAGGCTCTCTACAGCCAAAGAACATCTGATCCGGCTGTAATTGATAATAATCACTACCCCTAGGTACGCTGTTTTGCTGCTGTTTATAGGCCGCGGCATATTCCTTCTTTATATCAGGTGTAGCTGTTACCTTCTGAATGCCATTTGCTTTTTCAAACAAAAACAACACTTTATTATTAGTATTTGCATAAGGTATAACATTCACAACGGGCGGCAAAGGTGGGCCATTAATTACTGTAACCGTCAAACCCGCGGGTTTTGCAGGCGTTATATTACTACCATAAGTCATAACCAATCTTTCCTTGTTGTTTCTGTTGTATACCTACCATCATTGTTCTACCGAAATTTATGAACTTCCCTTAATAAAGTACTAGTGCTTTTAGCCGGCGATGTGCTCCGTGGGCCGCGCAGTAGTGGAATTTCAAATATGCCCAACGACGGCCTAGAGTCAACATATCCAGAAATACTATAAGAATTAATAAACTTCAGCTTATGTTCTAACTGCGGCTTTCCAGTACCTGGGGCGCCATACCAATCTTCTTCAGAAGCTGCGCTTGGGATCTGAGCGCCTTGCGGTTTAAACTCGCCCGCAGTATTTTGTGAAAGTATGTTGGGGCCTTGTGGGTGTGGACCAATTAAAACTTTTTGTGAACTTTTAGCCAATTCGGCCTTGAAAGGCATTTTTGGATCTTTATCTTTACCTGCAAATTTAGTTGGATAATCTCGATAATCTTCTAATGTCTCTTTGTCTTCGGCTACATCAATTTCTCTTTCTTGTTTGATCAAATCTATATTGTTGTACTTATATTTTGTTCCATATACCAACACAACCGCATATAAATCATAAGTATATTCTGAACCCATCTTTATTTGAGTGTCAATCAAATTAATCTTTCTGTTTAAATCAGAGTTTGGGTTTTTGAAGTGTGGATAAATATAGAAAACTTGATCTGCCTTCTGTTCATATGTATCTCCAATTTTTCTTCTTGTGCCCGTATAAGATTTCACAACCTTATATGCAATAGTCTCATATCGCGCAAGGCCACCCCTTACAACGTCTTCATAATTTCTAAAATATTTTTTACTTAATTTTTTATTTTCAAATTTCCACACATTAGCAGCATTAGATTTTGCACCTATTTTTTGCTGCTCCTTTTTTATTTGGTCGTTTAAAATAGCGCTTACGTTACTTAATTTCTTATTTAATGCATTTGCCGTACCCGGTATAACATCAAGATCTATAATGCCGGCTTGGACATCTTCTAAGTTTGAGCTTAAGCCAATTGGTATCTGCCTAACTTTATGAAAATAAGGCCGGGCGCCATGAAGTATATTTCCTTCTCTTTCAATAATTAAAGATTTTATATTTGCAACATTTTTGTTTTCATTGTGATCTAAGCTCACTACATAACTAAAAAGCGCCTTTCTATCTTCCTCTTCTAAACTATTAAACATATATTTTCTAACTTCTACACACACCTGATTCAAACACTTAAAGCCGGCGCGGGGACAGGGGCTCTTGGCGTTGCATGAAGTCTTAGAAGATACCTTGTCCAATCTTTCGTTCATTATATCAAACGTGATTTTGTTATAAATCGGATTATGTTCGTTGAACGCTTTAATACCGGCTTTATTTTCCGTGTATATTTTGTCCAAAGTGTTCGGATGAATACTAACAATAGAGGTATCATATGAGGTTGCCGTACACTTAGTAGTCTTATATGTCTCTTCAGATCCAAACTCTTTAGATGTTATGCCAACAAACCTGCCAGCCATTTTCTTTTGTGGATCTGTTTGTGCTTTAGAGTTTGGAGCGTTTGACTCATAAGCGAACGATAAAGCCTTTTCGTTAAAATCATAAATCTTTTTATCTACGACGCACTTGCCAACATAATTTTTAACAAATGTAACTTCCATTTCTTGTTGAAACTTTTGAATGTTCTGTGTATTCTTTTGCCATGGCTTATACATAAAGTTGTAATCATAAAACCAATTATCACCGTTGGCCATTGAATCAACAATCTCTTGAAGAGTATCTGCTATTGGCGGCTCTGACAACTCTAATGTTGGCCTATCGTTTAACGAAACAGAATTTTCTATTCTTTTTGCCGCCTCGTTCATTATGTCCGAATTTTTTATTGGATTTAAATCTGCGCCGTTTTTCTTTGGCATAATCCATTTACCAGTTGGTTTCCAATTCTTTTGTGAAGGGCTGTGGCCCCAAGTTGCCCTATCCAAGAAATCACCAGATCGCAAAGTTACAGATACTGGCCCGGGTTGAACTTGTCTATAAGCCCATGAATCACCGGAATAATTCCAATCTGGCGCCCTGTAAGAATCTGCGGCGACTTCTACATTATCCAAATCATAACCCGGGGCAATCCCTGCAATTTGTACTATGTAGTCATTTAAGATGGCCAACTTACCTTTGTCTGTTGATGTATCAAATTCACATACTTTGTTCTCGCACTTAAACCCGGCGCGTGTGCAGGGGTTTTTGTCATCGCAATTTTTTTCATTCGGCTTATAAGGGTTACGGTCGGGCGGCCGAATCGTGCTGTAGGAATTACATTTCTGTGCTGGTGAATATACGCCCGTGTTAAAAGGATTTTGACAATATATCTTGATAGGATAGCCAGTAATATTCAATATTTTTTTGCCACCGACTTCAGCTTGCTTTAAGCCATGAGGCATCATTTTTCTAGAAATAGTTTCAATTTTGAGTAGCTCTTCTAGATCTTCATTTGTTGCTGGTGGTATTTTCTCGTCGGTGAGGCCAGTGTCCACCAACTGAGGGAATCTAAGAGAAATTCCATCAGCCCCCAATCCCTTTCCGACAGTTCGGATCCAATAATAAAGACTGCCCCGAACGCGATTTAAACTTTGATTTTTTGCTAATCTAAGAGCGTGGTGGGCGGCCGCTTGTAGCTTTTCTGACGGGGCTGCGTTGGGGTTTGCTGCGAAAGCCTCTTTTACAGTCGACTCGGGCATAATGGCTTTTCTTATCTGATAATCATAATTAAAAACCACTTTGGGCAATTTTTTGCTTTGTTCCGAAATGCCATAAGAGCCTCCGGTTATTCCTCTCTCAGAATTAAGCTTATTGCTTGGGGGGCGCGCAATTTGCCAAATTGAATTTGTATATTTTCTGAACTTATCAGTTGTTGTGCCGATAGAACCTTTTGTAATAAACCCATCTTCTGCTGGGCCTATATAATGATCGTTAAAGAAATATGTACCATTGTCATAAGGTGCTGACTGGAATTTGTCCATACCGTGTGTATACCAAAGGATTTGAGTTAAATCTTCATCGACAACTTCTTGTACGGTTTGAGTTAGTTTTTTATTTGTGGGCGTGCCGGCCTGTTGCAATTGCTTTAGTGGCTTTGTCGAAGCTTTATAGACTGATGGTGTTTTAACGCCAGTGCCAAAGTGCTCTGCTGATAATTTTGTTTTGCTTACATAAAAAACTAATTCCCTGTTTGTGTGGTCGGGATCAATCTTACCTTCTGTTGCATTTTGCCAATATGAAAATGTTGTTGGGCCGTGCTTAACAGTGCTCGGCACGACCAAATCCCATTTTAATTTCCACTGTGGCGGCAATTGCTTTCCTTTGGCGCCCATGGTATATGACAGCAAAGGTGAATTTGGCCCGGGCGTTCTAAAATAGAAACCGAAATATGCCACATCACCCTTATCTATTTTAGCAGCATCCCATTCTGGAGCCATATCGCCCCAAACGGTCGAATTAATTTTTGTGCCTTTTGACACAATCTGCATTTTTAATGTGTTTTTATTTGCGCTATGAATATTTGGTGGCTCTTTACAAAAAAGCTTATGCATCGCGTGATTATAAAATTCGTCTGGCTGTTTAGCGTCTGTTTTTAAAATAGTTTTTAATTTACAGCGCCCCAATGTCACCATAGGGCTTTTAGGCATTGTGCCTTTTTTGGCGCCGGTGGTGTTTAATACATTCAGATTTGGCGGGGTCGGATAACCCAAAGGCTCTGGCAACATATTTGGTGGCGCAACTTTGCCGAACCCCTTATGTTGGCACCTAGGTGTTATATCGCTGGGTGTCTTTTTAGTCTTGCCTTCCCCGTTTATTAAAAATTCATATAATTTTGCAAAACCGCGATAGAATTTTTCGCCGCCGGCGCCCTTCCACATTTTATTAAAAATGCCGGGGGTTCTAATATCTTCGGTGGCATATTTTGTAGTGCCCGGATCTGCTACCCACTTGCTGGTCAATAATTTTTTAGAAGAGCAAAAACCATCAACATAATCTTTCCCTATAAGAGAACAGTGCTCTCTCTCGTCTGGATATTTGCACCTCAACCAACGTGGCCTTGCAATGTCTTCTTTGTAGGTGTTACACTTGCCACCATCCCATCCAAATACAACATACAAAAATTCAAAGAAGTTGTCCGCTTGATAGATCTCCTTTGCAAATTGCTTATACTGGCCGCTAGAATACACCGTGCCTTTCGCGCAATTTGTTTCTAATTGCCTAAGCAATGTTGCGGTTTTTGTTTCTTTTAAGCGGATAATTTTATTTTTAAGTGACGAGCGAATTTTTTGTCCATTCGCGGGATCAAACTTGGCCCAAGTGTCGCCATCATTTAAATCAATATTAAACCACTTGTTTGTCATTGAAGTTGTGCCAGTTGAAGGCTTTTTGCCTTGTAAAGTCAGAACAGAACCAGCAGCCGAACATATACTAGTTGATCCTATGGTGGCTTTACATGTAGAACGCATGTTCTTATCAACTGTTTCAATCGAAGATTTATGAGTAAACGTTAAGCCGTGAGCTTTTGATTCCCAAGATTTTTCACCAGTATTGTAAACCCTCATAACCATATAATAAATTTCATCTGGTGATAGAGTTGGGGTGTCAAGTGCCTTGCCGGTAGCTTTTTTCAAAGCACCGGGTTTCCAATAATATGCTTCGCCGCCGGCGGTGCCGGTGTCAGTCAAAACAAGCGGGTTTGTGCCGGCTGGGAACAATGTTTTATTTGGTATCAGCGTATTTTGGTTAACTTCATAAATTGCATAATTCCATTCGTTAAAAGGCAATTGATTTTCTAAACCACCAGCATCAACAAGACCATCCTCAACATTGTTTGGTTCGAACCAAGCTCTATAATCTATTGTTTTCTTTGCCGGCGGTTTTTTTGTGTTCGCCGACGAGGCTGCGGGGGCCTCCTGACAGATGTAGCTATCATTTACCAGCTTACATCTTTGTCCCTTTGGACACTGCGAATCCTTTTTACACTGCACACATTTATTTTGTGTTTTGTCCCAAACTAAACCAGCGCTCTGGCCTTTGCACGTATTGTCGTTGGACTCAGGCTTCGAAGTTCCTGCACCGCCCGCAGTGCCGCCAACGTCGCCGCCATCGGTGCCGCCGAAGCCCGGAGCCGGGGCTTGTACAACATATTTTGGAAAATTAAAAAACATCATTTAATAACTCTTTATGTAGAGGCGTAGTCATTTTTAACAAAGAAATATTTATCATAAATTGGTTCTGGTGTTTTAACTCTAAATAAGATAGTGTCTTCTGTAGGCAGCCTTTTTATGTCTTCTTCGCCTTCAATTTCTATCCAATTATCAGAATGCACGCTCCTTTTGTCATCAATGGGACTTGTATTATAATTAGCCAAATATTCTATTTTACACTCTCCAACTCTCTTTGATATTTGTATTTTATGTACGGCCGGCTTTTTTCGCACTTCATGATCTTTTACTTGAGCCACCCCAGCATAAAGACTTCCCGTGGCATAATCGTCGTATGTATTATTAAACTCATCATAGGCGCGTATTGACTTTAGTGGAGGCTCTTTAATAACCATTACACTTTTTATATTCTCTTTATACATTGCCATATATTCTTTTATATCACCGCGTTTTATCTTTTTGAAAGACATCTCATCATCCAACGTCAAGCCCAGACCCATATTTCTATATTTTTTGAACTCAACAGTTGGAAAAGTATGTTTCATTGTCGCCAGCCTTCTTGCCGAGTTTGTGGAATTATAAGCAAAAGTTTTTAATAAGCTTGCCCCGGGAGTGTCTGGTACAGCGCCGGTGGCCTTCACAACTAATCTTCTTTCGTAATCTTTGATTTTATTATGAATTTTATCCACGACTTTTTTAATAAGCTGTTCTGAAACTCTAGTTTGTGTTTCTACTCTTTCTGCCAAAAATAAAAAATCACTTGGAAACAAAGTTATTAATTGCATCAAGTCTTCGTTGTTGGCCGGCGCCAAATCTTCAAGCTGTAATAGATTTTGTTCTATCGTTTGTAGTTCTGCTACTCTAGCCTCGGCCTCGTCTATTGTTATATCCCGCATAACAATGTTGGTGCTATAGGTATACAGCCCCTTCTCAACGCTCCCATCCATACCGCCAAAAAAGATGATGCCCTCGCTAGTAGCAATATTATCAATTATATGAATTTTTAATGTCTTTGGATATCTATTGTCCTTCATCATAAAGCCAACACTGCGGCCTTGCCAATATCGCTCTACTTCAAAACTTTGAATAAACTCCTCTAAGTTTAATTCTTGCAACAACTCTGGAAAAAGAACATTTTCACTTATATGCCGGCCGGCGTCAAAAGCAAACAAAAATCTTAAATTACTTTTTGGATCCACGGTGTGATAAAATTTAGAAAATAATGCCTGTTGCTGCTTGCTTTGTAAATAATCTAAGTATAGTTTTTTGTCTGTACTTGGAATAAAATTAAATGAAAAAGCGCTTGGGGCGGGAACTCGATTATCCACCACCATATCGGATTCCATAATAGCATTCTGAATCAACAACTCTTGAGAATATATTTGAAAATCATCATCATTATCATAATAGAAAACAAAGAATAAATGAAGATGCGCGTCGACTTTAAAATTCTTAAAGCTTATTTTATTTACTCCTTTTTTCAAAACAGTGTCAGTTACCCTGACGCCTAAAGGAAATTTCTTGTTATAGTTTCTTCTAACAACTGGATGGAATATTTCTTTTTGAATTGTATTAAGCTTCAGGCTAAAATCTAAATTTTGAAAAATCTCTTGACTGTTTGCAGCAATTACCCTCAAAGATGCATTTGGCTCTGGTGCTGACGAAAATAATGTAATGCTTATATTATTACTGTTTATGTCCGCTCTCTGTAGAAAGATATGTCTTTTTGGAATTTCAGATGTAGTAGAAAATTCTAATTTGTTTCCAGTCGTAATGTTACCATAATCAAACCCTTCTAGCTCCTGATATAGAATAGTTTCTTCTTCCTTGGCAGCTAGCGATTCAAAAAGGCCGCCGGAAGCATCTTCGATTAATTGAAATGGATTTTTAGTTCTACTCATTTATTAATATTATTCCTATTTATTACTCTCAACTTGGCTTTTTACACTTGCCGGCTACACATTTGAGCCCTAAATTAA
>Ga0209128_1001887_pt1 | contig 13916 bp, 13 predicted proteins | sample ETNvirnome_6_100_FD_184072 | JGI IMG/M metagenome (GOLD analysis project Ga0209128, IMG submission 184072) | Marine viral communities from the Pacific Ocean - ETNP_6_100 (SPAdes) (version 2) | ecosystem: Environmental > Aquatic > Marine > Oceanic | place: Pacific Ocean | collected 2013-06-19 | reverse complement strand
TGCCGGACTTATTTTTAATTTCAAGCATATGTCCATAAGGGACCTCTACTTTAATGCCTGTTGGGATAACTTTTGAATCACGTGGATCAATCGCTAATCCTTCTTCTGATATGATATAGTTACGTTCACCATTCGGACAATAGAACAAATCCATTCCGGCGTCTGAATGGTAAGCTCGTAGCGGTAATTTTGCGTCTTCTCGCATGCGATATACTTTTAAGTGCACGTCTACTCCTTAATACTTTCTAAAAAAACGTTTTTAGCTTTTTCATTATTATCAATCATTAAATATTTTCTCTCAAGATTTAACGCGGCGCGCCCTGTTGTTCCGCTACCCGCGAAAGGATCTAAAACCAAATTGCCTTTATCAGAATATATTTTTATAATTCTTTCTAGCAGTTTGATAGGTTTTTGAGTGGGATAATCAAGTTTTTCATTTCCTTGAATTTGATTGATGTCTATCCACAAATCTCTAACAGGAATTCCATCCATTTCGTCTAAGAATCTTTTAATTCTTGGAATTCCTCTTTTGTTATATTTTAATCTATTGTTCTCGTGGAGTGAAATCATCTTTTCTAAACATACATACCATTGCTTTTTATGACCATTCCATTCATATCTCAGATTAAGGCGGGGGTTGACATCCGGCTGTGAGTTGTGAATAGCGGTAGTAACATACCAGCTGCCACTTTCTTCACATTTTTTAGCGTTTGATTTCTTTTTGTACTCTTCGTCATATGGAAAGTACAATGGATTGTAAATTGGATTACTATTGGTTTTAGAATAAACGTTTATTATGTCATGGTACCGACCAAGTTGTTTCTTATTTTTAGAATTGCCGCCGCTTTTCCATACAATCTCGTTCCTAAATCTTTTTTCTCCAAAAACCGCGTCGAGCGCAAGGCGCACATAAGGACTATTTCTAGGCTCAACATGGACAACAATGTTACCCTCTTCTTTCAAAATTCTACGGCATTCCTTCAAACGAGGTACCAGAAATCCTTCAGAATAAGATTTCATAGAATCAAATTTATCTAGAAAAACGCCAAAATTTCTACCAGTATTATAAGGGGGATCCATGTACACTAAATGACAACTTTTACTCTCCAAACTTTTCAAGATTTCAAGATTATCGCCTACTATAAATTTATTATGCAAGACGTTTTTCCCTTTCTAGCTTTTCTAATGTCGCTTTTGTTTTACCAGTCCATTGATTAATAATCGACTTTGGTACACTTCTTCGAAGAAAACCAGGATTATTAGGATCTTGCAACGCGCTGGCAGGGATGGCAATAAGTTCTGCTTTTGATGCATCTTCGAAGTTTCCGTTTGGGCGTGTGAAGAAATAAACATCTGCCTCTCCTGTGCTATAAGCAACGTGCCCACTTGAAGAACCAGCTCCTCTATTTTTTTGACTAATTCGTCTCGTACATTCTAAGTGGAATGTATTCGAACGAAACTTAGCCTGGATCCTCAAGCCCCGGCTTGAAATCAAGTCGTAGCCTGAGCCGTTCTTATTCCCGTCATTCCCTCCGGTTTCTCGTGTCACTGTTAAGTTTGTATTGCGGTTAATCCAATCCATTTGCATATATTCATTGCCAATTGCAAGAAACTTTCCAATTTCTCTTGTGTCGTTCTCAACAATCATATTCTTAAACGCTTCTTCGGCATAGGGCATCCAACTATTCATTTGTCTCTCCTTTGTCAAGTGATTCAATTGTTTACTTATCTATACTAATAAAAATTATTTGATTTGTCAACCTAAAAGTTTCCATTTTCCAAGACCTCCTCTTGTGGAAAAGCCCCATTGTTCTTGATGGCTTAACTTGGCCATATAAGGCCTGTTAATGAATATTCTATCTTTGTCTGGATTAACGCCCCAGCAACGAATGTTGGTCATTGCAGAGTTTTTATCTATTGTCTTGACAATATAATAAGGTCGTCCCTTTACTGTTTTACGTTTGATTATTTCACGCGGAATGAACCAAGCAATGCCAAGATCATTGTCCCACTCTGAAATCGTTGGAACCTTATTGTATTCCAACCGCTTGATTATATCATCTGACATTACTAAATTAAAGGGAAAAACGCCGGTGATGTCAACTTTTGTTTCAATATATTCATCCCGTGTAAAATCTTCAATGTCTTTGTATTCTTCAATAAATGCCGCTAGTTTCTTTAACGATTTCGGTCTATTATCGGCTACGACCGTCCAAAAATGTTTAAGATTGTTGAACCTGTCGTCCATTAAATCATTTAGCGCTTCTGCTTTAATGAGCACATTAATCGCTTTCTTATTGAGTTTAGAGTAGACAATCTCTTTGCTAAAGAGAAAGTCTTCAACAGTGTTAAATGGTCTATGTTCGATGATTTGCTCAATTGCTTTTTCTCCTAATCCTTTGATTGAAGTTAATGGCTGAATAAGAGTTTTGTTATCATCATCAATAGTCCAATCAACCATAGATTTGTTGATATTTAAAGGCCTGATCTTGAAACCAAACTTCTTTGCAATGTTGATTGCCTTTTCTTTTCTGCTTTCTGGTTCTTTATCTAGAAAAGCAGCCATCCATTCTGCTGGATAATAATTATATAACCAGGCACATTGGAAAGATATAATAGAATAAGAAACAGCGTGCGACTTGTTAAATCCGTAGCCTGAAAAGAATTCAAACTTCTGCCACATCTTATCTGCCCATTCTTCGGACAAACCTTTTTCTACGCAGCCTGCAGTAAATTTATGTTTTAACTTTGCTTTCTGTTTAGCTACTGCTCCTGTGCCTTTCTTGGTCAAAAGCTTACGAAGTTTATTGCCCTCGTCCAAGCTTAAATCTTTTCCGAGCTTATGAGCCAACAATGCAATCTGCTCTTGGAAAATAAGAAAGCCGTAAGTTTCTTTTGTAATCTCTTTTACAATATCGTGTCCATAACGAATACCTTTTGGATTCTTCTTTGTCTTGATGAATGTTTCGTGAACATTAGCACTCAATGGACCTGGCCTGTAAACAGCTGTAATAGCAGCTACATCAATAATGTTTTTTGGTTTCGCTCGCTTACAGAACTTTTGAGCGCCGATTTCAGCAAACTGAAATATTCCAGCCCAGTTGCCTTTCCAAAATACATTTTCATAAACCTTCTGATCTTTAAGATTAATCTTATCTGGATGCAAGTGTTCGTCATAATACTGTCTAACATCATCAAACGTTGGATTTTCAATTCCGTGATGTCTGCGCAAAATATGAGTGACCGCGCCCTCAATCATTTTAAGAGTTGAAAGGCCAAGTATATCAAATTTGATAAAGCCCATTGGTTCTAACTGCCTTACGTGCTGTCCTTCTGACCAAGGCGTTTGAGTAACACCGCCGCTATTAATAAGCGGCATATGTTTGTCTAAATCTTCGCCAATAACAACGCCGCCGGCGTGTCTTGAAACTGAACGGACTTCTCCAACTAATGCTTCGATATGCGTTTTGATTTTGGGATATTTAAATAAAAATCTTTTTAAGCTATCGGAATATTCCATAACCTCTTCAAACGTTGGAGCGTATACGCCAGCTTTAATGCCATGCATCTTTTTAGCAATTGGCGTTGCTTCGGCCATCATCTTAGAAGTTACAGGGTTGACCTCCGTAAACGGAACATCATAGAACTTTGAAATGTCTTTGACTAAAGATCGAAGCTGCAGCTTGTTAAAGTTAGATATAGGGACAACAGTGTTTTTGCCCCACTCATCAATCAGCTTTTCTTTTAGCTGCATTGGATTAGAAACATCGAAGTCAATATCAGGATAATCTTTTGAATCTTTCGTCATAAAACGCGAGAACAATAAGTTATACTTAATGGGATCAACTTGCGTAATTCCTAAAACATAAGCAACGAGAGAGCCAGCAGCTGAACCTCTACCAGCTCCTGCTAGCTGAATGTCTGTAGCTCTATCTGCTATAGCTTTCATAGTGAGAAAGTATTTACTAAAGCCTCTGTCGCTGATTACACTCAATTCTTCTTTTAGCCTGTTAATGTATTCTGGATTGTCCTTAAGACCTAAATCGCGGGCTCCGTCAATACAAGCTGAGATCAACGTCTTATCGGCTGTTTGACCGTCTGGAACGACAAAACTCGGAAGACGCACCGTGTTATCAGGCATAAACGTTTCAATGCGATTATGAGCGATATGATGCGTTCGTTCAATACTGGCGCGCACCAAATCATCATCGAAATCATAACCAACTTCATTTGAATATTTTTTATATGCCTCCCACATTTGGTCGCCGTTTTTCGGAAACAATTCATAGCCAATTTCTTCTACGTTGATTGGAAGCTCTGTGCTTAACCACGTCGGCATTCGGCCTTTGCCGAGCCAACCTAAACGTTTATATAGCTCTCTGTCTTTCCAGGCTGTTCTAGATGGATAATGACTATCAGCTGTAGATATGAGGTCTACGCCGTATTCAGCACAAACCTCAACTATTAGTTTATTTAAGTGATGCTGTTCTTTTATGTTATTCCACTGAAGTTCGCCATACCAACGATCGCCAAAGATAGACATCATCTTTTCAGTTGTATCGCGCATCGCAACTAATACTGCTTCTTCGCCATCTTCTATGTTTTCCCAATAGTTTCCGGCGAGAACGCCGCCTAAACAAGCGCTAGCTGCGATTACTCCTTCGCTATGTTCTTTAAGCATATCATAATCCATTCTTGGAAAACGATAAAAACAATCTGAACTGTATGATTTAGAAACCATACTAAAAATATTGTTTAATCCTTTTTGATTTTGAGCTAAAAGGATAAGATGTCTACGACGATTAAGAATGTTTTTTACTTCACGCTTATTGCCTTCATCCTCAATTGTCGTTCCAGAAGAAGACTTATCAATAGTTTTCTTTGCCTTCTTGTCTTCTTTTACTTTTTCTAGCTCTTCTCGCCATTCTTCGATGCTTGGAAGGAAGTAGGCTTCTACGCCGAAAATGGGCTTAAAGTCTTTGCCTTCTTCCATCATCTTTTTAGCGTGCTCAACTTGATAGGCAAACCCGTTCATATTGCCGTGATCTGTGAGCGCAAGAGCGTCAGAGCCATTCTGAAAGGCAAAGTCCATATGTTCTGATGGATATCCTAGACCATCAAATGGACTGCCTGTGCCGCTATGAGCGTGGAGCCCAACAAACGGTATTTTGCTTTTTGTTCTATCAGTCATCTATTCTAAAACCTCGTCTACGTTTTTTTTCCAAAAATCATTTTCTCTTTGGAGCGCCTTAATTTTGTTAGGAAAATCTTTATTCTTTTCCAGGTGCTTTGTTAAAATATAACGATAATCGTTTTCTTCTTTTGTATGCTCGCTTACGTCAATTGATACTATATCACAGAAATCATGATCATACAATCTATTACTTTTACAATCTCCTGATTTTCTGGATTTCTGTACTTCGACTCTGAAGTCCCCATTAACATAACAATTAATCGAGGCACGTTTGTGTTCCATCATTTTATCATTTATCATAAAATCTGGGGTGCCGTCATTATCAGAATATTCTATCTTTTCTATTGAAAACCCCTTATCTTGTAAATAATTTTTAAGCTTTATTTCAGATAAAGCTCCCTTCCAAGCTACACCGAACATCTTGTTCTCTTTAGCATGTTTTTTAAGTTCCCTGTATTCTTCAAGTTCAGTCATCTATTTCCTTTTCCTCTGGTTCTAAATCTATTCCTAAAGGATTCCACTCGTTATATAATAACAGAAATTTGGGTGGTTTGTCAAGCTTGTTTTCGCTACCAAGCCATCTTTTTAGCCCGTCCCAACTTGAAATATCATAATACCAAGGAACCTCGCAAGTTACGGCATTTTCTGAAATGACTTTGCTAAAAACAAAATCGTGAGTAAAGTATCTGCCTGTATATCTTTCTTTCGGCCCCAACTTATTACCTTCTGCATCGTGGCCCTTTGCTTCGTGCTTTCGGAAGTGATTTCGGCAAGTTATAAAGTCTTCGGGCCCAAAAGTAAAAGGCAACCAAAGACCGTCTTTGTAGCTTTTATTGTTATATATTGCGTGAAATGGGACATCAGAGCGTATTCTTGCGCGCTCGTCTTGCATCCACCACGCTGAAAACATTCCATATGGAAATGATACAAAATATCGATCAGGAGCTGTAAATCTAGATATTTTGGTCCCAACGAACCAAGAATATTGTGCTCCTGTTATTATACTCCACGCTAAACAATCTCTTCTATCAACATCTTTCGGAAGCATTGGGACGTAGTATATTGGTATTTCATATGTGCGAGGAAAGTTTCCAAATTTAGCGCCAGTAATATATTTAACTGGGTCTAAAATCCAATCGCCAAGTCTATGACGAATTAAAGGTTGCATTTGTTGTGGGCATACAATCCAAATAGTATTACAACCAGCAATTGCACAGTCATATACAGCTTTTTCGATTGCAAGATAGTTTTGGCCTATTGGAACAAGGCAATCGTGCCATGGAAAATTAAAATCTAATGGCTGTCCTGCAACAGGGATAATGCCAGCAAGATTAAACTGCAGTTTGTTCTTTACTTTTTCTGGTAATAATTTCATATAAACTTTATTTTTTCTGTTTCTTCGTATTTGTCCATATTCTTCTGGACTATGCGCTCAACTGTCTCTAAAGTGATTTTACTTCTATTTTTGTGAAAGCCGACAAAGCCGTGCTGTTTAAGTAAATCTTCACTCTTGAACCTAACCATTGTATCAGAATAATCAAACTTTTGCAACTGTTTTTCGTTCAATAACGACACAGAATAAATCTCGATTGGTCTACTGGAATAAGGTCTTATAACGTATAACTTGTTTACCAGCTCGTCATCAGTTTCAATAATAGTTTCGGCATCATACGCTACTAACGCTTTTACTTTTAAAATATCTATTACTGTATGTATGTTGTTTTTCTCTACAACATCAGGAAGGCCTATGACATTGTTGTCGTCAAATACAAATATTAAATCATATTGAAGTCGATTTATAACATTACCCTCGCAAATAACAATTACTTCATCTTCTGTTATTTTAGTCATTTTAACAGTGTCGCCACCAATTGTGCGACCATCTAACATTAGCTTGGTATATAACAATCCCCACGCACGATGAACATATTCTGGTTCAAAGACGTGAGGAAAGTTAGGTCTGTTTAAAATGATGTGAGTATTATTTTGGTAGGCGAACTGTAAGGCAGCTAGATTGGATCCAAATGTAATTTTATTTACTTGACGTATTGTCATTTCTAGAATCAATTCGTTTGTGCCACTTCTTCAAGCGCTTGTAATGTTTATTTCCACTGTAACAATGATATTTGTTTTTCTTTGTTGCCTTTCCTCTTATAGCTTGAGTCCACGCTCCAACCCACTTTTTCAATTCAGAAAAAAAGTCAGGGCAACGATCCTTTTTTCTTTGTTTGGTGATATGGGTCATCCAAAAACGAGCTGATAATCTATAATCACCTCTAACAAACTTATATTCCTTTTCTGCCCATGGCCAAAATTGCAAAATGCCCTTGGCCATAGGATATTTCTTGCCACTTTTTGCTGCGCGCCAATCGCCTTTTGCTTTTGGATTGTAGCCGCTTTCGTTACAAGCAGCTGCTAGCAGCATGCCTCTCAGCTCAACGGGAATATTGTGTTTTAGAAAAAAGTCATTTTCGATAAATGATAATGTTGCGATTATCTCAGGATTGATTTTTTCTTTTTTCGCATTTGAGCATTTAAATGCCTCAACGATTAAATCAGAATAATTATAATGTGATTGCTGTGACGGCAAACACATACACAAAGTTATTATTAATGAATTCATAATTAAATTTCCTTTTTTACTCTTGTAAGTAGTGATATTAAAGTTATAGTTTTAATAATTATTGTGCCCAATTATTGTGATTTTTAAAAGCTTCTACTGTGATAGGATACAAATCAGACACAATGTCCAACATACCCTTTGCAAGTTGTTGGATTTCCCATTGGGCACCTTCGTGTATTCTCAATGAAATGAATTTTAAAATATTTAGTAATGAGGCTGTCGCATAATATTCTGTGTAAAGGTTTTGAGGAAGCACACCTCTTGCTTGTTCTCTGCAAACTCCTGCTTCGATCATTCGATTAAAAAGATCCAGAGACATATGATGGTGTAAGCTAACCATTTCATCACAGTCGCTACCACAAGAAAGAACTGGATTAATCAACTCTTCAGTATTTGATGATTGTCGGTTAGATTTGTGTTGTGTTCTGAAAGCCTTTGGCTCATAGAACTCTAGATTAAAATCTGTATATCTCCGACTAATTTCATTATAAGACCACGTGCGGTGCCTGTGGTGCTGCGAGCGAATATAAAGCGGAACCTTTACACGAAAGGTGACCGTGCAGTGTTCAAGCGTAGAAGTATGTCGGTGCTTGATAAGATAATTAATAAGTTTCTTATCTTTATCGCTTACCTCTTCAACTTCTTTACCAAAGGAAACTCTTGCCGCATTAACGACGGAAACGTCCGAATTCATATGAGAAACATAATCAACTTTACCTATCCCATCATCAAACAACTGCACGGTCTTAATCGTCTTAAACACTTAATCAGCCCCCAATACTCCGTATACGTGATTCTCTTGAATCAAGAGAAATTCGCCTTGATCTAGACTGGCTGTCTCGACCATTGAATCGTTGACAACCGCCAACTTTCCAATATCATCTAGACTTAGCTTAGTGCAATCAGCTGAATATTGCTGAATTTGGTAAACACCATATGGGCTTGATTTGATTGTGTATTCTTCCGGTAAAAGAATGGTTGAAACATCGTCATCATATGTTTTTGGAACATCCCCCAAAAGGATGTAGCGATTTCGTGGATTCAATTTCATACATTGGCCTCCGGTGCTCCGAACTGTCTCTCGATGATGTCGAACATGTCGTTAAGATCATCGATGTCCGCAGCTTTCTTGAAAAGACGAAGGGCCTTGACTGCAGCCCAAATATCGTCTTTCGTAAGCCAATCATTATCGATATACTCTTTTCGAAGATCCTTTTTTTGTTCCTTGTATGGTTCCATAGCTTCTTCCAAAGCTAGCATAGATTTAAGATAATTAATTACGTATTGTTCCTTCGAAGTTTCCTTATCGGTACCTTCAACTACGGATAGACTAGGTTGACTCATAATACCTCCTTTTGGTAAAGCCATTATTAACATTATAATATATTTTTTTTAAAAGTCAAGGTGTTTTTATACAATCTCGCAAGAGCCGCCGGCGCATGCCAATTCACCTTTCAAGTCTGTATTGTCTTCTATCTCCACCATTTTTGTAAGATCAATTTTAGAAAGGGTGGAAACTAGATGATCATAATCTTCTTTCGTGCAATCTTCGAACGGTGGCTGTTTATATGAGCCGCCATTTTTAGGTAACACTGCCAGGCCATTATATACTTTTCTATTTTCCCACATCCAAACACCAACTTGATCCCACTCCTCTTCTTTTATAGAAATAGTAGCTGAAACATTGTGAGTATTTTGGCCTCTTTGATGTCCCGATCTTACCCATTTATCGCTAACCTCTTTTACTCTCTCTAAAAGATTTAAAGCAGCCTCATCTCTAGTGATGGCGCCTTGAGGCGCTTTTTGTGGCACCGAAATAACTGCTGTATCGTGTGCTCTGAAGAAATCATCTTCAACTAGTTCTGGGTGGTAAATTGACAAATATGTATAGATAGGTTCGTTTTTTCCAACGCGCATACGACGAATATAATAATCATTGTGCCAAGCATGAATGCCGCTAGAAGTGCCCACAGTCAAGCTAGTCGTACCAGCAGGCTTTACGCACGTTGTTCTCGCTGCGCGCTTAATTCCAATTAGCGCCGCAACTCGTTTATTTTCTTTTTTTACAACCAGTGAAGCTGCCGTCATATCCAATTTGAGAACTGCGCCCGATGCAATGCCGGTCATAGAAACTCCAACAAGAGCATCTTTTTCAGTATTTCTTCGCCATATATCACGAAGATAGTGAAAGTCTGTATAGCTGGCTTGAAGAGTGCCGATAAAAGTAGCTGCTTTTGCTCTGGCCTCATATTCTTCTTGTGAATCTACATTGGAAACATTGATCTCTGTAAGATTACAAAACTGATAAGGTCTAAGGCCGATTTCGCAACAGGGATTTGTTCCCCAGTCTTTATCGTTTGAAAAATAAAATCCTGGTTCTCCAGCACCGCTAGCTCGAACTCGTGCCCAAAGGTTCATAAAATATTCTTTTGTAATGCGATGGCGCATTAGCACAACAGAATTATTTGCTCTGCCGCGCTGAGGGTTCTTTTCCCACCAATTTCCAGTCTTCGCTGCTATCATCTCATCGTCATCAGCGCTAAAAAGAGAAATAAGCGCTGCTCTGCGAATGCCACCAGCCAACACTGCATCGGCAATATAACAAATCATATCGTGTACTTCAATTGAAGTTAATTTATCACCGGGCTCCTTTTGTAGCAAGACCCCTTCTAACTTGACTAGACATTCGCGAAGAGGCTGTGGACCAGGCGCTTTGCCGCCGCTTGTTATGAGGCGGGATCCCTTAGGTCTAATATCGCTGTAATCAAAACGAACTTTCGAACCACCAAGGAAATATGATTTCATCAATACTTTTACAGCATCTGCCCATCCTTCAATGCTGTCGCCAATAAGATGGCGTTTGGTGCGTTTAGTAGACGGCCTGACTATTTCTGGTAAGTTTTCCACATGATGGAATTGCACGCTATAGCCCACACCTGTGCCTCCTAAAAGAAGAAACATTGTTTCATGAAATGAGCGCCAATCATCAATAGGTAAATAAGCACAATTAAAAATTCTATTTGGCGCTACTTCGATAGGCTTACCAGCAAATTGCATCGAGCGCATAGAGGGGAGCACTTTCTTTTGATATACATAATCATAAGCCTCCTTAATCTCTTCCTTTAAGAGTGGAAACTTCTTAATATGCATATTCTTATTTCTATCAACTAACTCTGACCAAGTTTCTCTACGTTCTTTTTTTGCTACATATTTAGCATATTTCATGTGTACTGTAATATCGGATAGGATTTGTTTTGTCAGTTCTAGAGCCATATCTGTTATCCTCCTTTGTTCATTTGCTGATAAACTCTGCGCGCCGCGCTCATATCTAATTTATTTTTCTTTTCTCTTTCTTTGCTCTGCAATTTTACAACATCATCTTGCTCAAGTACTTTAATAGTGACAGTTCCGGTATCCATAAATACAGAATATATAATTCCATCAGGGCCATTTCTATTTTTTGCAACAAAGATGCGACCTATATTACAATTCCTATCTTTAATAGTTCTTGAAAGACTTATGATAAAATCTGCTACGAAACACTTATTAAATGCCTCTGAAATAGATTCCATTGTAATCACCTCAGCATTCAGGCCGCTTCTATTTGTTTGAGAAGCCGTTACCACTGGACATTCAAATTCTTGTGCCATTCCTCGTAGTTCTTCATAAATCGATTCTAATTCATGTCTTTTTTCTGCATTCTTTCTGGTAACTGTGCTTCTTAAAAGATCGCCATAATCTACGATAATCATGTCGATTTCCATTTGAGTTTGTCTAATTTTTTCCAAATGATTTTTAAGAGTTACAGTAGATGCAGATTTGGTTGGATATTCCTTTACAATGAGCTGTCCGTCAATATCTTTAATTTTATCATAAATGGCTTCTTTTTTACTTGTAAGCTCATCTAAATTGATATCGGTAAGGCAGGCGTCATAACGTCTTGCGACGGAAGTATCAGCCAATTCTAATGTAAAATGAACAACGTTTTTGCCTTGCTTTAAGGCCTGTGCTCCAAGATGAACCAAAACATGCGATTTTCCTGCGCCAGTTGGCGCAATGACCACACAAAGTTCTCCTTTGCCCAAGCCTCCTTTTGTAATTTTGTCTATTTTTGTCCAACCAGTGGAAATAGGATTTCTAGCTTTCTCTACGAATCGCATTTCGAAATCCTTCATGTAGTCATATCCAAAGTTACTATCTGCACCTAAACGTAATGCTTTTGTGATTAAAGTTTCGATCTCTTCGAAAGAGCACTCATTGAGTAATGGAACTGACTTCATCATAGCATTTTTTAATACTTGTTTTTTACAAAAATCTAAACTTTTATTTTTTACGTACTCTTTATCTCCAACGTCTGGAAATGCTTGAATACGGACAAAATAATCATTAATTTGTTTTTGAACAACTGCGTTCTCTACTTCCAACTCTGTGTTAAAAATAGAGTTTAACGTTCCGTTTGTTGGATGCGTCTTGTATGTGTCTTTATACTCGAACAGTTTCCGAGTAAACACCTGTAGATATTTTAATTCTAAAAAACCCACATCTAGTACTTCTTGCATTTGATCGCAAAAGGACCGGTCGTAAACTAAAAGCTTACACAAATTTTCTTGGAAAGACTTTCCAAATACACCTAAATTTTCCAATTTAACCTCGTTAATCTTTAAAGTGAATGTAGTAAGTATAACTTATGATTTTCTAAAAGTCAATCTATTTTATAACTCACTGAAAGGTAAAATAAAAAAAGTTTTACTTAAAAACTTTGCTTTTTGAAGTGCGATAAAGATTGGGAAGAAATGACCGTTTAAGGTCTAAAAGGCGCTTAAATCTTACAGCAGATCTGCCGCTAGTATAAGTGCCTGTAGGTTTTTTTAACTCGCCGTCAATAACCTGTTCACCAAAGTCATAAAACTTTGATTTTACATTTTTATTTGGTGGGGCTCCGATTGCAGTGCCCGCGATGATGAAACTAACAAATAGTGTAACGAAAAAAACTCTCATAGTTGTCTACCTCCTCTTCTATACTAATTCTTTTTTTATTCAATGTCAAGCGGTTTGTGTAGAAGTTTTTTGTGTTTCTGCTTGGGCAACCATATTAAAGTATTTCCACACATTTTTAATGTTATTTGGATCAAGCACTTGCAACACTTCAATCACAGAAGGATCCCCTAAAGTCTCTTTGCCATCCATAAGCTTTTTCAGAAAAATTATATTTATCTGACCCTTTGCGTCGATTTCATCTTTAAAGTTTTCAGATACAAGATCCTTAAGCCTTAACATTTTTGCATAAAATTCATGATCTGACGTTAAATAATCATAACGCTCTTGAGAGAGTCCCGTTTCTGCTTTTGGTAAAAATATACCCATTTTTTTCGCTGCTTGAGTTTGAAGTTTCGACATTGGAATCAATGTTTTCGAAAGTTTGTCATCAACTCCATGAACAAACTCTTCGTAGAGAGCGTTTCTAATCTCTGTCATATTAAACTGTCCATTGGACATATATTCATATGGATTAATAATGATCTTATTTGACTCCTCGTCATAAGCAGCTGCCACTTGACCACCACTTTGGCGAAAACCAGGGTGAAAAGATCGATACATTCTGTCTGTTTGAGTGCCTTCGTGAACCAATTCTACTGAAAGGTTTTGAATGATTTTTAATATTTCGGGTCTCAATATTTCATACTGAGCCTCAATCTGCTCGGGGCTTTGATCTTTAAATCTATCCATATTTTGAATAAACCTTTTAAAGGATTCTTCTTTTTGTTCACTTAAATAATGAAGCGCGAGTTTTCCTTTTATCTCTCTTTCCAATTGGGTAACTTGATGCTTGATGTCGGAATTGACACTTTCATCTTTGGCTTCTGGATAGGCGTTATAAAAGGCGCCTAAAAAAGAATCCTTTACAGCTTGTGCTACTTGAGTTTGAGCGGGGCGATCAGGAGGACCGGCTATAGCAGATTTTGGCCCAGCAATAGAGCCAGCTAAGATGGCAGCTGCTGTTGCCCATGGTATTCCTTTTCTTCTTGCCCAGTCCTTGGCTCTTTTCCAAAATTTTGCTTCTGTTAATTTGCCTTCATGCAGCAATTGAAGATCATCTCT
>Ga0209128_1001880_pt1 | contig 13935 bp, 19 predicted proteins | sample ETNvirnome_6_100_FD_184072 | JGI IMG/M metagenome (GOLD analysis project Ga0209128, IMG submission 184072) | Marine viral communities from the Pacific Ocean - ETNP_6_100 (SPAdes) (version 2) | ecosystem: Environmental > Aquatic > Marine > Oceanic | place: Pacific Ocean | collected 2013-06-19 | reverse complement strand
CAGAGCTAGCATCTAGAAAATTAAATCATTCCAGCCCTACTATTACTAGAAAAAACTACATCGTGCCTGATGACGAAGAAATGATCATAGAGAATCTATATGAGAAGAACCTGCCAGAAAAAGAAACAACTGTTGTTATCAAATCACCTTGGAATAAAAAAGAGGGCATTGATAAAGAATAAATAACCAACTAAAATAGTTTCCATTATTAATGAAAATAAAATGGAAACTATTGCCCCAGATATTCGGTGGCCAGTTTAAATTAACTGAAGCTGAAGCAATTAAAATTTTACAAGAAAACATTTATAGGCCCTCTTATAATTGGAAGCATGGAGCTGCTAAAACTGCAGGAATTATGTGGAGGGATAAATATATCCAAGAGCTTTTCAAACTTGTCCTGATTGATGAAGATATACTTGTTGAAAAAGTTGGAAGAAAAAAAGTGCAGAAAGAATTATTTTATCACAGCAAAGTATTTCATCTTTTTGTTATCATGGCTGGTCTTAACTATAAGAGAAATAAATTCGGCTATCGAGATTTCACATCAAATGATTATGGCAAGTGGAAGCAATTAAAGCTTTTTAAACCTTCATGGAAAAAAGGAAAAATGACTAACACTAAATTACTCAAAAGAATAAGAGCTTCTAATAAAAAAATTGATGCGCTTGAAACTGCTGAAAGTAAAAAAAGAAATGCAGGTCTAGAATATACAAGGGGCCTTATTGAGTCTGGTCAATGGGAAAAAACTGCAGCTGGCCTGCGTAAAATTATAAAATAGTATTTCCCGATTAGCATTGTTCCTGATGCTAATGAACACCTTCCAACTTCCGTGCTACTCCTAGCACATGACTAAAAATAAAAAACAATTAAGTTTATTTTCCGATGAACAACTGGGAAGAAAAATTAATCTTAATACAAAAATAAATATATTAGACGATAAAGCTGTAAATAAACTTTTGGAAAATTTCCAAATGGTAAGTAGCAAACAACTCGCGCTAATATTATCAAAACCAAATGATGACAGCTTGAGAGTTGCTAGATGCGAAAACAGAGGATTCACTTGGTATAAACATGATGGCTCTGTCTACTATAATCTTCCTGAAGTTATGCGTGAATTGAAAGTAGGTCTAAATGCTTAAAGATAAAAACAAAAACTTAACAGATAGCCCTTCTAATGATTTTCAAAATTATGTTTTGGGTGGTGGTATAGACAAGCCTTTATCTAGCGGCGGTCCAGGAACAGCGAGAGTAAATCTTGACGAAGTTATAAAGATTGCAGACAAAGAAAAAATTGAATTTGATGCTTTAAACGACAGGTTAGAGTTATTACGTGAGGCGTGGCTAGAGCAACGCGAGCCAGGTGAGAGCTATAATAGTTGGTTCAATAGAACGTCAAAAGAGGACATAATTAGACTAACGCTTGGATCCGGTGGTAAAGTTATAAAATTCACAGACTATCACAAGCCGAAAAAAATACACAAGATTAATCTCAGCGACTACTTCGAGCTTGGAAAGACTGTTGCTAGCTTGTCTGATAGTGAGCGGGAAACGATCAAATGGTTGCTCGACAAAACTTTGAATCCAAAAAAATAACTAATGGGAACTTATGAATAAACAATTAGAATTTCAATTTAATCAAGCCGCTAAAAAAATTGTAGATAACAATTATAAAGATTCAAAAAATAAACCTGCGTTTACTCAGATGGCCGAAAATGCCAGAGACTTGTTAGGTTATAAATATAATTCTACTACAGGAAAATTTGAGAATAGTGATGACCATCAACTTCCAATTACAGATGCAGTTAAAGCCAATGATGCGCTAGAAAAAAACTTCCAAGATCATAAGCAAGATGACTATTTTAAAAAACTAAAACATTGGGGTATCGAAGAAAGCTCAAAAAAACATCCTGATTATCCAAAAGTTTCTAACCCTCCGATTTTACAAAACAACATAAATAATAAATTAACTCCAGCTGAAAGAAGAAAAAATCTTTACAACAAAAAGTATGGAATATCGAAGCAATATGATGTGAAAAAAGAAAATGACGGTGTGAAGTACGTTGGATCAAGACAACACCTGTATGATGAAAAAGATAAAAATCCAACTGTCAACAGATACAAAAAATTTAAAGAAGAGAAAAATTTTAATAAAGAATTTGAAAGAGAATATGGCGACAAGGCCATGGAAAAATATGTTAGATCTAAAGTTGCTGCCAATAAAAAAGCAGGAAAAGCGGACTATGAAGATTTACCAAGCTCATATTTAATTGTTGGGGAAGCTGCGAAAGATAAAGCTCGGAAAAAATTAGACGCAATTAAAGCAAGTCAAAAACTTACACTAAGAGAACCGGATTATATTTCATACAGAGAAGCTATCAAAGATGCTCCTAGATTCCCGACGCTAGAACAATGGATGCAGACACACGCGCCAATAACAGAAGACCCACCAGGGATTACAGGATTAGATAAAGTAAAAAATTTTAAACGACAAGTACACCTAACAAATCAAAAATTTCCTAAAGTCGCAAAAGGCATCGGCCCATTTTTAACCGGAGAAGATGATGAGTAAATTAACATTTGAAAATTTGAAATATTATGTGTGTCAGTTAATTAAAATTATAGACGCGCAGGACCAGCAATTACGTGAACAACATAAAATAATTTTTAACTTAAATAAAAAAGGAATTCTAGAAGGAGATCAACTTCTGAATAATGAAAATATAAAACATTAACAATAATTACTAAGGAGGTATTTATGAATAAAAATTCTCATTTCACACTTGATCAAGTTGCGGCAACTGCCGATTACAAACAAGGGCTACCATCGACCAGAAAATATACTATGGTTGACTTAGGCAAGCCTGGGCCGGATGATTGGTTTCGAGGTTATGACCTTGGAAACGGATTTGATGGTTTTACTAAGGCCCATATCACAAAGAAAAAAGACGCTGAGGGTAAACCACACCCATACTTAATTGCATCTAGCGATGAAGATTTTAAAGCGGCCTGTGTACAGAAATTAAAAAATGTTCAGTATGTACATTTGTATTATGGCATCACCAGCCATTACAGACCATTTATTTGGCCGGTAGTAGCTGTCGAAGATATCAACGACGCGATTGGATGGCACGCCACCGGAATTGAAATTGCTCAGGCTGGCATGTCAAGATGGACACAAATACAATCAGACAAGCCAAATTCTAGATACATACATGTCGATTTAGAAGATCAAAAATCGGTACCTGATTATGAAGTCTATAAGAAACCACCAATAGATTACGAAACAGCAATCAATAAGGCCTTTAGAGAAAGAATTATCTCTGATGAGAACCACCCTATTTATAAAAATGCAGGAACTATTGTTGAAAGTAGCTTTGTAAATAACACCAAGAAAGGAATTGCAAGACCATGACCGATACAAGCAGATACCACAACGTAAGTTTACCACACAAAACTCATGACATTTTAAAAAAAATATCCAAGGCGATGTTGCCTGATGCAAAATTGTCTATGAGTAAAACAATTGAAAGCTTGGCCAATGAAAAGGCTAAAGAGTTTAAAATAATTAAGGAGAAAATATGAGTTCCGGTGAAGTATCAATAATAGAAAAATCCAGACCTTTAAAAGATAATGAGTTTGTATTTTATGATCAGGTTGTGATCAGAGATGAGTTCCTCTGGGAATTGTTTGATTACATCAATAGCATCTCCAACATAAAAATTACAAAAATGGATAATGAAAATATTATCTCAAGGAGAAGCTCTTTCAATAATGCAATAGCTTTAAGAATAGATATGAAAGATGCAGGGAGCGATGGATAAGTTTAAAGAATTCTGGCCGCTACTAAAAGATTGGTACGAGGATAACCCTAGCACCATCATAGATTGGATGGATGAATTTTATGAAGATCCTGATGAAGCTTTAGAAGCATTAAAAGAAATGAACAATGCATATGAAAGAGATATGCAAGAAATGAGCGCTGATGATGCCGCGGTATAAAATAAAATTTAAGGTAGAACAAATTTATGATGTTGAAATAGATACGCCCTGCCCTCAAAACTCAAAAGAATTCAAGAATGAAATCTCTGACATGATCATTGAGGATTATGAAGTTGGGAATATGAACAATGAATTTGCTACTGAAACCTACTCAATAGAGAAAGTTGAGAGGATGCAATGACAAGGATCTTTGAAGAATTAAAAAAATCATTTGATTTTATTGTTGCTCACGATACCGAGTTTAAAGGTGATATGAAAGATGCGGGAGAATTAAATGATCCTGTATGCTCTGTTTATAAAGATTTAAAATCAGGAAAAGTTTTAGATTTTAAAGGCAAACATAAATTTCCATACCCTGTAGATAAAACTTTGATTATTGCTCACAACGTAGGTGCTGAAGCTCACACACTATTAAGCAACGGAAATAAATTGCCGCTATGGTGGTGGGACACAATGATAGAAGATAAGAAGTTAAATTTCGGAAAAGTACAAAGTCACGGATTGTTGCACTGTTGTAAAAGATACGGCATCGAAACAATATCTGAGGATCTAAAAAAATATTTTATTAATATGATTTTAGATAATAAGAATTATTCAGATGATCAGTGGTCCCAGATTATTGGCTACTGTCAAAAAGATGTTGAAGCACTTGAAAATTTATTTTTTAAACAGCTTGAACAGATGGAGAAAGAAAGACCTCTCACCGGCCCGCGATCCATAATAAGTCAAGCATTGTTCAGCGGCGCGTCGATGGCTTGCACTGCAAAGGTTGAGTTTAATGGGATGCACGTAAACAATGAACTATTGACCAAACTCCAAGATAATTTTCCAAGAATAAAAAGGCAAATGATAAAACAGTTAAACAATAAACTAGGTGTTTATGATGAAAACCAAACTCTGAAATATGAAAAATTTTATGCAATGGTTGAGAGAAATGAATTGCTTGGCGCTTGGCCCATCACTGCTACCGGTAAATTAAAAACTGATGATAAAACTGTCTTTCATTTTGCACAAAGTTGCGAGGATATTAACGATTTTTATTTATTATCTGAATTTGTTAATAGCCAAAAATTAAAAGGTTTTATTGTTGGCCCGGATCATAAAGCAAGAACACCATATTTTATGTATGGTTTAAAAACCGGCCGAACTAATCCATCGACTTCACGCCATCCTTTTAATGCGCCCAAGTGTATGAGAAACTTGATTAAGCCGCCGTCAGGAAAGGTGAGCGTGAATTTTGATTATAAAAATCAAGAAATTGCCATCGCCGCTTATTTGTCGGGAGATCCACAATTAATTGCCGCTGTAGAAACTGGCGATCCATATATTGCAACTGCAAGACTTGTTGGCGCTGTTCCTGTAGGTGCTACTAAAAAATCTCACTCGAAAGAAAGGAACTTATACAAAGTCACTTTGTTAGCTTGTCTCTATAGGCAAGGCGCCGTCAATATGTCTAAGCGAATGAATATTAATATTGATGTCGGCACGGAGTATCAGGTTAAAATTAAAAATATTTACAATGAATACTTTAGATGGATTAAGCCAATAGTTGACAGAGCATTGTTGCAAGGTTTCTTAGAAACAAAACACGGTTTTAGATATTATGTTAATCCGGGCGAACATTATAACCCAAGAACATTTTATAATTTTCCTATTCAATCTCACGGATCAGAAATGTTGCGGCACGCTCTAATAGGCATCACAAAAGCGGGTATAGAATTAAATGCATTAATACATGACGGGATAGTTGTCACCTTAGATAGAAAAAAATTTAGAAAACAATTTCTAAAAGTAAAAAAAATTATGGAAGAAGCATCTAGAAAAATATTGAATGATACTAAAAAAACTAATTACATTTGTCCGGTTGATTGGCAGGTCATAAGAACTGGTATGACGCAAGATGACGACGAACAGTCTAAGTGGGATAGAATTATAAACATAATCAATACTGGTACCCAAGGAAAAAGTACCGGGGTACATACCCAAGGAGAAACTCCTATAGTGACCCCGGGCAATAACTCAGCCCTGAGGGTAAGTCTTAATAACTTAAATAAATATATATATACTGTATGAAGATACCCCTTCAATTCCAAAAGCTGTTTATCTACGGGTCTATAAATCCCGCATCCATGATGATGTATAGAAAGGTTGCCGGCCTAGGTGGCTTGTTATGTTTTGGCTGGATCAGATGGCGTATGTGGTTGCCAGATTATATGACGGGGCAAAAATCTGAATGGGTAAAATTGGATAATGTTGCAATGGAGAGATACGGATTTGGAATGGATCCAAAAACAAAAAACAAGGCGCTACGAAAGCTAGAAAAAGCAGGACTCATAGAATTAATTAATATTAATAAATCAGGGAAGGCACCGCAAGCGCGGTTGTTAGTAAAATGAAAAAAATAAATACAATGGATGAAGCAGAGAAAAATTTAAACAAGAAAATTGAAAAGCAATTAGAAACAAAAAAATACAATGACAAGATCACGCCGCTACAGCAAAAGTTTATAGACAATTATTGTAGCAAATATGGACAGTGGTCAGCGACACAATGTGCTATTACCGCAGGATATGATATCAAATCAGCCCACACTAGAGCCAGCGAACTTTTAGACTGGCGCAAACATCCTGATATAGCTCTAGAGATCCAAGGCAGGATTGCAGGGCTTAGAGAAGCGTGGGATGTAAACAGAGACAAACATATGGCGATGCTGACTAAAATCCGCGATGCGGCTATGGAAAAAGGACAATACGGGGTGGCGAATAAGGCTGAGGAACTTAGAGGAAAAGTAGCCGGTTTATATATCGAGAGGAATTTAACATTGACCAAGGACCTAACTGATCAGGATGTAGAGAATAAAATTAAGGAGATATTTCCTGATAAAGAAAGTTTTATAAAGGGTCAGAGAGATTTAATGAAACAACTATTTCCTGATGCGGAAGATGTGGATGTTGAGAAAATGTTAGATCCTAAGAAGTAGCAAAAGTTTTCCAGGGCTACGTCTGAGGGTATTATTAGGGCTGATCCGGGGGCCGTGCTTTATTGTTATTTAGTCGCTTGCCGCGTGCCGCGGGCCGATGTCACTAGGATATAGGATAGAGAACATTGCACTAGATTTAACTAAATTTGAAAAAATTAAATTGATCCTAGATGAGTGAATAATTATATTAAGGTTATTCATAAGTACATTAGTAATACTTCTGGTCCTGTATCCTTACCCAATAAGAGCAGGACCAGCTTCCTAAATTTTCAAAAAAATTATTTTTTTTCTGGTAAACAATCTTTACAGATGGGACCCAATTCTATTTTGCCATCTTGGTATTCTATAGATACGATATCTGAAATTGGTTTTGAGTTTTTGCAATTAACGCAAAGGTCTGATGCCGGCTTGTAGGAATTATTATAATATTTTTCAATCCTATAAATCATATGACAAAGTTATTTTACATCTATAAATCCAGAGATCCAAGTCTAAAGGCTAAGATACTGGGACCCCTTTTGATAAAAGGATGATGCAACCCTAACCGACTTTCATTGTTCAAAAAGCATGCTTACGGGTCCTACTTTCAAAGATCTAGATCCATTGAAACATAGTGATTGCTAGCTCATATCCTGCTTTTAAGCCCTACCCACGCGTCAGCGTGGAGATATGGGTATTGTCCAAACAATACTCCTTAGCTTATGCAATCGGCCCAGATTGCCTACGATTTTTCAACTACAGCGAGTCAAATTTACACCATAAAAAGCTAGAGAATACGCCACTAATTACCCACGCATTTTGCTGATGGTGTGGGTAGATAATACAAGTAAACACTGGTGATTTAGTATCTAGAACATCTTTTTGCATAGGCAATGCATAGTTGGCTTGATGTTGGACTTCTTATGGGATAGTCTATTAATGTTATATCTAAAGGTGATTTGAGTATATTGGATTGTGTGGCAAACATCCTTGGCAACGAGACGCTCTACCACTGAGCTATGCCCGCTTATATCTTAATAACCCTTATTTATAACGATTAATTTTAGAAAGCAAAACTAAATATATGCGATTGAAGGGAATAAGGTGAACATTTTGCATAGGCAATGCATAGTTGGTTTTAGACGATCCGTTTTTCTTGTTGCATAGTTGGTGCGTAGTTGGCCGATTATTTTTATTTATTTTTGCCCACGTTGAATGTGTGGGTAATGACTTTTTGAAATTAAATACTAACTTGGCAACAATGGAGAAAGAAATGAGAAATAAAATGATAGGTCACAACGAACCGCCGAAAACTCTAGATGATTTTTTGATCTATGATCAAGATGGTAAATCAACTGGAAGAGTAAAACTTACTAATACGATTATTAAAAAGTATCTTGTCAGAAAATACGACAGGGTAAAAGATCAGTATCTTCCGACTATCGCAAATGACTCAGAAAAAATTGGATTGAAAGTAAAAAGAAACGCGGGGGATAGTACAGCTTTCTATTATCAAACATCGCCGAAAGGGAGAGGCCCCACAGGTAAAAGATTTAACCCTGTTTTTTATCACTTAGGATATTTTCCTGAGATGAAAATTGACGCCGCGCGATCCTTAGTTGAAAATTTAAAGCTTGCGATTAAGTTGGGCCGGGATCCGAGATCCGTAATTGAGGAACGAAGTAAAGCTAAAACATTAATCCAGGTCATCGACCAATGGAAAAAAGATGTTTTGAACACAGCCGCTAGATTTGCTGTATCATCAAAAAAGAATACTGAACAAGGATTAAAAAACTGGATCTATCTTGAAGCCATCCATCCAAGGAACAATAGAATTATTTTAAATAATAAAAGCGATTTGAATATTGGATCAATGAAGATGGTTGAAATAACCAAGGATGATTTAATTGCTTGGCACGCCGCTGTCACTAAGTCAGGTCCTTATATTGCTAATAGAGTTTTGGATGATTTAAATCTGATCTTTAAATGGGCTAAAGAAAACAAATATATAAAAGAAAATATATGTGACATTAAAAGGCACGAAAGAAATAAGGAATATAAAAGACTTGAAGATGTGGATCCTTACAGTGTGGAAGAGCTCAGAAAACTAAGAAAGGCCGCAATAAAACTTATTAAGACATATCCTAGAGTAGCCCTATCTTGTTATGCTGTTTTATTAATTATGCAGACAGGCCGCAGATATTGTAGTGAGCTACTAACATTACGTTGGGAACAGATTGACTGGGATGCAAATAAAGTACGATTAAAAAAAACAAAAACGGGTAAGTCTCAATTCTCTATTAACAGATTATCTAGATGGGTAATGAGAAAATTGTATCAAATTAAAAAAGATAAATTTGTTAATAAGAAAATAAAAAGTGTTAAAGCTCAATATTTATTTCCATCAATGAGGAAAAGTAAATCCCCGCATATCCAAGATATTAGAAAGACCTGGAATAAAGTTTGTGATCTTGCAGGTGTAAGAGTTGAAGAACCTTACTTGTTAAGACATAGCTGGGCCTGCATGGCGCTTGAAGCAACTAATGGTAATATAGCGGTTGTTAAAGAAGAAGGCGGCTGGAAAACATATGAAATGGTAGATATTTATGCGAAGTACAATCGGAGAAAGCTACAAAAACAATCCGAAGTTATAGGTAATTTCCTTGCCCGCGCAAAAGCTTAAACGCATAGGTAGCTTGCATCAATACTCATTAAGATATAATTCTGTCTTATGGGTAAGGATAAGAAAAATAAGAAACAAACATATGCTAGTGTTAGAAAACGACCTTGGAATAAATATGTAGTCGGATCTGGCGGCATAATTGAAACTAAATTATTTAGAGATTTTGTTTTTGATGAGTACACTAATAAGAATTCTTGGCTGGGTATTGAGAATTATGCAAAAGCAAATGGTGTCTATACTTCTGCTGAATTAAGAAAATTAATTAAAGCTAACTCACCCATTAAATCTATTGGCGATGCAAATATGGAACTTGCTAAAATTGTCTATAATGATCAACTAAAAAATCCTGATAAAACCTTTCACGCAATCTGTGTGGATAATATGGAGAAGCTCTGCGTGTTGGTGGGCCAAGATCCATTTAAAGTGAGTATGGGTGAAAACTGGTTTAGACTACAGAGAAACAAAAACATCAAAATAAAAAGAGCCGATTTTAAGCTCTACACGCTAATGATTAAACTATTTGAAGGAAGATATAAGCGTGTGATGAATAAACAAAAAGCATTTCTCACTTGGTATGCTCAAAATAAAAACAATAAAGATTTCTTACAATTTCTTTATAAAACTCTTAAATATTTAAAATCTAAAAATAAAAAATTAAAATAAAGTACACACGTTTAATACGTGGGTATGGACTATTTGTGCGGCATTGTTAAATGCTGTGCATATGACAAAAAATAAATTATGGGTTGATACAAAAGGCATCGCTGATCACTTTGACTTAAAGCCCAGTACTCTACGAAAACAAAGATCAAAACAAACTAAAAATTCCCTGCCCTATCACCTAATTGGCGGCAACGTCAGATATAATATTCTGGAATGTGAGAGAGCTGTGAATGAAAACAAAAAGGAATTCTCCGCATGACAATATCAAGAATAGACAAACCTTTATCTGGCGGCGGTCCGCGATCATCGTCATTAGATATGAACCAATTTATAAAATTAGCAGATGCAGAGAAGCACGAAGCAGATGCGCTTAATGCGATGTTCGAAGCAATCCAAGAAAAGTTTAAAAATGAGCGCGAAGCGGGCGAGAGTTTTGATAGCTGGTTAAACAGAACGCCAAAAGCAGAGCTGATAAAAATATCCTTGGCCAATGGTGGAAAAGTTGTCGATCTAGCGGCATACAGAAAAAGTAAAGAACCAAAAATAAGACAAATCAACTTGTCAGACTTCTTCGACGTCGGGCGCACGGTGTCTAGTTTATCTCAAAGTGAAAGAGAAACTTTGAAGTGGCTACTTAATAAAACGCTCTATCCAAAGGAATAACTAATGGGGGATCTTATGAATAAACAATTAGAATTTCAATTTAATCAAGCCGCTAAAAAAATTGTAGATAACAATTATAAAGATTCAAAAAATAAACCTGCGTTTACTCAGATGGCCGAAAATGCCAGAGACTTGTTAGGTTATAAATATAATTCTACTACAGGAAAATTTGAGAATAGTGATGACCATCAACTTCCAATTACAGATGCAGTTAAAGCCAATGATGCGCTAGAAAAAAACTTCCAAGATCATAAGCAAGATGACTATTTTAAAAAACTAAAACATTGGGGTATCGAAGAAAGCTCAAAAAAACATCCTGATTATCCAAAAGTTTCTAACCCTCCGATTTTACAAAACAACATAAATAATAAATTAACTCCAGCTGAAAGAAGAAAAAATCTTTACAACAAAAAGTATGGAATATCGAAGCAATATGATGTGAAAAAAGAAAATGACGGTGTGAAGTACGTTGGATCAAGACAACACCTGTATGATGAAAAAGATAAAAATCCAACTGTCAACAGATACAAAAAATTTAAAGAAGAGAAAAATTTTAATAAAGAATTTGAAAGAGAATATGGCGACAAGGCCATGGAAAAATATGTTAGATCTAAAGTTGCTGCCAATAAAAAAGCAGGAAAAGCGGACTATGAAGATTTACCAAGCTCATATTTAATTGTTGGGGAAGCTGCGAAAGATAAAGCTCGGAAAAAATTAGACGCAATTAAAGCAAGTCAAAAACTTACACTAAGAGAACCGGATTATATTTCATACAGAGAAGCTATCAAAGATGCTCCTAGATTCCCGACGCTAGAACAATGGATGCAGACACACGCGCCAATAACAGAAGACCCCCCAGGAATTACAGGATTAGATAAAGTAAAAAATTTTAAACGACAAGTACACCTAACAAATCAAAAATTTCCTAAAGTCGCAAAAGGCATCGGCCCATTTTTAACCGGAGAAGATGACTAAATGAAAATAAATAAATCGTTTTTCGACAGAATATGGGGCTTAGATAAAAATATTTCACACATAGATGATCACAGATTAACAAATCGATACTTGCCTGAACCCAACTACCTTCCAAAAACTAGAAAATTAAAAGATTGGAATTGGAAACAAAATTTTAAATCCCTCGAGGATGCTACAGAATTTTTACTTAACTATTCAACTGAACTTGGCCCTTTGGCTGAAGAATGTTTAAGACGGTTAAATAAAAATGAAGAGACAATTGGTCAACTAACAATAATAAATAAGCAATTAAGGAGAGATATTATTAATGAAAAATCATATCAAAGACGAAAGACTTTCTAAAATAGAAGAAGATAGTGGAGCAGTAAAAATTGATCTAGATGTTGTTGGAATCGATGAAGATTTCGACGATGGTTTAGAAGGTTCAAAAGTAATCACTAAAAATCAAGTATTTAATACAAAACCGAAGAAAACTGAGTGGTTTCGGGTAATGGGAGATAGCTTGCAGGACATAAAAAAAGGAGTTTCAGTTGCGATGATGGCGGCTGATGACAGAGAGCATGATTTTTATGTTTACCCTAGCACTAAGCAATTTGTTTCAAGAGTAAAAGAAGATTTTAAAAGTTGTAAAAAATTTCGCCATGCCATGTATAAAACTTCTTCAGGTCGTTATGGAATTTGGCCTGTGACTATTCCACAGAAGAATTTTAGAAATGCATGGAGCTTGACAGCTATGGATGCACTTGAAACAGCACAGAAAAATTGGGTAAGAGTAGTACCAAATTTAAAAGATGGTCATTACGATGGTTGGGTTGCAGATGATCAATCTGAATTTCCGAAATTACATTGGGAGCTCACACCGCAGCAAATGATTTCTTATGCATGGGATAATTTTATCTTAACTGAAGAAAACTACGAGAATCATCCAGATGTTTTAAAAGCTCTAAGAGGAAAATCTTTAACTCTGAATAGGTTGAACGATGAAAAATAGAGAATTTCCATTTATTAAAGAAAATATTTCTCACACAGATGACTCAGGATTAACAAATCGACATGATCGTGACCCTAACTACTTAGAAAAAAATAAAAAAATCAGAAAGAATAAAAAATCATTCATCAACTGTTTCGGATGTGAAATTTTTTATGACGAATAATTTTCTTAAATTTCTACTTAAATTTTTCAAATACATTTTAGTTTTAGATTTTGAGTTTGTTCAAGCTAAAGGCAGCGGGGAAAGTCCTAAGTTGGTCTGTTTAGTCGTAAAAGAAATCATTAAGCAAAAGACTCATAGATTCTGGTTGCTTGATAAAAAGAAAATTGAATTCCCATATCCTATCCAAGATTCGTTGTTTGTAGGTCACTATCTAGTGGCTGAAGTTAATTGTATGTTGCAGCTGGGATTGGAGAAGCCAAAACATTTATACGATACATTTATAGAAAATAAAAAACTTTATAATGGAAAAATAAAGCAGGGATTTGGATTGGAAGATTGCTGTACTAGATACAAAATCGAATATCCAATGAACAAGGACCAGATGCGAAAAGTCATCATAGATAATTATCCGCACTATTCTAAATCACAAAAGACAGATATTTTGAAATACTGTGAGACAGATGTTACGACGAATGAACAGTTGTTCTTGAAACAACTTAAACATCTAGAAGTTTTATATAATTTAAAGACAGATAAAGATTTTGCCAGAGTAGCATCACAGGCTTTATTTCATGGAAGATCAATGGCTGTTACAGCTCAGATTGAAACGAACGGAATACCTATCGATGAAAAATTATATTTTGATTTTAATAAATATTTCCCTGAAATCAAGAGAACCACCATTGAAGAAATAAATAAAAAATATGATTTATATAAGGATGGAGTTTTTAAAAAGGACAAGTTTGCAGCATTTTTAAAGAGGTTTAATTTACACAACAGATGGCCCAAGACTCCCACAGGCAAGTTTAAAGAAGACGAAAAAACATTTTCAAGATTCA
>Ga0209128_1001877_pt1 | contig 13942 bp, 12 predicted proteins | sample ETNvirnome_6_100_FD_184072 | JGI IMG/M metagenome (GOLD analysis project Ga0209128, IMG submission 184072) | Marine viral communities from the Pacific Ocean - ETNP_6_100 (SPAdes) (version 2) | ecosystem: Environmental > Aquatic > Marine > Oceanic | place: Pacific Ocean | collected 2013-06-19 | reverse complement strand
AAAGTGTTGCATCAACTACATCATCAATGTAAACAAAATCTCGTTTTGGTTTATTTGGAAATAATTTAAAAAATCCTTTATCCCAAGCTTGATATGCTACAGATGCCATATTTCCTTTATGTTCTTCACCAGGGCCATATACATTAAAATATCTCAATGCAATAAAATTAGTAACTTTACTCATACCATATTGTTCTGTAATATATTTTGACCATCCATAAAAGTTAGATGGTAATCCATTATCACCATCATTAGCAGCAGATGACGCGTATATAACTGGTTTTTCATATATTTCTGCTAAATCAAATAAAACTTTACTAAACTCATAGTTGTACTTCATCATCTCATTATTATCTTGTAACATAGTATCTGATATAGCTCCAATATGAAGTATTGTATCACACTGTTGTACCGTACTATCTAAACTTTCTTTCCAAAATTTCTTATTCATATAACCTTTTTCTATACAAGACATAATAAAAGTTGAATTATTTTTAAGTGATATACGTTGATAAATACTATTACCAATAAATCCACTAAAACCTGTTAATAATATTCTTTTCATTTTAAGTACCCTTTTTAATTATATTATGTTTAGTTAGCATACAAAATTTCCTCATAAAGATGATGTCGAGTGGCTGTTGATAAAATATAAATATAATCATCTTCTTCCTGTGAAGAAATATATTTAATATACCTTTTTATAAGAAGTTCCGGTTTTGGAACACACCCAAAATAAGGTAAAATATCTTTAATATCCTTATTATATAATCCATCTTCTAATAAACTAATAGAAAATAATAATTCTTTTGCTTCTTTACTTTTATGTTTCTTTAAATGTTTAATAATATATTTACCCAAACATTTAGGAGAATAATCATCATTTAAAGTAAGAAATTCTTTAGCAACTATATGTCCATCTGGAATTAAACATAAAACATTAAAGTATCCTCGTAAAATAGCATTTTGTGTTCTATACTTTTCTAAATTTTCTCCTTCTAACCAAATAGAAGGATCATCTTTTTTATTTTCTAACCCCACACCCTCCCATTTTTTAGGAAAACGAAGAACACTATGTTTAAAAAATGTATCAGGAACATCATGATTAGCTAAACTTTTATAATGACCAAATCGATTAGAATATAAACCTAACTTAGTTCCAGAGTAAGGAGCAAATGTAGATGCCCACGCCATCGTAGGACCTCCTGTTTTTTTCTTCAAATCAACATTCAATTCTATCAAAGATAAATCAGCATCTAAATTTATAGGAGTTAAATTAGTAGTGGCTCCATATGGAAGTCCTGTAATCTGTTCTGTTCTTACTTTAAAACCTCTACTAATTACATTATACATTCCCTCATACATATCTTCTTGAGCAGTACCTCGATCTAAAATTTCTTTTCTGATATCTATATCTGCAGCTTCAATTGCTAATGTTAATCCATGACATCCAGCTTTTTTTATTAAATCTAAACGCTCTTCACCACTCTTTCCAACTGTCATTTCCCACCTCATTGATGCATGATATGGAATATTAACTTTACTTTTCCATTTCTCAGCTAATTCAGGAAGCCATTCTTTAGTATCAACCCCATGAACATCATCCTGAAAATATATAATCTGAGTTGGCCATTTCTTTGTCATATACTCTGCTTCTTCTATTATCTCATCCACATCTCTTACATTATAAGGAAATAATCTTCCACTCATACCCAATTTCATTGCAATAAACTTAATCATCTCAGGAGTAGCGTTAATATCATCTGGACTACTACTATTATAACAATATGAACATCGATAAGGGCAACCAGTCATTCCTATAATACTTTTTATTCTACTATTCCCATACTCTGGATATTCACTATACAATAATTCTCTATCTGGAAAAGGAAAAGGTTCCGTTTCTGAAAGTGGAAGTACTCCCTTATCAACTTCTCCAAGAAGAATTTTTCTAAAAGATTTAAATCCTTCACTCATTACCACATAATCTGCATGTTTACTACCATCTAACGGAAAATAAGTAGCATGAGGACCACCTATTACTATTTCAATACTTGGATTTCTCTTCTTAATAATATCAATTGCCTCAAATACTTGAATATGATTTCCAGTATAAATATTAAACCCTATCACATCAGGCTTATATGTTTTAATTTTTTCAAACAACGGAATAAAATTATGATTCTTAGTTAAATGAAATTTTCTATCCCACCCTAATTCTTTAGCTAAACCCCCCAAATGTAATAATCCAAGTGGTTCAATTACAGAATATGCTGCTACCAATAATACTTTTCCATTATCCATTATAAATTACCAATTATATTATCTACTTTATCTTTTACCATATTAAAACTAATTTGTTTTGAACATTCGAAATTTTTATTTTCAGGACACCATAACCAATTGTTTGCATCAAACTCATGTGTATGCCAACAACCATTGCAAACTTTATCATTATGAACCCTTTGAATTCCTGTATTAAATTCGTTCCATGGTTTAGACATTCCAGAAATCATAACTACTGGAGTTCCAACCGCATAGGCAACCCACGCTAAACCAGAACTTATTCCTATAAAAAGTTCAGCGTGTTTTATATCATGTATTCTATCTTCAATTGGAAACTCTCCAGTTTTATTTATTACTCCTTTCGGAATAAAGTTCCAATGATCTTTTATTCCAAATTGAGTATATTTATCTATACATATTACCTTATATCCCCTTTTTTTCAAATATTTTACAATAGCATTCCAACCACCCTTTAAATTCCAATATTTAGATTGACAAGTTGATTGTATAGCTATACAAACATACTTTCCTTTGATTCTTCTTGTTTTATCTGGTATAACTATTTTCGGTTTTATTTCTTTATATTCTAACCCTAAACAATTTGTAGCCTGTTCTTGTACACCACATTCTTTATAATTTTTCAATGGGAATGGGTTATCAAACAAATCTTTCTCTTTTAAATTTAATCCATAAAAATCTATAATATGTCTTTTATTAATATTACTCACCAATACTCCAGGTTCTACAAATGTTAATTCTGGATAAACTGGTTCAAATAAATTATTCCAATATGTAGAAACTACAACTTCATTTACCTTAAATTTTTTCTTGTATTCAAGACAATATGGCATCCACCCTATACTATCACCAAGTGCTTTAGATCCAAAATAAATATAAACTTTTTTAATATCAGTTTCAACTGTTATTTCATCTCCAATAGTTTTAATTATCATTTCATCTACAGCAGTTTTAACTTGTTGTGGAGTAATAGTTTCAAAATCATGCCAATCTTCTAAAGTTTTACATTCTTTAATTGGATTCCAATTCCAATCCCAACAATCCCACGTATGCATAAAATTATTCCACCATCCAGATTTTTCATTATCATTATAAAGTCTAATAACATTATTTTGAAATTCTGTAAATGGTTTGCTCATTGATGATATTAAAATTGTTGGTGTACCAACTGCCCAAGCCAACCAAGTTAATCCAGTACTTATCCCTATATGAAAATCCGCATAGTTTAATAAAGACATTGCTTCTTCCAAAGTACACCCAGTTTTATCAATAACTCTTTTTGGTATCTCATTAAAATATCCACAATCTTCAGATCCAAAAATATTATGTTTATCAATACAAACAACCCTATAACCGTTCTCATTCAAATAATCAACAACTTCTTGCCACCCATTTATCCAATTCCAATATTTTGCCTGATTAGTTGATTGTAGTGCAATACAAACATATTTTTCTTCAATATTCCTTTCTTTATTTGGAATACTTACTTTAGGTTTTATTTCTTTATATTCCAAATCAAGTATATCTGTGGATATCTGTTGTAATGGAGGTATCCCTTCATCACTATTTATATGATCTTCTGAATTAATTTCATATATAGCATCTGCATCATCAACAATAGGATAAATACGATCTCGTCTGCCACCTTCTATCTCTAAAAATTCAATTTCTTTATATTCATCTTTAAACAAATTATTCCAAAATGTAGAACATACAACTTTACAATTATGTTTTTTTCTAAATTCTTCCACATATGGAATCCATGCTAAAGTATCTCCGATGGAATCACTTCCAAATTTCATAAACACCTTTTTTATTTGGGATATCATCATTCTATCTATAGCATCAATAACCATATCTTCTCGTATTGGTTCAAACTCATTCCAATCTTCTAAGGTTTTACATTCTTTAATTGGATTCCAATTCCAATCCCAAGGATCAATCCTATGAGTATTATAAAATCCACTATTTGAATGTTCTTTATACACTCTAATATTATTACTTTGAAATTCATTAAATGGTTTCGTAAAAGAAGAAACCATAATTACAGGAGTTCCTACCGACCAAGATAACCAAGATAACCCAGAACTAATGCTTATAAGAAAATCTGCATATTTCAAAGTTACCATACGTTCTGTTAATGGTATATTACCTGTTTTGTCAATTACACCTTTTGGTATTTTGTTAAACTGTCCAGGTGCACCAAACTGTTTATCTCTATCTATACAAACAACTTTATACCCAAGAGATTTTAAATATTTAACAATTTTATTCCAACCACCTTTACAATTCCAATATTTACATTGTGCTGTACTTTGAATTGATATACAAACATATTTTTCTTCAATATCCCTCGCTTTATTTGGAATACTTACTTTAGGTTTTATTTCTTTATATTCCAAATCGAGTATGTCTGTAATTATCTGTTGTATTGGTGGTATTACTTTACCCGTTCCACTATTATCTGCCCATATCGGATGAGAGTGTTTCCAAATTTTAAATGTATCATGTACATTATCAATAACAGGATAAATAGGATTGCGTGGATTTCCTCCTATCTCTACAAATTCAATTTCTTTATATTCATTTTTAAACAAATTATTATAATATGTAGCACATACAACTTTACAATTATGTTTTTTTCTATATTCCTCTACATATGGAATCCACGCTAAAGTATCTCCGATAGAATCAGTTTTAAATATTATAAACACCTTTTTATTAAATAAATCTTCACCATCTAAAATTTTATTTTTAAGTTCAAATTCATCTAAAAAAACATCTAACTTTTTCACTTACCAACCATCCTTTACCTCAAAACAAATTCTTAACACATCTTCTTCTGATAATTTATGATGAAGTGGTAATACTAAATATTTATTTTCTATTATATCCATATTTGGAAAAATCTTTCCATCACAATGTTCTTTAAAAATAGAATACCTATCATTTCTAAAATGCATTTGATTTGACTCTATACCCTTTTCTGCTAATTTATTTTGTAATCCATACCTAGCTTTAACTAAAATTGTAAACAACCATGCAGCATGTTCTCTATCATCTTTATTCATACCAACAATTTCAACATCGGAAAAGTCGGATAACTCTTCACAATATAAATTAAAAAGACGTTTTCTATAATTAGAAATTTTATCAAACTCCTCAAGTCCAGCCAACCCTATAGCAGCGGATACATCTGTCATTTGATATTTATAACCAATTTCTTTAATATCATTATCCCAAATTCCACTCTGTTTTGCTTTTCTATCAATACCAAACCACCGTATCCGTTTAGCAACATCCTCATCTACATCTTTAACCAATAACATACCACCATCACCAGTTGTTATATGTTTTATAGCTTGAAAACTAAACATAGTATAATCAGATATTTCTCCAATATTTTTACCTTTATAAGTAGCACCCATAGCATGAGCGGCATCTTCTATAATAGGAATACCCCACTCATCTGCTATATTCTGTAATTCATCCATATCACACGGCAAACCACCATAGTGTACTGGAACTATAGCTTTAGTTTTTTCATTAACAAGTTCTCTCACATGATTAATATCCATATTCATCGTATCTAGCTGTATATCAGTAAATCTAATTTTAGCCCTCATATACAAAAATGGTATATTGGTCGCTGTGCAAGTAAATACAGGACAAATAACTTCATCTCCAGGTTTTATATCTGCCAACATATATGCCAAATGTAAAGCATCCGTACCGGATCCAACAGCAATAGCTTTTCGTGACGGTGCAAATCTATTTTGAAATTTAGATTCAAATTGTTCTACTTTTGGACCCTGTCCTATCCATTTACTCTTTAAAGTATCGGTAACATATTCTATAGCTTTTTCACCTATAAATGGATAACATATATGTATATTACCTTCCTTTTCTCTTATAAGAGGCATATCTGCAACACGATTTTTTATTTTATTTTCCATATATTTTTCATTTACCTAACTTATTATTAATAAAACCCAAATCTTTTTGAACTACAGTTTTTCCTTTTTCCATATCAACCATTCCTGGTGGTGTATCACCTCCTGGCCAATAATGTTCACCAATTTCTATAAACTTTTCAAACCCAATAGAAGCCATATAATCAATCATTTCATCCACAAGTGGACATCCTAAATTCCACTCAAAATAAGAAACTTCTAATATAATTACAGATGCTTTATTAACCAAATTTTTACCACCCCTTAAAATATCTAACTCAGAACCTTGTGTGTCTAATTTAATAACTTCAAATATTGTATCATCTTCAAAAAGAGTATCTAATTTTTGTAACCTAACCGTACTCTTCTGCATAAGATGTGATAAATCCCAATAAAGAGTTTCTTTATAATATGAATTACCTTCTGTATGCGGTTTGTCACTTCGAGTATAAAAAGTTACATCTCTTTCTTTATCTCCTAATGCTGTAATTAAATATTCATCATCATTATTATTTGTAATATTTCTTAATGTTTGTTCATGTAAATGATTAGCTTCTATCATCCATATTACCGAAACTGGCCATATTCTTTTTGCCCAACCATAAAATTGTCCACTATGTGCACCAATATCTAAAATGGCTATTGGATTTATTCCTAAATCTCTAACTTCTTCAAGTCTCATTATTTGTCCATCTTTATACATCAAGATTCACAAAATTCTCTTCCCAACCTGGTATTGTCCATACTTTTTCCTGTTCTATTTCTTGAAATGATTTCAAAATTTCAACCTCTGAACATACCTCTTTAATTTTATCATACGCTCTACCATGTCCTTTAGCTGGATTTCCTCCCCAAGGCTTATGTACACCAAATGGAGCTTTCATATCAAGTGGTTCTATATATCCATTATCTATAGAAAAAGTAATTACATCTCTTGTCGTTGGTTTAACTACATACTCTGAAAAAAAATAATCTTCTGAATATGGTTTTCCAGATGCTAAATATTCTTCAAACTTATTTTTAATTAAATCTAACATAACTTCTTTATTTCTTATAGATAATGCACCATTCATTGGCAATACTTGTGATCCATTATATGGAGAAGAATATGCACCCCCAGGTTTCAATGTTGGATATAGATCATCCAATGGTTCATATAATTGTGTACCCCAATATCCACCAATATAATCATATTTTTCAAATTGACTTATTTTATATTCTGAATTAGGACATAACATAGTATCACATTCAAATTTTAATAATAAATCTCCATCAATATTATCCCAGAACCCCTCTGTTCTTAATAAATCACTTTCGTCTTTGTGTGTCATATTTTCAACACCCAAATTATATAATAAAAATCTATTTTTAGAATCTGCCTCCGATAATATCTCACTTTCATCAACTATATTCTTGATATAATCAATATTATGAGTACCATGATTTACTTGAACATACCATTCTTCTGGTAAAACACTTAAAAAATTTTCTAATACAAATTTTAAAGCTCTATGTTTTCTTGGTTCGGATATAAATGCTATTTTTTTCATCCCTTTTACTCCTATATTTTTCTACCCAATAATCAATCATCTCATCAAGTAAAGTTTCAAATGTATATTCTGCTTCAAACCCAATAGACTTTAATTTTGCAGAATCTCCTTTCAGATGAACTAATTCTTCTGGTCTCCAAAATTTCTTATCTACTCCAACATAATCTTTATAATTCAAACCCAAACTTGAAAATGTGTAGTCACATAAATCCCTAACAGAATGCGAAATGCCAGTAGCACAAACATAATCTTCAGGTTTATCTTGTTCCAATATCACAGTCATAGCTCTAACATAATCTTTAGCATGACCCCAATCTCTTGTAGCATCCAAATTACCTAACATCAATTTATCTGATAATCCATATTTAATTTTAACTGCTTCTTTAACAACCTTATTTGTAACGAAATTAGTACCTCTTCTCGGAGACTCATGATTAAAAAGTATTCCATTACATATATACATATCATAAGAATTTCTGTAATTACAAGAAATATTATAAGCATATACTTTTGCACACCCATAAGGACTTGTAGGGCGCATTGGTGTAGTTTCTCTTTGAAATCCATCTTCATCAAATGAATTACCAAACATTTCAGAAGATGATGCTTGGTAAACTCTAATATTTTTATTAGTCAATTTGACAGATTCTAATAAATTCAAAACACCTACTCCGACAACTTGTGATGTATAAATTGGTTGGTCAAATGATATTCTAACATGAGATTGAGCCGCTAAATTATAAATCTCATCAGGCTGAACCATTTGAATGACTCTAATCAATGAAGCCATATCCAGCATATCAGCATATTCTAATTTTAAATCTTTAAATATATGATCTAACCTAGCCGTCTGATTTTCAGCAACTGAATTTCTTTTTAAGATACCATATACTTCATATCCCCTTTCCAATAATAACTCAGCAAGATATGAACCATCCTGCCCATTTACTCCTGTTATAAGTGCTTTCATAATGAATACTTGTTTATAATATTACAAATAAATTCAATTTCATCTTCTGTTAACTTTGGATGGTTCGGAACATAAAAACCAAATGTATCAACTTCCGTAACATTATCTAAATCTAACTCTCCAAAGATCTTTGCATAAAAAGGTTGGGTGCCCATTGAACCACAAATCATAGGTCTAACCTCAACATCATTATCTTTCAACTCCCTAACAATCAAATCTCTATCAGGATGAATAACGGGATAAGCAAAGTTAGATATAAAATCATTTAAATCTACACCTGGCTTCCAATAATCATTTTTTATTAACCTTTGATAAATTTCAAAATTACGAGCTCTTATTCTTCCCCAATCATCTAACTTATCAATCTGCGCTAATCCTATATATGCCTGCAAATCCGTAGACCTAAAATTATATCCAGTATAATAAAATGTATAAAGAGAATCAAATTCAGAAATAATCCACTCTTCCTGTAACCTTAACTGAGTTTCTACACTTAAATCTCTCGCCCAACCATGACTCCTCATCGATACTAAAAGTTCATAAAGTTCCAAATCATCTGTAGCTATAAACCCACCTTCAATAGTTGAAATATGATGACCAAAAAATGTAGAAAAACTAGCCATCTTACCAAATGTACCTAATTTTTTATCTCTATATTCACAGCCCATAGCTTCACAAGAATCTTCTAATAATATAACATTATATGCAGAACACAATTCGTTAACTTTACCCATATCTGGAACTAAACCCAATACTGACACTAACAGTAAAGCATCGGGCGACTCCTTTTTAAAAATCTCTTCTAAATGTCTCAAATCAACAGACAAATCTTTCATATTACAATCACATAAAATCGGCATCATCCCTAATTGCATAACAGGGGCTAAATCAGTTGACCAAGCTACAGATGGTACTACTACTTTTTTAGCATCGTATTTTTCTTTCAATACAGATAACATTAATAAATTGGCAGATGAACCTGAATTACAAAATACAGAATATTCTGTGCCTAACCAATCAGAAAACTTTTTCTCCAATTCTAATGTCACTAAACCCTTAGTTAGTCTCGGATAAGTTTTTAACCAATCAATTAATCTATCTATATCATTATTATCTATTGTATCTTTTACTAAAGTTATCATAAACTCTCCTTATCCCTTCAACCAATGGCGTAAATTCAAAATCATACATAACTGAAATTAATTTTGAAGAATCGACATCTTTTCTATACTGACCATCTGGCTTTGTATTATCATAAACGATTTCCAAATCACCTTTGCCACAAGCATCCATTCCTATTTTAGTTATCTCCTCTATCGAATGAACATAATCTGGCGCAACATTAAAATTATCTACTATATTATTATTAATCATATATTTTATAACTCTCGCCAAATCTTCAGCGTGCATAAATTGTCTTAATGGTTTACCCGTTCCCCATATCTCTACACTATCTTTAGCTTCATATATCTTCTTAATTAATGCTGATACGAAATGACTGTGGTGTTCTTCGTACTTATCGTGTTCACCATATAAATTACAAGGAATTAAATAAGACCATTTCTTTCCATACTGTTTTACATAAGAATCTATTTGTGTTGCCATACATCTCTTTGACATAGCATAAGCAAAATTATCGAATGGTGGTGGTCCGTTAAAAAGTTCATCTTCATTCATTGGATAACTTTCAACTATGTCAGGATAAATACAAGTACTCAAAATAGAAATTACTCTATCAACATTATATTTATGACACTTCTTCAAAACATTAGTATTCATCAAAATATTTTCTTCAAGATAATCTACAGGATAATTTATATTATCCACTATTCCACCGACACGAGCCGCTAAATGAACAACTACTTTTGGTTTAAAAAAATCCACCATAGCTTCTACTTGTACATCATCTGTCAAATCGCAATCTTTAGAACTTATGTATGTTGCGTCTGGTAAAATATCTTTCAAATGTTTTCCTACTAACCCACTACCTCCTGTTACTAATATATTTTTCATAAAACTTTCCATCCTTCACAATATAAATCTTTAGTATTTATTAATTTATTTCTATCAAAACACCAATGCTGTTTAGTGCCCTCATTAAACCAAAGATTAGGTGCAATAACTTTCTTATCTTTATTATTATTTAACCACGCACCCCACCAAGAAAAAGATGAATTGGCAATTATATTATTTTTACACATTGACATTAAATATAAATCAATATAATCTTCTTCACCTCCAATAAAAATAAAATTATTACCTTTAAAATTAACCTTACACCACTCAATATCATCACTAAAAACAATTATATCACATTCCGGAAAATCTTTAATAGCATTTCGATAATATTCTTCACTACACTCTGCTAGATGTGCTGTTTTTAAATAATCACCTCTACGAATATGTATAGCTACTGTATTTCCATTTAAAATAGAAGAATATTTATCATGTATATATTGTATAATATTATCCGTAGGTTCAAATAAAGCTCTAATCTTTTTAGAATGATATTCAAAATATTTCTCAGATTGAAAATATCCTACTAATTGTAAATTACTTTTATATGATAATTGCTGAAAATAAAAATTAGGTTCATAATACTTCGATGTCGATTTAATTTCGTCAGAGCTTACAAATTTAATTCTACTGTAAATATTATTAATATATGCCAGAGTATTTTCCTGACCAATTGTAATCGCGTGTTCAAAAACACAGTCATCATTATTATCTAATGCAAGTGCATATGTAGCGGCTATTTGAAACAGATGGTTTCCTATCCCACCTTTAAGTTCTGCTGTAATCATATGATAATCTTCATATAATTTTCTAAACTATGTTTAGGTTTCCACCCAAGTTTTAATTCTGCGACAGAATAATCACACAAAGTTCTATCATATTCTCCTTTGCGTGCTGGAATATACTCTCTTGGATAGTTCTTTCCAAACATATCTGCAACTTCATTTATCGAATAATTGACACCGCTTCCTAACTCAAAAAACTGAGCCTTAAAGTCATGTTGAGAGCATCTAACTAATCCATCAACTATATCATATACGTGAGTAAAATCTCGCCTTTGTTTTCCATCAGCAGTAATAGTCAATGGTTTACCTTCTCTATACTGCTTTTCAAATACTCCTAAAACTGTAGAATAATCCCCTTCTTCTAATTGATGTGGACCATAAACATTATAAAATCTACAAATAGAAGTACTAATATCATATACAGAACTATACAACTTACATAACTCTTCACCACTCCATTTAGACCAAGCATATGGACTACTGTATAAACCATGATGATATGAGCTTGAACCAGCATATACTACTGGAATACTATTTCTTCTTGCAAAATCTAATATATTGAGAGTTGATATAAAATTATTCTGTATATGTGGTGATGGATTACTTAATGATGGTTGTATTCTAGCTAATGCTCCAATATGAAATATTACATCAGCCTTATCCATAAAAAATGAATAATCTTTAACCTCACATAAATCAACATCGAAATACTGACATCCATTCTGTTCATTTTCTTTCAAACCGGTAGAATAATTATCTAAAGATACGACTTTATATCCATCTTTTAATAACCGTTTTATTAAATTGGTGCCAATAAAACCAGCACCTCCTGTAACTAATACTTTCATTTCATTGTCCCCTAAAATTTATTAATGAGTTTAATATTATGACATTGTCTTGGAACTGGATCTATATAAGGAATATCATATCCTATATTTTTAAGTTTGGGTACTGTACTTTCTAGAAATTCTGGTTTAGCTTCCCAATGTAACTCTAAAAATATATCTGGTTTATATTCAGCAAAAGTACTTATAGCACCATCAATAACTTTACATTCCCATGTCTCAACATCAATCTTTACCAAATCAACATTCTTTAAATTTAAAGAATCTATTTTCACTTGCTTAATCTGAGTAAATTCCGAGAGTGGCCTTTCCTTTACATAATTATCATCATGACCCAGATACGGATTTGGAACAACATGATTCATACCTACATTAGTAGAGCGAGGAGATTCCATAGAAACATATTTATCCGAATCTCCAACTACACAATTCATCGCATTTTTCTCCGATACATTACTAACCAAAGCTTTATAAGTTATACCCATAGGTTCAAAAGCAATTAATCTATCACATTTTATAAAATTATAAATAAAATGAGAAAAAATTCCAATATGTGATCCTATATCAAGAATTGTACTATTTAAATATTTATCCTTATTATTTAATATTTCTTCAAAATCAATATTCGATCCTTCAAGATATGAATAATTCGTTTCCCTTACCTGATTTGAAACTTGATCCCCCTCTATTAAATAAATTTCTAAATCTTTATCTAACCTTGTAAAATTATGTTTATATATTTTCATTTATATTCTCCGTTCTAAATAATAATTTTGAACATTATCGTGACCAAGATGTAAAATTATTTCATTTCCGCATCCTATATAACCACTACCAACTCCCCATTGTTGTGGCATAGAATATGGATATATGCCAGTAACCCACGCTGCTCTACTCATCTGCAACGGTGCTCTTTTATGAGGATGTTTCTCTGACATTTGTAATTTAACTTCTTCTAAATATCTTCTAGCTCTATTATTTTTTGTATGAAAACTAGTCCACCATAAATCATAAGTTAGTAAATTACCACGGCTTTCATCTTCTCCTATATGATAATCACCCCAATTTCCTCTAGTGTGAATAGCATCAACTTTAACTAATTGCCTTTCGTTTGTAGGAACACAGACTCCAAATTTCTCTGTTATAGGAATTAATGTTCTAACCTCATCCGAGACAAACATTATATCCGAATCCACCGAAATAGCCATATCTGCTTTTGAATTGAGCAAACCACATATTTCATAATAATCACAACAAAATCCCCCCCATTTGTAATGTGATTTATCAAAAAGATTACCATCAACTACATTCAATTCTACATCTGGATAAACTTCTCCTATTTCCTTTCTATCAGTATACAAAGTTATTTTAGCTTCAGGAAAATATTGTTTAATCGAAGTATATGTTGGATCCAATCTAAACTTTTTATCAAAAGTTGGCTGATTTGAATTTGATCTACTTCCAAATTCTGCAAAAATTATTTCTAAATTCATATTATTTTATATCCTCTAATAATTCA
>Ga0209128_1001876_pt1 | contig 13958 bp, 19 predicted proteins | sample ETNvirnome_6_100_FD_184072 | JGI IMG/M metagenome (GOLD analysis project Ga0209128, IMG submission 184072) | Marine viral communities from the Pacific Ocean - ETNP_6_100 (SPAdes) (version 2) | ecosystem: Environmental > Aquatic > Marine > Oceanic | place: Pacific Ocean | collected 2013-06-19 | reverse complement strand
AGATACACCTATCGGCAAAGCGATGTGGGTAACAAAAGGTACGAAGCGAATAACGGCCAAGCTAAAGTTTGCAGAAACGGAAAAGGCAGAGGAAGTCTATCAGTTGTTCAAAGATGGTTTTCTTAATGCCTTTAGTGTTGGGTTTAATCCGCTCTCAGGCGGCAGACCTACGACAGATGAAGTGAAAGCAAAGCCGGAGTTGGCTGAGGCCGGTTGGATATACCGCAAGTGGGAACTGTTAGAGTTTAGCGCAGTACCAGTGCCTGCAAATCCAGAGGCGTTATCGTTGGCGGTCAAAAGTCATAAGTTAGAGTTGAGCGATGAAACGCTCAAAGACTTTTCGCTGTTGCAAGATGATATTGAGGAGACGTTCTATCCTGCGAATAAAACGGTTGAAGTTGTAGAAAACAACTATACCGCTTACGCAAGCATCGAAGATGGAACGTGTACCGTTACCGATGCGGCAGGCGTAGTAACAGTCTATTCGCTACAGACTAAAGACGTAGAAACAGGCCACGTTACAGAGATAGCCGCCGCTTTAGCGATTGAAAAGATATTTGACGTTAAGACAACACCAGTATCAGTAGAGCCATATATAAAGGCTGTGCCGTTTCGCAATAAGAGCATGGAAAAAAGAAAACAAAAAGGCGTTATTTTTGAATAGGTTGGAGCAATTAGCCGAGCAAGCGGTTGAGACTTTAGCTGTAAAAAGTGGAGAAGTTAGTTGCTTGCATAGTTGAGATTGTAGACCTGATGTAAACACGAATCTATTATAGGAGTATTTATAATGACAATCAAAATAAGGTTGTTACAGGAATGGCAGAACGGCGACAAGACATGGCCTGAGGGTCAACTGCTTATGGTAGAAGAAGCAGATGCAGTTCAATTAGTTAAGGACGGCATTTGTGAAAACTACACGCCGAAAGCAACTGATGTTATTGTACCAGCTGATGATGCAGGTGGTATGACATCCGAAAACATTAAAGAAATCATCACCGAACATCTGAAAGAAGTAAACCGCCATGATGTAGGGGAACAGCTTCTAAATGGCGACAGTTTCAAGACAGGCGGATTTCAAAACATGGCCGAGTTTGCACAGCACGTTTTCCATGCGGAAACACGCAGGAATCAATCTGAGCAACTAAAAGCTTGGAGTGCACATTGTAAGGCTTCTGGTATGTCAGAGGGAGTACAAGCTGATGGTGGTTTCTTAATTCCCACGGAGTTCCGGAATGACTTACTTAAAGACGCTCTCGGTGCGGCGATTATTCGGCCAAGAGCAACAGTTATCCCAATGTCGTCCACAACGGTGAAGATACCGGTTGTGAACGAATCCAGTAGAGCATCGAGCGTTTACGGCGGCGTAATTATTTATCGTCCTGCTGAGGCCGCACAGAAAACGGCAAGCGCTCCAGTACTCGGTCAGATACAGCTAACACTTCACAAGCTCGTAGGTCTGTGTTATGTAACCGATGAGTTGCTTGAGGACAGTCCTGTATCGCTACAGCCTCTGCTTACTACGATGTTCAGCGAAGCAATCGCTTTTCAAGAAGATGAGGATTTCATAAATGGAACGGGTGCTAACGAAGCGTTAGGCATTCTGAATGCTCCATGCTTGGTATCACAGGCCAAAGAGAGCGGTCAAACTGCAACCACTATCGTGACCGAAAACATAGTCAAAATGTGGAGCAGACTGAAACCTCGTAGTGCCGGTAATGCTGTGTGGTTGGCTAATCCAGATACGTTCCCGTCTCTGGCAACTCTAAAACTGGATGTTGGAACAGGTGGTTCAACGGTCGGTTTGGTTCAAAACATAGCCGGTTCGGCAGGAACTACTCTGTTAGGTCGTCCCTTGATATTAACTGAGCATTGTCAGACTCTCGGTACAGAGGGCGACGTTCTGCTTTGCGATTGGCGGCAGTATCTTGTCGGCTCTAAGGCTTCTGGCTTGCAGGTTGCAAGTTCAATTCACTTGAAGTTTGACTACGACGAAACAGCGTTCAGATTTGTCATGCGATATGACGGTCAGCCTTGGGAGATTTCAGCACGAACTCCGAAGCATGGCTCAAACACCTTGTCGAGCTTTGTTTCGTTAGCAGTACGTTCTTAATTAAAATGTGAATTGAAATATAAGGAGTTCAATTATGAGTGATTTTCATTTTGTAATGGGCGATGGTGTATCAGGCACTTTGCTTGCGAGTCCGGTTGCGGACGCTTTTGATGGAACAATCTATACAGATGTTGTTTCGATGAAGCAATACGAAACCTGTTACTTTATGGTAGTTGCCGGAGAAATGGCAACTGGAACGACCACGATTACAATAGAGGCTTGCGATGATTTTACGCCGACAACTACATCAGCTATAGTGTTTGACTATAAGCGAGTAAGTTCAAGCGAAACAAATACAGCTTGGACGGCGGCTACTACATCGGGCGTTCTTACTACGGCAGGTTCAGACCAGTTATACGTTGTTCGTGTTAAGGCTTCTAACCTTGATGTTAGCGGCACGATATATGAAAACGTTCGACTGAAAGCAGTTGAGGGTACAGCCGACACCGACCTAATTGCAGGTTGTGTGATTATGATGGCCGACCCAAGATACAATGAGGCAACGCTCGATGCAGTAACAGCATAAGCAAAATTCATTCTTTTGGTCGTAAGGGCGGCGGTGGGTAGCTGTCGCCCTTGTTTTAAGGAGTACAACATGGCTAATGGCGTTAACAACGGGCAGATAAAACTTGTACGAACGATAATAGCCGTAACGACAGTAGTGGTTACTCTGTTAAGTATAGGCTTGGCAATAGGCGCTTACAGGGCGCAGGTGAACAATAACAGTCAAGCGATATTGATAATAGCACCCAAAGTCGATAAGGCAAGGGAGGATATTATCAAAATGCAGGCGGCGGTTGAGCGAACTGATGAGCGAACCGGCGATATTAAGAAAGCTGTTGAAAGAATAGAAAAGAAGATGTAAATGTCCGAACTTTCCGAAAGAGAAAGATTACGGCAGGTGCACTTTGAAATCTTAATGCTTCTTGGCAGTATTGCGGACGCTGAGAAGCGTTTGGATAAGATGAAGTTGGAGGCGCAGCAATTAAGCTGCGCTGTTATGGATAGGATAGATGAGAAACAATCAGACGTATAAACAATTAAAGACGATGGCATTATTCGGCGGCTACACTATTGCTCAAGTCGAGAACGCTACTTATGAGCAGATAAGGAGTCTGTTGAGTAACGAAGCCATATCAGATTCATTTATTGATGGTATGAAAGATTTGCTTGTCCGTGAATTACGAAGAAACGGCGACGAGTCTGATAAACAGTTCATTGTTAGCTGTGTCGATTTGCCGAATCTGAAAGGGCGTTTTCCTGATGTTGAGTTTGAAAAAGACAAGGAAAGCGGTAAGCGTAAAATTACCATGTGGATTGACGGCAAACCGGAGGGCGGGTAATGGCATTGTACTCAGGTGAACGAGTTAGTTTTCATGGCGGCAGGGGAACCAAAGCCGGTATAGATATGCGGTCTATTGCTTACACGGCAGGTGAACGTATATTTGTTTTAGACGAACAGGTTACTGCTGCTGCGGGCACTGGTGCAAAAACTGCTAACGTAGCGGGTTGGAGCTTAACATCGGGTACTTGGGGCGGCAGTGATGCATCAGGGACGGTTTGGTTATACAATCAATCGGGCACATTAGCGGCGGGAGTTTTGAATGCATCAGGGCCAACTAAAGTTTGCGATATTGCAGGCGATACCACAAAACAACTCATCGGCGGCAGTGCAAGAACTTGGATAAATAATCGTGGTACTGATTTTGTATTATCTGATATTATGGGAACGAATGGCGAGGAAGTAAACGGGTCAAAGGGGCCATTTAACATTACTACCTCCGGCGGCGGCAGTCCCAAAGTTTTAATAACCTTAGATGCGCCGATAACGAATGCTGATAATATGTTGGTCTATGTAGCCTTTGCAGGGACGGCAGGGTACGGAAGCGGGGTTTATGAAATTACTGCCTCAACATCGTCGCCTGATACGATTACAATAGACCTTGCTTACACCGCGAATGAAACTTGCTACATTTGGGTTGGCGGAGCTTATCCGGGAACGGCGGCAGGGTTGCAATTTGTCGCAGACAACATGAGCGCAGCAACTTCTAATCAATACATTCTAACCAATGCGGATTTGACGTTGTCGGCTGCCCTTGATTTTGATACAGGCGGTGGAAGTACGACCAAAAACACGCATAAACATATTATCGGGTTCAGAACAACGCCGCCGAATAATGCCAATATGGATAATGGCGACATGGACGTTGGCGGTTCACGTTACGGTGGAGCTATGGACGCTTTGCGAGACGAGCAAAGCTGGACTCTTGAAAACGCAAATGCTGACTGGGTAGATTGGAACGCAGAAGCAAACAATATCACCGTTGCAAACATCGATGGCGATAATTATTTATTTAGAAACATACGATTAAGAGGAAGTAATCCGTCATCTAAGGGTTTTGTTTTTGCAAACACACCATTGATGCCGTGTTTGCAGAATTGTCGTATAAGTATTGGTAATTTGCCGGTAGATGGAAGTGTAACCTATTCTGAATTTTCAGATTCATATTTTAGGGGCGGATACGCTTACAACTTCTATCATTCTAATGCGTATGGCTTTTTGAACAATTGTGTTTTTGACGGAACGGACGCTGCTATAGCTTGTGCGGGTTCTTGGGGTTGTGCATATTATAATTGTTTGTTCTACGGCACACAGTGGGGCATGAGAATTATTTCGTCCTCAATCGCAGCAGTTAACAATCTTTTTTACGGCCAATCAGCTACGGCTTTTTATCTTGCCCATGCGACCAATGTAAACCTAAGAGGTTTTGGTAATATAATAATGACCGATGCCACAAGTGATTATGCGATTGACGTTCACTCAAACGGCGGTAGTGTTTCTCCTGATTTTGGTTATAACTGCATCAGCGATGTCAATGGAACCGCCTTGACAGACTGGATGCGACACGGTACATCTGGCGGTGTTGTTAGTCAATTAGACTCTCACAGTATCGAGCAAAATCCTTTATTAAAAGACATCGCAGCAGGGCAGATAAAACTACTGCCGACCAGTCCAGCCCTGAATACAGGCAAACCAACTTTAGACGACGGCAAAACAAGCATCGGGCCTTGGCAACGTAAGCAATATCCGATAAGGATTAAAGAGGACGGTACGATATGAGATTGAAACAATCAGATACGAGCAGAGTTGTATATTTTGTGGCGGTAGACATTACAGATTTATACACAAGAGAAACGAGCTTGACTAACGGTGCAGTGTGGTACTCAATAGACGGCGGCGCACAAACGAGTATGACAACGCCGACTATGACGCATATTGCAAACGGTGTTTTTAAGTTAGCTATAGATGAGGCCGGTATTGTTACGCTTGGGGCGGGTGTAGATGAAGCGGAGCTTGTCCTGCATGTAACGGCTGATGAAATATCCCCTGTAACTATGGTGCATGAAGTTTTCAGAGAAAAGGTTACGGCAGGCAGGACGTTAGCTATAGCGGCTGATGGTTCAGTTGATTTGGTTACTCTGGTTACTACCACCACCACGAACACCGATATGCGAGGAACCGATAGTGCGGCTTTGGCTTCTGTTTGTACTGAAACGCGGTTAGCGGAACTTGCCGCAGCTAATTTGCCAACTGATATAGATGCAATACTTGTCGACACTGGAACAACACTTCCAGCATCGATAGCGGCAATTGCAACGGCGGCAGGCCAGCCGGGATTGGAGTAGATAATGAGTTGTCCTGATTATGGTATTATAGGCGAAAATTTAACATTTACGATACAGGCAAAGGACGGCACAGGTGCGCCTGTCGATACTGATGCTTTGCCAACCTATTCGGTCTATGAAGATGAAACAGGAACGGCGATAGTAGATGGTTCAAGTATGGCTAAACTTGACGATGCAGGCACAACGGGCTTCTACAGCGAACAGCTTGCCATTACAGACGCTAACGGCTATGAGCTGTATAAAACCTACTCTATACGTGTATCGGCGGCTATAAGCACCATAAGCGTTGCTCAGGTGTTTTCGTTCATGTGTGTCGGCTCGACGGTCGTACCAAGTGCGACAAGCGGGGCTTTGACTACTTATGCGAACGTAAAGCTGTATCTTGGCTTGGCAAACGACAATAACCAGACCTTGATTGAGTCGCTTATCACCCGAGCAACAAAAGCAATACAGAACTACACCGGACGGACGCTGTTATCTACAGTTTTCAGGGAGCGATACGACAGCCTGAACGAGCCGAATATAGTTCTAAAGGAGTACCCTGTAACAGCTATAGACTTTGTCAGTAACGGCGTTCTGAGTGCTTTGTCTTTAATCAATACGAGTAGTGATGCGTATCGGGCGGGCGTTGAAATTGAGGACAGTACCCTTGCTTCACCTACTATGACACTGGAGGTTTACGGCGGCGGCAACGATGGCAGTAATTCAATCACACTGAGCGACCATGCAACGCTAAACGCCTTGGTAACGAATATAAATAACACCGTAGCATCGGGCTGGACGGCGGCTGTTTACGTTTCTGATTACGGCACGTACGACCCGATAGAGCTATTACCTACCGGACGGCTGGAATGTTTAGACAGTTACGCATATCCGCAGATACCGAACGAGCCTTTGGGAAGTTTTAAGACTTACTTGGGCGAGGGAGTTATCAGATTACCGGTAAAGCCTACGGACGGGCTACAGAATATAATCGTTAAGTACACGGCAGGATACGCAACAACGCCGGCAGACTTGGAGCAAGCCTGTATAGACCTTGTGAAATTCATGTTTGATAAGAGGCTGACAGATGGCTCTTTGAAATCAGAAAAGCTCGGAGATTACGCCTATACATCTGGAGTGAATGACGTTAAAGGTTTTGCTCCTGAGTACGTGATGGATACTTTGTCGAAGTATAAAAAGGCTTCTCACTATGCTTACTAATATGTTGGATTTAACCTGCAACGTAGAGAGCGTTTCGACCGGACAAACTGCCTTTGGCGGTCAGACTAAGACGTACTCTACAAGGTTGACGAGTGTTCCGTGTTCTTTTAAGACCAAGGCGCAAACGCCGAGTTCAGAGTCCGAAAAGCTCGGCAAGCAAACGGTGAATACTTTTTATACGTTTTATATGGAAGCGACCACGGCTAATCTTGCGATAATTGAAAGTGATAGGATTTTATTCGATAGCGATTATTATGATATTGAGAGAATTTATAACATTGCAGGAAAGAACAGATTGTTACAGATTGATTGTATAAAGGTCGAATAATGGCAGTAGGTTATGATGTAAAATGGCATGGTAAACAAGTTTTCATGCTTGCGACAGAAGCGAATGTACGCGCTATGAATGTAGCCGCTAACCTCGTAGAACGTGAGACTAAAAAGGCGTTGAGTCATAGAGGCAGTTTTAAGTCTTATAAAAGAACCAAAAGCGGCAAGATACATTGGAGCAGCCAGCCGGGAAGTCCACCGGCGCCGGATAGCGGCCTCTTAAGAACCTCGATAATGTCCGATGTCAGGATTGTTGGTGTTGGCGTCGAGGGCAGGGTAGGCCCGGACATTGACAAGATAGCGGCGGCGGCAGAAGCAGGAACGGATGTAGATTATGGATTGTATTTGGAAATAGGAACAAGGAAGATGGCAGCAAGGCCGTTTCTACGACCGACACTAAGGAAGCTGAAACGACAGATTGATAAGATTTTTATACGGGCAAACAGATGATAAGTAATCTTGCAACGGCAATTTGGAATAAGTTTAACGGCGACAGTGGCGCAGGCGGGCTTAATGCGTCCGGTGGGCTATCACTGTTTTCGTTCCAGCAGGCTCCGCAAGTATCGACAAGTCCGTATGGTGTTTTCTATCTCGACGGCTTTGATACCGATGAGCAAATGGGCAATGCGGATAATAAGATTGAAATGGGAGAAATCAGAATACAGATATTTAGCTCGGCCTTAGACGGTGGAGTTATAATAGCAGACTTGATGAACAGAGTAATGACTTTATACGATTGGTCTACATTGACGATCAGCAGTTATACGGCATTGAAAATGTCAAGAGAGGCTATAGCACCTTTGATTTACGAAGATCAGATTTGGCAGGCAACGTTGATGTATTCGGCATGGTTTATAAAAACATAGGAGAGAGAAAAATGGAAGCAAAGATAACAACTTTTATACCTTACGAGGCTGACGCAAAGCTGGACTGCTCCTACAATGAATGTATGTCTGGTGTTCCCGACGATGGATGGGGTTGTTTTATCGATCACGATGCAATGTTTACTACTGTCGATTGGTTCTTACAGCTGCAGCAAGTGATAAAAGAGAATCCGCAATACGATTGCTTTACTGTCGTTACGAATCGGATTTACAACGAGGAGCAGGCCATTAAGATCGACCAAGACAATCACAACATGAGATACCACAGGGCGGTAGGGGCAAGCATACAAAAGGAAAACGGATCGAATATTAAAGATATTACGACAGGCGCGGCGATGAGCGGCGTTGTAATTCTGATTAAAAAATCCGCTTGGCAAAAGTGTAAATTTAGACCGATGGATAACGGATCGATGTACGGTATCGATGGGTTGTTTCATAAAGACTTGAAAGAAAAAGGCTTTAAGGTCGGGATAATGCTTGGCGTTTATGTCTATCATTGGTACAGGGACGATGCGTTAGATATAGTTGCTCAAACACAAAACGGCGGTGCTGTGATAGCAATGCCCTTGCGTGCCGATGGAACAATACATATAGCTACGGCTCAATTTTGCACGAGGTCTATACAGCGAGGCCATGCTTGGCGATGTCAGCCGGGATTAGAGCCTAATATGTCAAGGAATATGCTCATCTTGAAACTTCTGCATGAGACTGTTTTGGACGGATCAACTCACTTGTTTTTTTTAGATGCAGATACAATACCGCCAGATGATGCTCTTGATAAGCTTATCGCTCTTGATGTAGATGTTGCTTGTGGAGTAGTGCCGATATTCAAAGGAGTCCCTGTTTGGAATGTGCAAATAAATGGCGACGGATTTGTTACAAAAGATAAACTGCCAGAGGAGCCTTTTGAAATCAAACGCACAGGAGCAGCTTGTATGTTAGTTAAAAGAGATGTATTCAAAAAGCTCAGTTGGCCGTACTTTAGGTTGAATTACGAACCGCCATCAATCGAGGCATTTTTAACGGGAAGTTTGCAAAAAGTAGGTGGCGATGTTTACTTCTGTGATAATATAATAGAACACGGATTTAAGATATGGGCTGATCCAAAAGTACAATGCGGACATCAGCAAACAATGAATTTACAAACATTCATATAAAGGAGCAGTGACATGGCACAGTTTCATGGAAAATCAGGGTCGGTAACTTTTACAGGTGTGAGTACCGCATTAGATACGGTAACTAATTGGTCAGTAAATGCAACTGCTGATACGGCGGAAAAAACATCAATGAATGATACGTTCAAAACGTATTTAGCAGGCTTCAAAGATTGGACAGCGACGGTAGAATGTCAAGCTGATGATGCAGGGCCAGATATTACGGCTTTGGGTTCTGAAGCAGCCTTAGTTTTGTTGTCCTCATCGCCTGATATTGGCGGTACGGCAATTTGTACGGGTATATCGATGGCGGTTGACGCCAACGATGTAGGAAAAACAACCTTTACTTTTCAAGGAAGCGGAACATTAGCATAAAGGAGTAAGACGATGGCACAATTTCATGGCAAACAAGCAAATATAGAATGGGATATAGCAGGTACTCCATTGCAGCACGCTCAAAGCTGGTCGCTTAGTGCAACAGTAGAGGTAGCCGAGCGTACCTCTATGCAAGATACGTGGAAAACTCGGCTTGCCGGATTTAAGGATTGGACTGCTACGGTTGAATGTCAAGCAGACGACTCAGGGCCAGAGATCCCCTATACCGGCGAGAGCGGCTTGGGTTATGACCCCGATTATGTGGGCGATTCGGACAACAAAGCAAAGTTGGACTTGTATTTAGTTTACGATTCAACTAATACTAACTTTGCTTATATTTACGGCGATGCTGTTTGTTCCGGTATTTCATACTCCGTAGATGCTAACGATGTTGGCAAGATTACTTATTCGTTTCAAGGCTCAGGAACACTTACCTCGTCCGGTGTAGTGAATACGAGTCATTCATATTAAAATTAGAATAGGAGAGAAACATGGAGAATTTAGATGTTGCAATAGGAGCAGCAGAAAGCAAGTTAATCAAAATCGGAGATACCGATTACAAGCTTGCTCCTCTTGGCCCTTATGTAGTTGGTCAACTTATAGGTTATATCAAAGACAAGAAGCGAGCAGAGATTGCTATAAGTGCCAGAGAAATGGGAAACATTACTATTAGCGATGTTATTGCCTTAACCAACACCGAGCTTGATAAAATCACAATGGACAACCTCGACAGCATGAGTAACGACATTGATGTAATGACGCACATGATATACTTTTCTATGAGGGTACATGATCAAAGTTTAATGTTTTCTGATATGGGCAAAATCCTTACTGCGGAAAACATATCTAAGATCACTGAGGTATTGATGTCGGATTTTACCGAGAAAAAGGAACCGGTGAAAGCGGCGACAGCTTAAAGTGGTCTACTGCGATTGCAGTTATTCTAAGATTTTACAAAGGTGGCATAACTTTAGAGGATATTAAAGGCATGAGCTTTGCAAGGTTAAACTTGTTTCTGTCTGAAATCGGGAAAGTTGTTCGGTTAGAGTCGGGCGAAAAAGAGGAAAAGCCGTTAGAGGGGATGACCGGCGTTCATTTAGCTAATCAAATGTTTGGCAAGGAAAAGAAATAATGGCATCATTAGGTAAGGCTTTTGTAAACATACACGCTAATTTGAAACCGCTTAAGCGTGGGCTGTCGTTGGCGTTTATGGCGGTTAAGAAGTCTATGTCGACAATGGCAAGGCACGTTAAGCGTGGAGCGTTTATAATAGCCGCCGCCATGACAGGTGCGGTAGTTGCCGCTGCTAAGTTTCAGCACGAAATGGCAAAAGTTAGCACTATGCTTGACAAAAAAACCATGCCGATCATGGGAGATTTTGCCGAGGGCATAGATAAGTTATCTGTTCAATTCGGACAAGGGACAGCTACACTAAGTAAGGGTTTGTATGATATTTTGTCAGCAAGTATTCCTGCCGCTGATGCGTTACACGTTTTAGAAGTATCGGCAAAGGCGGCGATTGCCGGTGTATCAGAAACAGGAATAGCGGCGGATGCAATCACTACAATTATAAACTCGTATCAAATGAGCGCGGCTGATGCGGCAGATATAAGCGATAAACTTTTCGCCACGATAAAAAGAGGTAAGATAGAATTTCCTCAGCTGGCAAGTAGAATTGGTATGGTTGCTTCGTCTGCGGCTATTGTCGGCATGAGCTTGGAAGATTTACTTGCAGTCATATCAACCTCGACAAGAGCCGGTGTACCATATCAGGTTGTAATGACAAGCATAAGGTCGGTACTCAATTCGTTTATCAAACCGTCTGATGATGCGGCAAAGGCGGCCAAGAAATTAGGCATAACACTTAGCAGTAGCGGAATGAAAGCGGAGGGATTTCTGAGTGTAGTGAATAAGCTTAAAGATGCATCGCCTGAGTTGTTAATGAAAATCATAGAAAACCGCCGAGGCTTTCTTGCGATGGCGACATCGTTGCAAGATGTTACTGGAATAACAACAGACTACGGCATTTTGACAGAGAAATTCATGGGAATGTCGGAAGAAGCACATATTAAAATGTCGGATACAGCAAGGCAGAAATTTAACGAAATGAAGCAATCTCTACTGAGCGTTTCAAGATCTTTTGGAACAGAGCTTTTGCCTGTGGTAACTATGGTAATGGGTAGAATAAAACAATTTTTAATAACCAACAAAGAGGAACTGAAATACTGGGGTGAAGTTGTTGCGTACTGGCTCAATGTGTTTATTGATTGGCTCGATGATGTATTTTACAAGATAGACACCGTAGGATGGGAAGATGCTATGACGGATATGATGGAAGATGTTAAGTGGGCGGTAATTGATGCCTATGATGAACTGGAAGAAGTTATGATACCAAGACTTGTAGATATGGGGAAAACGCTTGCTCGAGCATTAGGGACTGCCTATGGTCAGGAAATAAGAACATTAGGAATAAAGGCGTTAGACTTAGTAGTTCCGGGCGATTTTGAATCAAAGCTGAGACAACGTAAAACCGCATCAGATATATTCTATGAGGAAAAGGGTGCATTAGAAAAAAGAATACATTCACCGGCGGCACGCAGGTTGTTAGACGTAGGCGAAGTAGGAGCGATACCATAATGGCAATTACAGAAGATTTTTACAGCAGAGAACAACACGAAACTACCGAGGGTATAACGGTACGGCTTGTGTTTTCCTGCACTTGGGCGGATTGGACAAATGGAACAGATGGTTCTATAGTTTTGCCTGTTGTCGGTGATGCTTTGACTGTTTATCTTACCGGTTGGCCGGTGGGATATGATGAGCTTGTCTGTACTGACAGAAAAGCTCAAACGTTAGAAAATACAAATTGCAAGGTAACGTGCTTCTATTCAACTGAAAGCTCGGTTGCAAGACAAAGACGACCCGACCAATCATTGAGTTGGAAGTTGGAAATCATACCAGATGGGTACATGGAGCAGATAACAGGTTGGAGAGATACGGACGGGGTTTGGACTACGTGGGAAAGTTTTTATGGCTCAAGAAAAACTACTGGTATGCCTGACGACCCGTTACCGTTGATGAGATACAGAACCGGCTTGACTGCGGTGATAACTTGCTATTCCTCAAAGTGGCTCATGCCGTTTATATTCCAGTATCATGGTTGCGTAAACAAAGTGCCGTTCTTAAGACCCTTTGCCGATGCTTATATCACAAATGAGAACTTTGAAATTGATTGGGGTGATTGGGAAACTGCGCCTAATGCGTCAACGGAAACGAGCGATACTCACCAATGGTTATTAGTAGATGTACAATCCGAAAGAGTGTTAAAGAAAAGTTGGGAATACAAGTTTTCTTTCAAGCACGCAGGATATGACGAACAGAACGAAAGAATGGATTGGTATCATCAGCACAACATAGACGATGCGATGCCGTTTTACCCGAAAGTCGATTTTTTTCAGGTCTTTAATAAAATGGCGGCAATGGATACGGACATTTCAGGAGGCCCGCATAGTTGAAATTAACAAAGCTACAACGGAATAAAGAAGTCGATGCCGAACAATATAACAAGTTAGTTGATGAGGTGAACCGAATAAACAGGATTCATACAACCGGCAACTTGATTGTGAGGAATCATTCGGGCGGTGTAGACTTCGTTAACCAAACTCAGCAAGTCGTCAACCCGTATAAGTACGGCAGGATAGTACAGAGCTTGTCAAAGGGTGATGTTGTTCTTGGTACAGCAGAGAGGGGAAGTTATCTAATAAGTTTAACATTGTCAAAACCGGCAAGTTGGTTTGCCGGTGTCGTCTACGGAGTGGGCGCGATAGTAAGTTACAGCAATATGGAATATGAGTGTGTATTATTGACGACAGCGACAACCCCGAACCCCGAAGTTGCCACCTCTTATTGGGCGCAAAATTCAAACTTGGAATATGTTGGTGTGTACCATTACGAGGGTGATTTACTTGAAACAATACCTTGGTTCCAAGTGGATGATACTGTGTTGATATTGCAGGACGAATCGTCAAGCTATCAGATTTTAGAAACAGTTACAAGGGTGGAGTATAAAAAAAACGAGGGCACATTTAAAGAGGAAAGATTGTATAGTATTGCTTGGCGCGACCATACAACAAACTGGGGAGCGGGGGCGGTGTATGCGTAATGACTCTTAAATGGAACTACAAGGGGATATGGCCGCTAACGAGAGGCGAACAG
>Ga0209128_1001870_pt1 | contig 13981 bp, 16 predicted proteins | sample ETNvirnome_6_100_FD_184072 | JGI IMG/M metagenome (GOLD analysis project Ga0209128, IMG submission 184072) | Marine viral communities from the Pacific Ocean - ETNP_6_100 (SPAdes) (version 2) | ecosystem: Environmental > Aquatic > Marine > Oceanic | place: Pacific Ocean | collected 2013-06-19 | reverse complement strand
GATACTCGTACTAAGTTTGCTTGCAAGGTCGTCTGCAAGTTTCTTTTGGTTTTCATATTTTGCTTGGTTCAGTGCTTTGAGTACATCTCTTGGGTCGTCTGCATCGTCAATTTTAATGCCAGCATCTTTAATTATATCTGTTATCACCTTAAAATCTTTTGGTGTAGACACCCAACCGAGTCCTACTCTTTTACCCTTACCAACTGGAATTTTACCAACTTTGGTTGGTGGTGGTGAATCCACCAATGATATTCCATCACCCATGTGTGCAACATTACTCAGAGTATTTGTAGATACGTTGTTTGTAGATAACTTTTCGTTCACTACTTGAGAAATAGATTCTATTAAATTTTTTGATGGTTTTTTATGGTTCATTTAAATGTTCCTTGGTGCAATATGTATATTATCTTGCTATTCTGTGTTGTTGCATCATCTGTTGATTGCTGTACTCATCGTCTATAAGTTCAAGTGAACCCTTTGTAGATTTTTCAAAATCAATTATCTCATCGCCGTGGTCTAGGTGTGATAGTATCTCTGCAAGTCTTTCTTCTATCATGTCTACCTTCGGTGCGAGTATACTTTGCGTTGCTTTGATGTCTGTGAGGTTCGCATCGATTCTCTGGTCTATTGTCTGTACACCATTCCATAATTGTAATGCTGCACCCATGAACACACTCGCAACCAATACGGTTACTGCATTAGATACTATCTTGTTCCAATCAAGTTTCATTTAATTGGTTTTTGTATTTTTGCGTATGGTTTACGAACATCTATGTCACCACGATTCAATAAACCTGATGCTTGTCCCACCTGACCTTTGTCGTTGTCTATGACTGGCATATTGACTCTTGATGGTGAACCGGCCGGTGGATGTTTTTGCCTCATCCAATCCAATCTCCTGTTAAGTTCTTTCTTTCCGCCAATACCTTTTAACCACTGTTGTGCTTTGTCTTTATTATAAAACTTAGGGTTCATATGTTTTCCATGTTTGATTGCATTCATTGCATCACTGGTATCTGATTGGAATATGTTCTTATCGTTACCCTCTGGTGCGCCTCGTCTTTTGTTTCCCATAGAATCACCAATACCTCTCATCACAGGAACAAGGTCACCAATATTTAAATCTGCTTGCACACCTCCAACCTTTACTGCTTCTGTAGAGAGTCTGGGTGGTGGTTTGTTCATTGGTTTTTTTGTAGGGTCTACATTAAGGTTAGTCGCTGCCCATCTATGATGACCGTCAAGAACATGACCGTCTTTAGATACTACAGCACCCAAGTCACCACCCTTTACACCGTTGATGGCCATTCCTAATGATTTACCCAAGTAGACATCTTGTTGTGTTGGTTTTAGTTTGTTTGCATCAAATTGTTTTGGTTTGACTTTAACTATATCATCTGTGGTATCACCATCATGCTTACCCTTGTACTGAAACACCTTTTTAAGTGGGTTCTTTAATGGGTTCGGGAATTCTGATGGTTTAATCTCCACAGGATTCATTGCTTCTGAAATGATATACTGTTTGAAGGATTTCATTATTTATCCATCACCAACCCACAAGTCCCTTGGATTTTTTAGATTCCATTGTTCGCGTGCTTTGAGTTTTTGTTTTTTGGTTTTTGCTTTTTTATATGCAGGGTCATTTTTTATTCCATGTGGTTTTTGTGGTTTAAATTTATTTTCACCTATAAAACGAGCAAGACTTTCCTTTGTCGAGTCTTGTAGTTCAACGGATTCATCTATCATTTTTCCGTTTTTCATTACTTCTTTCTTATCGAGGGTATATACAAGTTTACCACGATGAAGAATTTCAACCGTGTCTGCTTTAAAATCTTTAAACAGAACACCTACTGCACTTTTTATCATTGCACCACCTACACGATATTCATGAACTACTTTTCCGTTTTTCAATCCCCTTGCAGTTCCCTTCACTCTGGAAGTTGCTCTTTCAAGACCTTTCTCCCATTTTGGTACAATCCTTTTCTCATTCTTGTCCCATTTTACTTCATTCAGATAGGATTCTTTTGCATAGAGAGGATTTCCCTTTGCATCTTTCCTTGCAACAAGTTTATGTAACTTTGCAAAGTCCATTGCCTTTTGGTGACTGACATGAGTACCGTGGAATGAGAACATCTTAATGCGACTACTACGGTCTGGGTCACTGATGGTAAACATCATTACTTTGTCTTGGTTGCTACCTGTGTTGGGATTTTTGGCCACAACAAACCGAGCAGAAGGATGGAGTGCCGAGGGCACATTTATTAGAATCTTTGCTCTGCCACTTTCGATATATGCTTTGGTTTTCTTATCCGCAGGAATGTTCGTATCCCCACCGAACCGTTGACTTGCTTCATTCATATAGGATTCTTTGAAGGTGTTCAAAATCTTGCCACCTTTACTTTCAATAGAGATGGTTGCGCCAGGATGGGCATCTGCCATATCATTTACTTCAATGGGAAGCATTTTACTATTTTTGATAGAATTCTTTTGAGCAACAACCTTTTTACCTTTGATTGCAACAACTGAGAATGGCCCTTGTGAATCACGAATGCCTTTCACAATCTTTGCATATTTAATTTTTGGGGATGCTTCATTCAGATAGGATTCATTCTGTGACATTTCCCATTCTTCGTGTTCCATGCCGGGATGTGCTTTTTTGCAAGACTTCCCTTTGTGTTTAATCTCATGATGGCCACTGTCTTCATTTTCATGGTCATGTTTATGCTCTGGGCAATCTTTACCCTCACATTCATGGTCACCGTTCTCCACTATAGGATTAACAATACTTCTGGCAGATTCTATAAGATTTTTAAATTGTATTTGTTGCATAGTATTCCTCTATTAAAATAACTTTTACTTATTATATATAATAATGTAAACATAAAGGAACTATATTATGCCAACATACGATTACCGATGCAATGCTTGTGAACACCTGTTTGAATCCGTTCAAATGATGGATGATGACATGAAACCAACGAAAGAACCTTGCCCAGAATGTGGCAAAAAGGAAGTCACAAAGTCTTGGGCTGGTGTGACGCCAGGTCTTGGTTCTGATACGAATTTAACACCCGACAAGAAAACAGGTGGTCAATGGTCGGAAATGATGGGGAGAATTAAAAAGAATATCCCAAAGAGATACCATGAAGGATTAGACAAGTCCACCAATAGAACTGGCAGAAGATGGAAGGGTTGAAATATAACATATTATACATAAATAAACAAACCATAGGAGTTTCACATGAACACAAACGAATTTAGACGACATTTAGCAAGCATTCACAATGTACTTAACAGCAATCAACGGCATCTCTACGAAGGATCAGAAGAACCTAAAGAAACAGAAGAAGTTGAAGAAGTTGAAGTAGAAGAAGTTGAAGTAGAAGAAGTTGATGTAGAAGAAGTTGATGTAGAAGAACTAGAAGAAAGATTAGTAGTTTCTTTTCTTGAATCATATTTTGGTGGTGAACTGAACGAAGATACAAGTGACGAAGATATTACAAATGCAATTGTGGAACTAAATGCAACATGTAATGCTGTAAATGAATACTTCGGTGTTACTGAAGGTCTGGGTGGTGCGGCACTTGGTGCTGTTGGTGGTGGACTTGTTGGTGGACCTCTAGGTGCAGTTGTTGGTGGTATTGCAGGGCATAAAATCCAAAAAGGATTGAAAAAAGCCGAAAAACCTACCGCATAAACTATAACAATAAAGCAGTAAAAGAAACAACCGCCTAGTGTGGTTGTTTTTTTATATAAATATATTTACATGAAGTCATTCAAGCAATATTTAAATATAGAAAAAGTAGAACCGATGATCGATTTTGAAGACCAATCATTTAGTGCAACTTATAATGCCTCACTAAAAGATAAAGAGAGGTGGCCACCATTTCCTAAAGCAAACTATGATGCACAAAAAAGAAAGTGGAGAGTGGGTAAAGACGGCAGAAAACCAGAACACCTTGCTAAAATACAATGATATCATTTAAACAATATTTAGAATCATCAGACCCAAAACGATATGAAGATATCATATCAGAAGATTCAAAATCTACCAGAAGGTGGAAGAAACTCCATGAAACACAAGATTCTGGATGGGATTCTTTTCAATCTAATCCAGAAGCAACTGAAAAATATATTAATTGGGTAAGTGGCGGGAAGGGTTATTAGTTCATACCATAAAATGTCATGGGATTAGTTGCTCCATTTGCAGCGGTACATCCTACTGCATAGGTAGACCTAAAAGCAATAGGATAAACCGTATCTGCCTTAACATTTGCAAAGGTTACACCTTCACCATTAAATGTAGTAATACTAATACTGGCAGTTGCACCTGCACCATTTGATTGCATGAAACCTTTCCATCGTCCAGTTTGGTTCGCACCGCTCCCAGTGTTCAGTTCTTGTATAGAATTATATTGTGGTAAAGCCATATGAAAAATCTCCTTCAGTTATAGTATATATATAACCGTCTGTGGCAAGACACAGATATGTAGTGTTTTTGAATTTTATACATAGTACATGCAAGAACAGCAAGGTAATTTAGAAGAACCACTGAGTGGACTCCCAGGTCCACGACCATTCAATAAAAATAATAAAAAAGGTGTACCAATGGAATCTAGCAACAATAAAGAACTTAATGATATAGTCGCAAGAGCAACAGAAGCACTTTCAAGTGGTAAAGCATTTGGTGGGTGGACTGATGCAGTTGAAGAACAAAGGGTTAAACAGGGAAAACCTATCAAGGTTAAACTCGGCAAAGATAAAAGTGGTACGATGTCGGGTTTGATGACTCCCAAACAAAAGGGTACTAAAGTTGGGGTATTATCCCATGTAGAACATGATGGTGAATATTTGGATGAAGCATCTGCCGATGCGAAACCGAAACTTACTTCAAGTGAATTGAAGATGGCACGATATAGGGCAAAGTGGAAACCAAGGAATTTGAAAAAGTCGGCAGAAAGTAGTGGGATGAGTGGAACAATCAGGGCAGGTGTAGAATATGATGATGTTGAAGGTGTTGAACTGGATGAAAAGATTGCAACTCAACCAAGACAATTAAAAGACAAAAAGAAAGAAGTATTGGTACATGACTCAAAAGGTAAAGTTACTACCATTGATAAAAAAGATTTGGAACAGTACCAGAAGAACAATCCAGGCAGTGGAGTTGCAGAAGGTGTTAGTAGAATTGGTATTTCTGTCAGAGAAGGTGCGAAAGGTGCTGTCGCAGGTGCGGCATTGGGTTCAATTCTTCCCGGAATTGGTACAATTGCGGGTGGTCTTCTGGGATATGCACTTGGTGATGCAGGTGCCGCAGTAACTGGGATTGGAAAGAAAAAGAAAACTTGGCAAGACAAGTAAAGGAAACACATGTTTAACAAAAACGATTTTATAAATTGGGCTCAAACTGCTCAAAACGATAACAAACCAATGCAGGACTTTAGAAGTTCTCATTTCAACCCCATGAAACAAGTTCAACAAGTTGATGAGTGGATTGCGCCCGCTCTTACAGGATTGAAAACCGTGGCTGTACCTGCATTGAAAACAGTAGGGAAAAAAGTAGGGAAAGAAGTTGCTCGCGATGTTGGCACAACTGTGGCCAAGAAAGGGATTGAGAAAGTTGGCGACAAATTAAAACCAAAAGCAAAATTAGAAACTGAAGGTGTTAAGGGTGAAATTGCAGGTGGTGTTGCAGGTAGTATCGCAGGTGGTGTTGCAGGTGGTGCGATTGGTAATGCACTGGGTGGTAAAGAAAAGCAGAGAAAACCAGTTCAAAAACCAGTTACAGCAGAACATGCTTCATACGAATCACGAAAAGAAGCAGGTATGAGAGCAATGCGTGAATTTTTTGGACACCAAAAGAACTTAGGACTTGGTAAGGCACAAATTAAACAACGAGCGAAACAATCGCAAGATGCGTATGGAAGTGAAGCTTCATCGGGATTCAAGTTTGGAAGACCGTTAGCACACCAAGAACCAAAAGAAAAACCAAAAGTATAATTAATCTACTTTTTGTACACCCTTTCTATTTTTAACCATAGCATAGGGAGCAATACCTAATCTTGCTCCCTTATATGTTTTACCACCAACAGTGAATCCTCTACCTGCGCGATAGGTAGCAACAAACACAGGTTCATAGTCCCCACCCAAACCAGAAACATCTTCATTTGTTGAAACATGAGAAGAAAAACTCAGAGTGAATACATCTTCACTGATGGGTTGAAGTATTGGGTTGCCTTGACCAATCATTTGAATATTATTTTGTCCGAACTTAATTCCGGCCACCACATCTGGTCCATATATTGACATCCTTCTTAGTGTGGTGTCTGATATAGAACTCCATAGGGGTGTATTTAATTTATCGTCTTCAATAAACTGTGAAACACTTTTCATAAATCTTTGGCATTCGGTGTGTTGATATATTGATGCACCAGATTGTGCAGATATACCAGAATACTGTTGGAAGGCAGAAGCATCCCCTGCTTTTTTGTGAGATATCCAAAACACAGGATTGCCTCTACTGTTAAACAATGCAAGGTCGGCTTTTGGAGTGCCTCCTATCTTCCTTGCTCCTACAACATCTTTGATTTCATACTTCCCTCTACCGCCAGTTTTATTTACTATTATTGTTATTGGCGCATCTGCACTTCTTATTGCATCATCTAAATCTCGTATTGCTCTCAGTTCTGTTTTCATCACATCTGCATTGCTGGGTTTTCGTATAAACCTTAATTCTAAATATCCAACGCCTCCACTTATAAGCCTAACCTTTGTAAACCTTCTGTTGTTGTTTATTGTCTTATATGATTTGCTTGGAATGTATAGTTTATCACCCTGCTTCACAGTTAATTTTGTTTCAAATGGTCTGTTTTCTTTTATTTCTACTATTGGTGCTTCGGTCACTCCATTCTCTACTATAAATTCCATACTAGAATGCCACTTTGGATTCTTTGAAACATATTTCTCAAATGATAATGTGCCATCAGTAGTTTTGCTGTTTAGATGTGCCATGTGTAAATACCTCCTAAATCTATACTATATATTATTGACATATGTGAAAAAGGAGTTATAATATGAATATGCAGAAAGTGTTTGAACATAATGAGGCTGGAATTGATTTTCTAGATATCCCTGCGACAACCAACGCAAATGGCACTAGGTACTATGAAACACCATCGGGTAGATATCCGAGTGTGACCACAGTTGTTGGTTGGGAGAAAAGCCAGTTCTTCAAAGAGTGGAGAAAAAAGAATCCAAAAGAATCAAGAAGGGTTCTAAACAGAGGCAACATTCTTCACGAAACCATTGAAGATTATCTGAACAACAAGAGCATCAACCTGATGTCAAAACCTCCAGTGGTTGCTAGTTTGTTTATGCAAATGAAATCAAAATTGGATGAAATAGACAATATACATGCACTTGAGGTGCCACTATGGAGTGAAACTTTGGGTCTTGCAGGAAGGGTAGATTGTGTTGCAGAATATAATGGCGAATTGTCAATTATAGATTTCAAGGGAAGCACAAGAGAAAAGTATGAAGCAGACATTCAGAACTATTTTCTTCAAGGAACAGCATATGCATTGATGTGGCAAGAAAGAACAGGAACAGAAATTAAGAAATTTAATATAATTATTTCTAATGAAGACGGAATGCCGTGTCAGGTGTTCACTGGCAACACAATAGACTATGTTAAGCCTTTACATGATACCATACAAAAATATCATGAACACAATAAAACCCTAAATATGGTATGAAAACATTTATAGATTATCTGGAAGAAGGTAAGAATACCCACATGACACATGTGGAAGATTTAGTATTTGAAGGAAGTAAACGAGCCTCAGAAGCAATTTCATTCTTGGAAGAAATTGCATTAATGCTTAATGGTAACACCAAGTCAAAAACAAATGCAACAGTGAAGTGGGATGGCGCACCTGCAATTATATGTGGAATCAATCCAGAGAATGGTAAATTCTTTGTTGGTTCAAAGAGTGTATTCAATAAAACGCCAAAGATAAACTACACACCATCAGATATACGAAAAAATCATAAAGGTGGTGTGGTGGGTAAACTCACAACCGCGTTAAAATATTTGAAGAAACTGCCAATCAAAGGGATACTTCAAGGAGATATGATGTTTGGTCCAGGTGATGTGAAAACAAAATCTATAGATGGTATGAGTCATTATGTTTTCACCCCCAATACAATTACATATGCAATTCCTGTAGATTCAGATGAAGGTAAAAGAATTAAAAGTGCAAAGATGGGTATAGTTTTTCATACTTCATACTCAGGTAGAGATATATCAAGCATGTCTGCATCATTCGGTGTTAATGTAAAACCGTTAAAGAAAAGTAGAATGGTGTGGGTGGAAGATGCATACTTCAAGGATGTGAGTGGTACAGCAACACTTACCAATTCAGAGTCAAGCACTATTGAAGGTGTAATCTCTGATGCAAAAGCAAAATTATCATCATCTAAATCATTTTTGGATGATGTTGTAAATAACAAAATGGTGATAGACAATTTAAATATTTACGCAAACTCTAAAGTTAGAGAGGGTTCACTCAATCTTTCCTCAAAGGAATTCATAAATTTTGTGAATGACAAAATACAGGGACAGATTGATGGTCTTAAAACAGAGGGCGCCAAGAAGAAAAAAGAATCAGTAAGAAATGAGATAGTTAAGCATCTTAACTCTAAAAATAAACAATTGGATTCTCTTTTCTCTTTAAGGTCTTCTATAGCGAAGGGTAAGATTATACTCTTGAGGAAATTAGAATCGGTAAAATCCATAGGGACATTTATCCAGACTCCAAACGGATTCAAGGTAACTGCACCAGAAGGATATGTGGCGATTGATAAATATACCAGTAATGCTGTGAAGTTCGTGGACAGATTAGAATTTAGTAAAGCCAACTTTACGGTAGATAAAAATTGGATTAAAGGATAAATTATGAATAAAGACTTAATAAACCGAAGAAACACGCGTGAATGGGTAAAATGTAATGAAGATTCCAAGGCACACATACACCGTGAAGCATTTATTTCAGAACATGGTGGGGAATTTGTAAAAAACGGTAGGGTCTGGGAATGGCGAAGCATACATATAGACGAAAAGACAAAATATGAATTTAAGGATGGTGACGGAAATATAACTATAGTGGAAAACCTTTCAAAGTTTTGCCGTGATAACGACTTAAACAAAGGTGCAATACACAAAGTTATAAAAGGTGAAAGGTCACACCATAAAGGTTACACTTGTAGGAAAACATCATAAAGGAGAAAATTATGACAACATTAGCAACAATAGACGGATTTTTAGGAACTGTGTGGTTCACCGCACTGGTGTTTGTAGCAGGTGCCTTTATAGGCGCACCCCTATGGAACTGGGTAAAACAAAAGTTTCCTTGGAATCAGTAAAGACCTAAATTAAAATACCCCACTGGCTTCTAACATGAGGAGGAGGTGGTCACATAAAATAAGTAACCCGCTGAAGCCAGTGGGGATAAATTAAAACTAGAGAGTATCATATGTATGCTCTCTAGTTTTTTATACATATAGTACGCATTAGGAGTCTTTTATGAAGAAAATTGTTTTTACATTCGGAAGATTTAACCCACCCACAACTGGTCACCTTTTACTTGCAACCAAAGTAAAAGAAGAAGCCAGGCGAAGGGGTGCAGATTATAAAATATATGGAAGTAATACTCAAGATGCAAAAAGAAATCCACTATCTGCGGTAGATAAGTCTAGATTTATGAAAAAGGTGCTTAAAGATACAAATGTTATAGTAAATAGCAAATCTGGCAACCCTTTTACTGTATTACAACAGTTAAGTAAAGAAGGGTACACAGATATTACTATGGTGGTGGGTGCAGACAGAGTTGCAGAATTTAAAAACGGTATGAAGAAGTATATCGGTAAAAAAGGATATGAAAATATCTCAACCTTCGATGTTGTATCCGCAGGAGAGAGAGACCCAGATGCAGAAGGTATTGAGGGTATGTCTGCATCTAAAATGAGGGCAGCGGCTGCTGAAGGAAACTTCAATGCATTTAAATTGGGTATACCTTCTCATGTTTCTGAAGCAGATAGATTAAAACTATTCAAAGCAGTACGAAAGGGTATGGGAGTTCGTGGTAAAATTATAGAAACTTGGTTTGATTATGATGAGTTTGTAGAATTTGCAGAGAATTATAACCAACTGGATGAAATTTCTGTGCAAACAAGAAGAAAAATGGCAAGAACTGCCAAGAGAACTGCAAAGATTAGAGCAAGAAAAAGAAAACTAAAAGAAAAACGAAGAAAAGGTAAAAAGGCTTTAGTAAAGAAAGCCAACAAAGCCGCTATAAATAAAGTTAGAGCAAAATTAATCAGGGGTATGAAGTGGAGTGATGTTCCATTTCTACAACGAGAAAAGATTGATGCAAAAATAAAGAAGAAGAAGAAAAGAATTGCCGCGATTGCCAGGAAAATGATGCCTGCAATGCAAAAAGCAGAAAAAGAAAGACTAGTAAAAGTGAGAGCAAGAATGACAACTAACGACCCAGCAAAAGCAATTGAAGGTGTTGACTATAATTTTGAAAACGAAGTCTTGATAGAAGATAAAGAACTGCGAGCAAGAGTAAAAGCAAATGACGAGGCAAACAGAAGAAAGAAAGAACCAGTCTTTTATCTTGTAAAGACAAAGAATGGTAAAAAACATGCAGTAGTAGACAGAGTTGCCAAAAACCACACAGTAGAAAAAGAAGGTACTGCAAAACAAATCAAAGGTGTAGCACAAAAATATGCAAATGAACCTGAAGGGTTTGAATGGACAGATAGTGCGACTGCAATTGGTTTGAAACAAAAAGAACAAGGGGCAGTTGATGACACAAGAACAGTACAGGGTGGTGAACATAAAGGTAAACCAACATCTGAACTAAGTCCCGAAGAAAAGAAACTTGCAAAGAAACAGACCAAACTTGCGACAATGCAAACAGATGGAGAAATCGCTGCAATTGAAAATGAACCAAAAGAAGCAATCAGGGTACAAAAAATCCAAGCCAAAGAAGAAGAACTTAATAAGAAAAAATTAAAACATGGTGCAACTGAAAAAACAGACTTTAAGGCTGTAGATGTAGAGGCAGGTGTTGTCGCAGAATTCAACAGGATGATTGGACACCCAGATGAAATTGGAAACATATCCAAAGACAATTGGGGCATGATAAACAACAGTGCAACACTTGTTTCATGGGGAGTAGAAGAATATGGAATTCAAGAAGAATCAGCCTCATCAAAAGTAATCAGAGATTCGATTAATCCCCTAATAAAAGAATTAGACCCAGATGGGAAAATTAAATGGCACATGGAACATTCTGGTTCTGGTATGGAAGACCTAGAAGCATCTCAACACTGGAAAGACCATGGAGCAGGCGATGCCACACCAAAAAGTGATATTGTTCTTGTTGGTGTTAATGAAAAGGGTGAAAGAATAGAACACGGCATTTCTGTTAAAGCTGGACCATCTCAACTATTATCCCCAACCCCAGAAGAAGCAAATGCAATTTTAACTGGTGTATTCGGTAAAATGGTATCACACTGCGAGGGCAAATCATCAAAAGAATGTAAAAGTTTGTTGCAGAGTGAAAGTGGAACTTCTAAAAAGGTAGATAAATTAGTAGATTTAATTATGAATCAAAATAAAATGAGGGCGCAAACTGGTAAAGGTGTTGGGCCTTTCAGTTGGTTTACACCAGGTGGCAAATATCGTAGAGGAGCAGGAAAACCAGATTGGTGGGATACATATGGACCTGGTTCAAAATGTAAATATGGTGATACAAAGTGTGAAACTTCTTGGGAAAGTTTAGAAGGAACAGAACCAAAAGCAGAACACTGGAAAGGTACTCCTGCGGATTACAAACAAAGTGTAATTGATATGATTGAAGGTAGTGTTGAATATAAAGAAGAATTAAACGAGGCAATGAATAATATACTAAACGAGAGTAAAGAATTTACTACTGGTTTAATACATGAAGCAATGACAGGATGTATAAAATTCTGTGGATGTTGTGATGCCGATTGCGGTTGTAGTAGTGCAGTACCAACACACTATTTAACTATGTCGCCAGACGGTTCAAATTCTTCAATAAGGGGAATAGACGAACACCTGCTAACAGATGTTGGTAAAGAAACAAAGTTTGGATTCCAATGGAAAAGTGGTGGCCAAAAAGAAATCAGAGGTGGAAAGAAACAAGGAACAGGAAGATATTCTGGTTATATTGCACTTCGTAGTAATAAAAAACCAAAAAAAGACAAATCATATACATCACTTGATGATGGGGTTCAACCATTCTTAAAACATAGTAACATCTTTATAAAAGAAGATATGAATATGAAAGATGCTGAGGCATCATTTGCAAATGATTTGAGAAATACCGACAACATGAGAGAACAAGAAAAAGAACTCAAATCTGTAAAGGGTGACCCTGGAAAACTGTTAGATGTACTAGGAATGAAAATTGACAATATAGATTCAAATAAAGTTCCATGGCAAGATATAGGTCCAATGAAACCGTCTAATAAATCTACTATAATTTATATAAAGGGTAAGAAGATACACATTCCTGTAATGAACTTTAAGGAACAAGAAGATGTGAATGAAGAATTCCGAATGATGTCTGAACGAGAAAAAAGTCATAAGATTATGAAGGGATTTGTTGAACAATCAGGTTGGGACGAAAAAGCAAAGAAAAAACAACAACAAGCAAGAGCATCAGAAAAATTACAAGGTTTAGCACCAGGCACGATTACTTCAGCAGAGCAAGGTGGTAAAACTTACAGTGTTACTGATTCATATGAGTTTAAAGGTTCTCCTGTTCACGGTTTAGGTTCTTTTGCGACAAGAGATATAAAAGCAGGAGAAGAAATTTCACTATACTATTTAAATCTTCTTGAGAGCTTCCCTTCATATCAAAGAACAGATTTCTGTAGGTGGACTAACCATTCTCATATAAATGAAAATTTTTCATTACTTGAAAACAATGGAAACTTCACTGCACATGCATTAAAAGAAATTAAAGAAGGTGAAGAATTATTCATTGATTATTTCCATGTTCTAGAAACAATTCTTAATAAAATTGGAAACGGTGGACAAGTGATTAATGAAGTCATAAGGTGGACAGAGGGATATGACCATATAGAAATTGAACCAGACAATGGAGATTGGCCAACTCTTTTAACCTTATTTATAGAGCAAGGAGATTGTCCTAACTTTATACACGAATCACAATTTTATGAGGATGTTATTATGATGCTTCCTAAATATCCACATCAAAGAAAAGAACATACTAAAGATTTGTTTGATAAAACTCTTGGACGAGATAAAGGTTGGGAATTGGGTGATCCACCAAAACCGTTAGAACTTCATGCACACCCAATTAAAGAAGATGAAGACCCAGTAAAGAGAGCAAAGAGGTTGAAAGCATATAATGCCAGACCAGAACAAAGAGCAAGACGAAGTGCAAGAACTAATGAGCGTCAAAAAAGAATAAGAAACGGACAGTTAGCAGTTGGAGATGGTAAGGATATAGATCACAAAGATGGTAATCCTGAAAACAACGCATCTTCAAATATAAGTATAACATCTGTAAAATATAACAGAGGAAGAAACAATAACAAAGGAAGAACAAATACAGATACAAGTGAAGAACACGGTGCAGGGGACGAAGGAACAAAAAAATTACTTAAACGGTATCTAAAAGATACTCCATATATGACCATAAACGATAAATTCTCAAAAGAATTGTAAAAAGTAAGGCACCTATATATGAATAACCTAACACATTGGTACGAAATCGGAGGTATAATTACAGCATTAATTGCGGGTATAGGTACTGCATTTTATTACTTAATTAACAAAGGTAAACTAGGAATGCTCTTAAAAGAGAGAAAGGCAATTAAAAAGCAAAAAGTAAATCTTCCAGACAATTGCTTCTGGAAT
>Ga0209128_1001860_pt1 | contig 14036 bp, 18 predicted proteins | sample ETNvirnome_6_100_FD_184072 | JGI IMG/M metagenome (GOLD analysis project Ga0209128, IMG submission 184072) | Marine viral communities from the Pacific Ocean - ETNP_6_100 (SPAdes) (version 2) | ecosystem: Environmental > Aquatic > Marine > Oceanic | place: Pacific Ocean | collected 2013-06-19 | reverse complement strand
TTTAAACTTCAATAACGGCATGGTTCGTTGTAATTAAAATGGAGGCAACCGATGCAGCATTCTGCAATGCACATCTTGTTACCTTCACCGGATCAATGATTCCTTTTTCTAACATATCAATTTCATTACCAGAAACAAAATCAATACCAAAAGAACCTTCTTGCTTTTCTACGGTAGAAAAAATTAAATCTGGTGGATCTCCAGCGTTAATTGCCATTTGTTTTAACGGTTCTTTTACAGCTTCTAAAACTATTTTAACTCCTAATTCTTGATCTTCATTGTCAGTTGCAACATTTAAATTTTTACTAGCGCGTATCAAGGCGATGCCGCCCCCTGGTACTATTCCTTCTTGTAGCGCCGCTTTGACCGCTTCTAAGGCATCTTCGATTCTGTGTCTCTTTTCGACCATTTCAATTTCTGTGGCGGCGCCGACTCGAATAATTGCAATTCCGCTAGCTAGTCTTGTGATTCTTTCTTGGATTTTTTCACATTCGTGCATATCTTCGGTTTGTTCCAGCTCGACTTTTAAAATTTCAATTCTTTTTTCAACATCTTCTAGTTTTCCACGACCATCAGAAATTGTTGTTTCATTTTTTGAACATTCAAATATCTTTGCTGTGCCAAAGTCTGTTAATTTAGTGTCTTTTAATCTTAAATTGTCAGAGCGCGCGATGAAAGTTGCGCCAACAGAAAGTGCCAAATCTTTTAGAATATTTCTTCTTTCCTCTCCATATCGTGGAGCCTTTACTGCTGCAACACGAAGCGTGCCTCGCATTGTATTCATAATGAGTGCTGCAAGTGCTTGCCCTTCAATATTATCTGCGACTATTATGGCTGGTCTTGCTTCTCTAGAAATTAGTTCTAAAACTGGCATCATTTCGTCGACGGTTTCAATTTTCTCATCTGTTACTAAAATCAAAGGGTTCTCATATCTTACCGTGCCGCGTTTTTCATCTGTTATAAAGGCACTTGCTAAATATCCAGAATCAAAGCGAAATCCTTCTACAATATCTAAGCTAGTTTCGACCGAGCGTGCTTCTTCAATGGTGATTGCGCCATCTTTTCCGGCTAAATCAACTGCTGTTGCAATAAGCTTTCCGATGGTTTTATCTCCGTTGGATGAAATCGTGGCAATATGAGCAATATCTTCTTCAGAAGAAATCGGCTTTGCTATTTCTTTTAAATTATCAACAATCTTTTCTACTGCTTTGTCTATTCCTCTTTTTAATTCTATTGGAGGTATCTCTGCAATTAAATATTTTTGTGCTTTTTCAAAAATGGCTTTTGCTAGCACAGTCGAAGTTGTAGTGCCATCTCCTGCTTCTGCATTTGTTTTTGCAGCAGCTTGTTTAATTATTTGAGCGCCAACATTTTCAAATGGATCGTCAAACTCTATAAATTTAGCGACAGAGACTCCATCCTTTGTTACAACGGGTCGCTGATCTTTTTTGCATAAAATAACATTCCTGCCTCGCGGTCCCAAGGTTGAAGCCACGTTATTGGTTAGCTTTTTTACCCCTTCAAGTATTTTATTATGTAACTTTAAACCAGATTCGTACTGTTTGCTCACGTTTTCCTCTTTGTTTGATTATATTATAACATTTTATTTTAGTGTTTTAACTAAAAATCTTAAGCTTCTTCCGTTTTTTCAACGTATTCTCTTGTGCCAGCCTCAATTTCACCAGCCGTACTTGCTGCCGCAAGTCCTTTCATTTTATCGCCACCAATGAGGTAACCATTAATTTGGTTGGTTAAGGTTTCAACTTTTTCAAAAAGGTCAAAAATTTCTTGATTAAGAACATCAACATATTGTTGAGCTAGTGCAGTTACAGCGGCGCGGCCAATGGGGATTTGACCAATGAACCCCATGCCATCTTTATCATAACTTTTTCTTTCATAATATCGCCTTGCTATATGAAATTGTGTTAAACCACTGGCACCTTGAGTGTATCCTAGTGTTCTTGCGATGTACCCCCAAAAATGTTCTGGGCTCTTAGCAAGTGCTTGCTCCAGTACTTTGACAGAAGTTGCAACATCTAAATATCTGTCATGTTTCGTGGCGCCAACAGTTTTTAGTTTCTCGGAGCCCTTTTGTGGCTCCCAAGGCAACTGACTTCTTGTATCTGTCCTTGGCGCTTTAAATCCTTTTCCAGTATCTTTCCAAACTAATTCTTTCCTTCCTGTCGTATTTCCCCTTGAGTCGATAATGTCTTGGAAGTCCATGTTTGCAAAATAATCTCTCGCGGTATCAGCATCATACTTATCAATGATCCTAGCAAGCTTCTTTTTATCATCCGCTTTTAAAGCTTCATAATCTTCACGGTTAAAAATGTTTAATAAATCCTCTTCTCCGGCTTCCACGTGAGTCGTTGCTGGGTCATCTAGCGGGTTATCGGCTAAATCTTCTGGTAATAAAAGCAATTTCATATTATGTGGATTTGATCGCATCGAATCCAAGAAATTATGTGCATTAAAATCAAATTGATAAAATCTTATTGTTTGGGTGCCCTCTAGTGCCTCTTCTGCCTCCTTTTCTCTGAATGATTTTAAAGCCACAACATATGTCATGCGACCTTCTGCACCGGCAGTTCCTCCAAGATAGTGGCCACTTTCTGGGTCTTGTCTAAGTCCCTCGATGTCAACAAAGTGATCACACAAATCTTTAAAGCTACCTTCAACAGAAGCTTTTCCTTCTCCCCCTTCCCCTGTAAGAAGTTTTAAGCTAATGGGCATTTTATCATTATTAATAAGGTCTTGTACACCAGCGGCATGTCCAGCAGGGATTTGTATGCCTCCGAGTAGGGCGGCTAAGAAGCCTTCAAATGTAAAACCAGCAGCGGAAGCGTTGAAATGTACCATAATGTTTGTTAATGTATCAAGAAAAACAATATGACTTAAGATTTCAGAGATGTCGTCTGTTTGTGGAGGGCTTTGAATAAAATTGCTAAGAATACGTATTTTTTCAGCTAAAGTACTTCCTTTGGCTATAATTTTAGACATTATGTTTTCTATGATTTCTCGATCTTGCGTGCCTTCTTTGCCCCACATTTTTTCAGAAAGTCGAAAAATAGGAAGCTTAAGAGTGATGTCGCGCACCTCTTTAACTTCGGCTTCCGTTTCAGGAGTCATAGCTTTACGCTCTGCAAGCAGCCTCTCTCTTGTTTGAAGAAGCTGCTCTTGGACCATCTCTAAAAGAGTGTTTGATTGTAAATAATGTTTTGAAACTAGTTTATTTATATCTACCATGTTATAATAATTAGTGTTTTCTTTTTTTAATATCTAACAAAATCTTAAGTAAGATGAGTCGGTAAGTTTTTTTGCCGCACAGCCCACTTGGGAATATCCCATGCTTTCTTTGAAAGTTTCTAATGTTTTTTATTAAATGTTTGTCAAACTTGCTTGACCAAAACCAACGCGGGTTCCAACCATGTTTTTGTGATAGCTTTTTGTTTATCATGATTAGAATCCATGTTATCATTTTAGTGTTTCCTCTAAATCATTTTAAATTTCTTGCTTCTTACTTTTCTTGGCGCCATTAAATTTTATTGATTTAGGCGTGCCATCTTTTTTTAGTTCTACCAATTCATATGGAAAACCTCTTGCCCACCTAAGCCATGATTTGGCGGTATCGAAGGTCCGGGTAAAAATCAAAATACATTCTTTTTTACTAGAGAAACCTTCTCCTGTGGAGTTCCAATTTTCAAAAGATTTAAGAACGCGGTTCTTTATTCTTTTCCCTTGTATTCCTTCAACTTGTAATCTGTAATTAAATTCTTCTTTATTCTCTGTCTGTGTTCGCCATGCTACTGCTTGCATTTTTTGCTCCTTTGCGTGATGAAACCTTCCGTACTTTAATTATACCATTATTCCAGCAAAGGTCAAGTTTTCCTTTTAAAAATTTTTGTAAAGTGTGCATGCAGTTTTGAACTTGTGCAGAATTCATTGTTCCTTTCTTAATTTCTTTGGTACACCAAACGAAAACAGAGTTAATAAAAAAAGCTTTTTCAGCATGGATAAGATTATCATTAACGAGCACCGCTTGTTCGTCTCTCAGCCATTTTAAAAGGGTTTTTTTATCATCTAGCATTATCTTTTTTTTATTTCTTTCAAATACTTTTTAAGCCCGTTCCAGCTATCGTATTGAATTGCTGGCTTAAAAATATTTGGAACACACCGTTGTACCTTCACTATGACAGATTGTTTCCAGAGCTTAATTGCTTCTTCGTCTGCTACATTAATTAGTTCAACTTCTTTTTCTTGGAGGTCGCATTCTTTTACTAAACTAGATTTAATTTCTTTTGCTGTTTCTAAATCTTCTGAAACGGCCTCAAGCATCAATAAGGCATGTACATGAATTTCTTGAAAAAAAAGATAAAGCTGTGCAACTCTTAGTATTCGTGCTAATATTTGGTATGTCAACGCGCCGGCGACAAACCATAAAAGTTCATACATAATAATTCCTATTACTTATCTGATAAATATTTTAACATAACGTCAGCTATTTTGTCAACTATTTTTTCTTGATTTTCTGACATGATTTTCAAAGAATTTGTTCTTTCTAGGGATTCTGCTGTCATAGAAGTTGCCGCGGTCGCCTGGGGATTGTCCAGATCCACATCCACAGTCACATCTGTGGCTGCTGTGCCCACATTAGCCAGGTCTGTGGTTGCTGTGTCCACATTAGCCAGGGCTGCGGTTGCTGTGTCTGTGGCAGTAGCTATGTCTGTGGTTGTGGCCACATCAGCTAGAGAAGGCGGATCCTCTACATTTACAGTGAAAGTGGCCTCTTTAAGAAGGGTTGTAGGTTCAGATTTTTGTTTTAAACCTGCCAGAGCCATAAAGCGCCCAACAGTGGTTTTGTTTAACTCTGACATGTTTGTTTCCTACTTTTTCTTGCGAGGAGAAAGACGCTTTGCGACACGTTTCATTACTTCGTTAACAACATATTCTTTCTTAACGCGATTCGCAACACGAGTAGTGAGAGTTTTGATAAGATTTTCAGCCATTTCACCAGGAGCAGGTGGGCCGCCAAATTCTTCTTCTTCTGGAGGTGGGCCCATTTCGGGCGCCAATCCTGGCTCTTCTTCGCCGGGAGGTAATCCCTCTTCTTCGTCACCCATTTCTGCTTCAAGCTTTCTGCCGAGGCCAATAAGTACTTCTGCTTCCTCTTGGCTGAGATCTACATCTTCTACAGGCTCTTCTTCGCCCAAGCCTTCATCGGGTAGTGGCGGCTCAGCGTCTACTGGCAATTCATCTTCAGGTCCGGCAGCCATTTCGCCAGGAACAGGTGGTCCTTCGTCTTCTAGCTGCTCTTCCATTGGTACTTCTGGCGTCGCAGCCTCTTCGTTAAGTTGTTTTTCACCAACGAACTTGTTAGACAACGCACCAATGCCTGCAAGTCCCATGAAACGACGGACGGTCGATTCGTTTAAAAGTTGTTCTTTTTTGTTGCTCATAAAACCACACTCCTTAAAATAGGCTTTTCTAGTAGTAAATAGTGTTTTATTTCAGTAATGGAGTATTTTTCTTTAATTTTTGTAACGCTTTATCTTGTATCTGTTTAACCCTGACTAGACTTAGGTCAAATCTCTTTGAGGTTTGTTCTAGTGTCATTGGTCCTTTGCTGTTATGCACGGCGATTAAAGTGCAATTTAAATCTTTTTTATAATCAATCCACATCCGACAGTCTTTTTTATCACACTCGTTTTCCTTTAAAATACACATTTTTGCACAATTATTCATACACCCCACTCCTTTTCTATTATGTCAAATATATTTTCAATTTCTGATTCGTTTAATCCAAACTCTTTCTCAACTTTTTTCGCTTTTGTATATGCGCGTTTTGTTTTATTTCGTTTAGTTTTTGATATTTCTTTTTGTTCTTTTAGTTCCTCAATAAAGTTTATAAAGTGTTCATTCTTGTTTACATAAGCTTTTATAATTTCATTGAAAAATTCTTTTATTTTAAGACCATCATAATGTAAGCGCAGCTTTAAATTAGCGTGAAGATGATCATTGCTATCAAAACAAATTTGTTTTAATGTTCTTCCGTAATTAGGCATTATTTTTTCCTCAGTATGTGAGTCCTGCTTTCGGATAAGCCAGAAGAAGTTTGGCGTATAAAGATGGCATTTTCTTGTAACTCTACGATATTTCTACAACCTGAGTATGATAGGCCCGATTGGATACCATTGCTCAAGTCCATTAACACGTTCTTGACAGCGCCTTTGTATGGGATTGTCGTAGAGATGCCTTCGTTCGAAGAAAACTTTCCTCTCCAGTCAAATTGTGCTTCTTTGCTCGCCATTCCTCTGTAAACTTTTGTTTTTGTATTTAATGCTCCAATAATCATATCACCAGGAGATTCGTTAGTCCCGGCTAGCATGGATCCCAGCATTACAAAGTTGGCGCCGGCAGCTAAGGCCTTTACAGCATCGCCAGAAGAACGAATGCCGCCATCAGCAATGATTTTTGCACTTCGATCTGATTGCGCGCAATCAAAAATAGTTTGTAATCCTGGCACACCATGGCCAGTTTGAACTCTTGTCGAACAAATTGATCCGCCCCCAATGTTGCAACGTATACTATCTGCGCCCCAATCTGCCAAAGCGTTGAAACCTTCCAGCGTAGCTACGTTTCCTGCTATAATATGTACATCATCTTTGAGCATTTCTTTGATGGACTTGATTGCTTTTTCTACTAATTTATGATGGCCGTGGGCCACATCAATACACAAAACTTTTGCACCATTATGATATACACGCGAAGCTCGCTTCAAATAATCGCCAACAACTCCTACGGCGGCTCCAACATATTCAACATGCTCCCATGCTTTTTTAACCATTTCGCACTGTTCTTCAATTGAATTATAACGATGAATTATTCCTACTGCGCCGGCTTTTCCCATGGCAATCGCCATATCAGTTGTGGTTACAGTGTCCATTGGTGCAGATATGATTGGGAGATCTAAGTGTATTTTTTCATCTAAGATATTTCCAATGTTAATCTCTTTTCTGCTCTCAATATCTGAATATTGTGGTACTAATAACACGTCATCATATGTTAAAGCTTCTTTAAATTTCATTTATAACCTCCCAGTTGTCTTTTAATAATTGGAGCGGCGAGTTCGAGACTTGCCCCTCTCCTGAAAATAAAACCATTGCGTATTCTTCATTTCGGTACTCAAGCTCGTGAATCTCAAACATATAAATATCTAATATCAAGGCCCGGGCGCCTACGTTTTTATGTTTTATTAAGTCACCGATTTTCATTGTTTTCCAATTCTTTAATTATTTTATCAAGATACCAGCGAGCTTTTTTTAAATCTTGCAGTGCTTTACCTTTATATTTATGTCTAGAAACGTATTTAATTATATTCCCTTCGGCGTATCCCATCTTCCAAGAATTAATGTAGTCGTATGTTTCTATAGCTTGTTCTCCTGCCCAATTTATATTATAATGTTTTGGGTGGTTTATACTATCAGTCATTTTTCTCCCTTCGTGTTAACATATTTCTGCGGCAAAGTAAAGCATAAAGCTGATAAGAGCGCCGCTTACTGCAAACGCAACGATTGCTATCTTTTCTTCGTTTAAAAATTTCATTTTTTATTCTCCAGGCCCTAAGCTGCTAATTTTAACAACCACATTATACATTGGTATCTTTTTCTTTTTATTTTCCAATATCATTTTTGTTTCCTCTCGTTCTAAAAGCGCAAGGGGCGTATCGTTAGGGTACTCTCTTAGGACCACAAACTTAAACGCGCTTGATCCGTACTCTTCATAATCTCTTTGAAGGTAAGAGTTTATATGATCGCCTTTGTTTAGCTCTCGTTTGTGTTGAGACCATCTTCGAGGTAGCTGTGTAGAACACCCTACATATATTTTGCTGGTCATCGTATTTTCAATTATGTAAAGCCCTGCTGGCATCCTTTCGCGGCTCCTTCTTTTGTATTCAGCGATCTTCTTTTTATTTTTTAACCTCCATCGTTTGATGGCTAGCTGTCGTCTTTCCACCCATTCTGGTTTTTGCTTATTTTTTTCATAGCGTTCTTTTCGCTTTTTTATCCGTTCAGGGTTATCCTTATTTTTTTCTCGGTGAGTGCGTGCATATTCTCGCATTTTGTCTTTCCAATGTTCTTTATTTTTTTCTCTCCACCTATAAAGTGATTCATAACACTTTTGTCGATTCTCTTCGAAATACCTTCTTCTCCTGGTCTTGATTTTTTCTTTGTTTTTCTCACGGTATTTTTTTGTTCTTTCTTTTTGTTTTGCCACCCATTCTGGATTCTTCTTATTTTCTTTTCGCTTGGAGCACGCGATGGCGCGGAATTTGTCTTTGTTTTTGTCGCGATACTTCTTAATTTTTTCTCTATTTTTTTCGTAATATTTCTTTGCGCTAGCGCTAATTTTCTCTTTATTTTTTTGGCGATATCTCTTCTTTCTTATTTTTATCTCATCTTTGTGTGTTTCTCGATATATCTTCGCACGTTTTCGTTGTTTTTCCTTAAATTCTGGGTTGTTTTTATTCTTCTCGTAATATCTTTTTACACTTTCTAAATGCCTTTTTTTGTGTTGTGGGTTCTCTTTGTTTTTCTCGCGGTAAATTCTCATGTTTTCTTTAGCACAGCTTTTACATTGCGCGCTTAAGCCGTCGCGCTGGCGTCTGTTCTTGTTAAAACAACTGGTAAATTGTTTTCTTTCGCATTGAGGGCAGAATTTAATTTTCATTTTCTGCCCTTCTCTTTCAAGTGACTCTTGAAATCTTCAAGAATTTCAATGGCTTTCTTCCAGCATGTTGGGCAATATAGCCTCACTGCCTTTTCTTCTTCGCGAACTACAACATTCCATGTTCTAGCCATTTCTTTGTTTTTCTTATCAAATGGTTTTTCGCAAGTTAAACATTTATCTGGAAGTTTGTCAAATAATGCAACTTTGACTGCCATTTCTTTTTCAGCTTGTTTCTTTGCTTTTTTAGCTTTGTCTCTATGTAATTTTCTTTCTAATGACATTATTTATCTCCTGTCGAGCCGAAGCCGCCAGTCCCTCTTTCTGAATGGGAATTTAAAAACTTATCGGTTTTCACTTCTTCAATTCCACAATGAACAATAGGGATTAACACCGCTTGTGCAATTTTTTCCTCTGGCTTAATAATTTGTGTTTTTTGGCCGAGGTTGTGCAAGTTTATGTATAGTTCTCCATCATAACCAGGATCCACAACACAAGCGCCGACCAAAAGTTGTCGTTTATAGGCCACGCCTGACTTATTTTTAATTTCCAACATATATCCATAAGGCACCTCCACTTTTATTCCGGTTGGTAACAAGCGTGATTCTCTAGGTGGGATATGGAAACTTTTTTCGTCATATAATCTCTTGTCTCCATTTGGACAATAATATAAGTCCATACCCGCATCCATTTGATACGCTCGTGTTGGTAGTTTTGCGTCTGTTCTAATTCGATATACTTTAAGAATCATCGCACCGCCCGTATGTTTAAACACTCTGGGTCTTTTAAGCTTTGTTCGATGAGTAATACTTCAAAGCTTTTCATTTTGTCTTCTTGTCCCTTTGGGAAAACTTTAATAATTTCAATTATAACTTCATTTCGTTTTAATCCGTTTTGAATCATTTTATTGATATGTGGATTGCCGCTCGCCGCGCATTTGAAATGCCACCCTAAACGACGGTTGGCGCCCCATGTACTTTGGCCGATATAATAAGACCCATTTGGAAAAGTCAATTTATATACTTCATTTTTTCGATATTTTTCACGTTTAATTTTTTCCTTTTCTGGACGATAATTGGCGCGCTCGGTTGCTAGAATCCTTTGCCCATTTTCCTCCCAATAACGAATTGCCTTTTTTCTTTTGCAGGTTTTGCAAATTCCCCTGCGGGCTTCTTGGTGTTTCTTCCTTCTATGAAACTCTGTTTTATTCTTTTCTTTTTTGCATGTATTACATTTTTTCACTAGCTGTCTCCTTTTATTTTAAAAGCTTAAGATTATATTTAATTGATCTTGTGCTAAATCCCCAGTCTTCACTATAATCTAATCGGCCTATGTAGGGCTGATTTATATAAATTTTATCTCTTGCGGCATCAACTCCCCAACACTTAATAGAATTAATTGTTGAGGTTTCATCAACAACCTTCAAAATCCAATAAGGGTTGCCGTTTTTTGTTTTCTTGTGAATAATTTCTCTTGGTATAAACCAGGCAATCCCAAGATCATTGTCCCATTCTCCTAAAGGTGGGATATAATATTCTTTTAGCTGGTTTAAAACATTCTCATTTAAAACCATACCCATCGGAAAGATGCCAGTTAATGATACCAAATTTTCTATCATTTCTTCATTAGAAAATTCACCCTCTGGTTTATAAAGTTCAATATTTTCTTTGAACTTTTTAAGGTTTTTTGGTCTGTCCACAACGCTTGCCGACCAAAAGTGTTTAAGCCCTGAGAATCTTTCATCAATTATGCTACCTAGCGCGTCGCTTCGAGCTAAAACATCAAGTGCTTTTTTATTTAATTTAGAGTAAATGATGTTTTCATTAAACAGAAGTTCTTCCGGAGCGTTAAAAGGTCGATTATTTAATATCTGCTCAACCGCCTTATCCCCCAGGCCCTTTAAAGAAGTTAATGGTTGAATGAGCGTTTTGTTGTCTTTTGCGATTTCCCAAACAGTGCCAGATTTATTTATGTCAACTGATTGAATCTTAAATCCAAACTTTTTTGCAAAATTTATGGCTTTTTCTTTTCTACTTTCGGGTTCTTTATCAAGAAATGCGGCCATCCACTCCACGGGATAATAATTGAACAGGAAAGCACACTGATAAGAAATGATAGAATAAGCAACAGCATGTGATTTATTGAACCCATAGCCACTAAAAAATTCAAATTTTTGCCAAAGCTTTTCAGCCTCTTGTGCCGACATATTTTTTTCTTTGCAGCCTTCAACAAACTTTGAATGGATCTTTTTCTTTTCTTCGTTTCCTTTTCCTGTACCTTTTTTTGTGAGGAGTTTACGAAGTTTGTTTCCTTCATCCAAACTAATATCTTTACCAAGCTTGTGTGCTAATAAAGCAATCTGTTCTTGGAAAATTAAGAAACCATATGTTTCTTTAGTTACTTCTTTTACAATATCATTTTCATATTTTATTTTCCCTGGATTTTCTTTTGCTGTAACATAAAGCTTATCTACATCAGCGCTAAGTGGGCCTGGACGATAAATAGAGGTAATTGCTGAGATGTTGATTATATTATTTGGTTTTGCCCTTGCGCAAAAATTCTGTGCCCCAGCTTCAGTAAACTGAAATATTCCGGCCCACTTTCCTTTATGGAATATATTCTTATACACTTGCTTATCATTCAAATCAATTTTATCTGGGTGGAGATGATTATTGTAATATTCTTGTATTTGTTCAAATGTTGGATTTTCAATTTCGTGGTATCTTTTTAAAATATGACCAATGGCACCTTCAATCATTTTCAAAGTTGATAATCCTAGAATATCAAATTTAATAAAACCCATTGGCTCAAGGTGCCGAACGTTTTGCCCTTCGGACCAAGGAGTCTGCGTGATACCACCACTATTAATAAGTGGCATATGCTCATTCAGATTTTCGCCAATAACAACTCCGCCAGCATGTCTGGACACAGAACGTACTTGTCCATATAAAACATTAACATGATGGGCCACGCGTGGATATTTCTGTAAAAACTTTTTCAATGAATCAGAAAATTCCATTACTTCTTCAAAAGTTGGTGTGTAAACTCCAGCTTTAATACCATGTTTTCTTTTTGCAAATGGCGTAGCTTCATTTAACATTTTCGAAGTCACTAAATTAACTTCTGTAAATGGAACTTCATATAGTTTTGAAATGTCCTTGATTAAAGAACGGAGCTGCAAAGTATTAAAGTTAGAAATTGGAACCACTGTGCTGCGACCCCATTTTTCAATTAATAATTCTTTCAGCTCCATCGGGTCTGAAACGTCGTAATCAATATCAGGATAGTCTTTTGTATCTCTTCGAAGGAATCTTGAAAAGAGAAGATTGTATTTAATTGGATCTACTTGTGTAATTCCGAGAGTGTATGCAACAAGCGAACCAGCGGCAGAGCCTCTTCCTGGGCCCGTTAATTGGCTTTCATTTGCTTTCGATGCCACAGCGTTCATTGTAAGAAAGTATTTACTAAACCCTCGTTCGCTAATGACTTCTAGCTCTTCTTTCAAACGAGAGATATATTCTTTATCGTGATGAAGGTTTGCTGCTCGAAGCCTATCTATACAAACTCTTGTTAAAGTTTGTGTGGCCGTTGTCCCTTCGGGGACGACAAAATCAGGAAGTCGAACTGTATTGTCTGGTATGAAATTCTCAATTTTACTATGAGCAATGGCATGAGTCTGTTCGATGGACTCGCGAATTAAATCATCGTTGTATTCTGCACCACATTTCTCGGAGTAAAATTTGTAAGCCTCCCACATTTGATTTCCATTTTTAGGATAAAGCTCGTAACCAATATTTTCTACGCCGGCTGGTAATTCAGAAGTCATCCATTCAGGGAGATTGCCTTTCCCAAGCCAACCCAAGCGTTTATAAAGCTCTCTATCTTTCCATGCAGTGGGAGAAGGATAATGACTATCCGCAGTTGATATTAATGGTATACCAAATTCATAATGCATTTGGATAATATATTTATTTAATCGATGTTGCTCGGGGATATTGTTCCATTGAAGCTCTCCATACCAGCGATCTCCAAAAATCTCCAACATGTTAATTGTGGTATCTCGTATTGCATCAAGAACGGCATCTTCGCCATTGTCTCTATTTTCCCAATAATTTCCAGCATATACTCCACCAAGGCATGCGCTAGCGGCAATTACTCCTTCGTTGTGTTTTTTTAACATTTTATAATCAATTCTGGGGAAGCGGTAAAAGTTTTCTTTTGAAAAAGATTGCGATACCATTTTAAATATGTTGTTTAGACCTTGTTGATTTTGTGCTAACAAAATAAGATGGCGCCGCTTATTTAAAATATTTTTTAATTCTCGTTTGGATGCGTTTTCGTCTTCAATGGTTGTTCCTAATTGAGCATTTTCTTTTATTTTGTTTTTCTTATTTGCTTTGGCGTTTTCGTATTCTCTTCTCCATGTGCCCAGACTTGGCAAAAAATACGCTTCGACGCCGAAGATGGGCTTGAAGTCTTTACCTTCTTTCTGCATTTGTTTGGCATGTAAAACTTGGTAGGCCATGCCATTCATATTACCATGATCTGTCAGTGCTAAAGCATCGGATCCATTCTTAAAGGCGAAATCCATGTGCTCTTGAGGGTACCCCAGGCCATCAAAAGGTGAGCCAGCAACGCTGTGTGCGTGTAAACCGACAAAAGGTATTTTATTCTTCATTATCTGTTCCAATCGAATTTAGTTTATGATATCCCATGTTGCGCGGTTTGTCAAGCTTTTTGCGGTCTTCAGAGCCAAGAAAAGTACAAAAACTTTCCCAAGCACTAATGTTGTAATACCATGGGATTTTCAATACACTTGCATCTTCTATATTAACACATTTAAATACTTTGTCAAGCTCAAAAAACCTAGCTGACCATCTTTCTTCGATAGGAAGTCTGTCAGCATCGTATCCTGTAAACTCTCCTGTGCCTTCTTCTCTTAGGAACCTCCGGCACTTCTTAAAATCTTCTCCATCAAAAGTAAATCCCAAATATTCGTTGTTTTTGATATTTTTATCGCCCCAAGAAATATAAAAAGGAGACTTGCTAGAGATATTTTTTCTAAATGGTTGAACTAGTTCTGGGTTGTACACGCCGTATGGGAAGGCCACGTAAAATCTATCTGGTGTTACCCACTTGCTGATTGTTTTGCTCAACCAATAAGAAGTTAGTGCTCCGTATAATGCGCTCCAGCCTAAACAGTCTCTTTTGTCTCTATCCTTTGGATGAATTGGCACATAATATATTGGTATTTCCTGTTGTTCTCCTTCGGCGCTGAACCTTGTTCTTTGTAAAAACACAGGATCTAAAAT
>Ga0209128_1001858_pt1 | contig 14039 bp, 19 predicted proteins | sample ETNvirnome_6_100_FD_184072 | JGI IMG/M metagenome (GOLD analysis project Ga0209128, IMG submission 184072) | Marine viral communities from the Pacific Ocean - ETNP_6_100 (SPAdes) (version 2) | ecosystem: Environmental > Aquatic > Marine > Oceanic | place: Pacific Ocean | collected 2013-06-19 | reverse complement strand
ATTGATGAAATCTCAAGGTAGAACTCAGACAGCTGATAATGACATCAATGCAATCAACAGTATGGGAATGATCCCACAAGGTTATAGAGTTAATAACTTTTTAACTGACTCTGATTCTTGGTACATCATTACAGACGTTCCAAACGGTATGAAAATGTTTTCAAGAACTCCATTGAGCACATCAATGGAAGGAGACTTTGATACTGGTAACGTTAGATACAAAGCTAGAGAAAGATACAGTTTCGGCTGTTCTGACTATAGAGGTATCTTCGGCGTTGAAGGTGCGTAAGCAATAACTGAGTAAATTTTGTGGCGGAACATAGTTCCGCCACATTTCTAAAATAGAAAGCAAAAATGAGAACATTCACCGTTAAAATATGGGCTTATGATCACCATGCTTCTTTTAATGTAGAAGCAGAAGATAATCCTAAATCTATTGAAAATTCTATCCTTGACAAACTAGGAGAAAAGTCTATAAAATGGGAATCAACGGGAATGTTTAGCGACACCCGTAGAATAACCTATGAGGAGGTTGTTGATGTTACAAGACCTATACAAACAGAAAAGGTCCTTGGAGTTGAGGTGGCAGTCTGAGTATGAGCAAAGTGGTAAATATACTCTGGACATGGTCGAAATTGATAATGCAATTAAAAGCATTATTACTGAGATCAAACTTGAAGAGTCTAAAATTGCTGATAGAGAAAATAAAATCAGTGATTCAGCTGCCCAAGTTTCTGTGGCTACTTAGATAAACGCCACATCGCTGAAATCGTACATTTCTGTAAGGATCCCTTGCACTCTATTCAAAACTATCATATAAATCAATTACTATACAAATTTTAACAAAAATAAATGTAGACGCGTATAGTCGACATTCCCTAGGGGACTACATTTATATATTCTAGGAGGAATATTATGGCAAACACATCGTTTAATGGTCCAGTTAGATCCGAAAAAGGATTTCAACAGATCAATAAAGCCGCTAGCACAGGAGTTATAACATCAAGGTTTTTAGGAACGAAACCTGATTTAACTAGCTTAACTGCTACATCAGTGGCAACAGCGGGAACATTAACTTATACAGCTAATGTAATTACGGTTAACAACTTCACTGGGGCGGCAACACAAGCTGTTACTTTACCCTCAGCGGCAGTAGGAACTTATGTAGTTCATGCTCAATCAGACGATACAACTGGTGGTACAGCTGTTCTTACTTTTACATGTGCAGGAGATGATGTTTTTAGAACTGGTTCAAAAGTGGAAAGTAGAGCCACTGGAGCAGTTCAAACTATAGATACATCGATAGCAGATGAAACGGTATTAACGTACACACCTGCGAATGCAGCAACCAATAGTTTAACTCATGGTTGTTATTTGTATTTCACTTGTTTTGAAAAAGGCATTTGGAACTTTGCTTATGACTTATCGACAGCAAATGACGCAGATACAGGCGCAGCTGCTTGGAGTTAATAGCTAAATAAAATAATGTGAGCTCCTTCGGGAGCTCACACTTAAGGAGAAAAATTATGGGATATCCAGTAGATATAAAAACAGTTAATATTACCACTGCTACGACTACTACAATCTTTAATGGTCCAGCGAGAATATTAGGACTTTCATGGGTAGTGCCTACGAATGTTGCAGCTGGAACAATAACAGTTAATGATAATACAACAGCAATGTGGGTAGTTAATACACCAGCTACAAATACTACAGATTATAAATCTCCAGTTACTGGAAAAATAATGTTACCAGGAACAGGGATTAGAGCTAATACTAGTTTAAAAGTTACAAACGTAGCAGTCACACATGTAACTGTTTATTATGGATAGGAATTGTAATGGCGAATACTACTTCCTCATCATATGCATTTGATCAGGATTTTTCGATAGACGAAATTATTGTAGATGCGTATGAACGTCTTGGACTTCAAGGCACCGCAGGTCATCAATTAAAAACTGCAAGAAGATCTTTAAACATTCTTTTTCAAGAATGGGGTAATAGAGGAATTCATTTTTGGGAAGTAGGAAACACAAATATTAATTTAATTGTTGGTTCTTCAACTAATGTAGATGCAACTGATGAAGGAATGGGTATTTATACTTTTTACAGAAATTCTGTAGATAGCGCAGCAGCGGCAGCTGCTTCCCCTCAAGCAACAACGGTTCCTGTAGCAAATATTTATGGTATTACCGATATTCTAAATGTTACCTATAGACAAAATTATAATACCACTTCTCAATCAGACACGGGTTTAACTAAAGTTGCAAGAGACGCTTATGCTGGAACAGCTAATAAAGCATCCCTTGGAACTCCTTCACAATTTTGGGTTCAACGATTTATTGATAAAGTTACAATTACACTTTATCCTTTACCTAATTCAACGGCAGCGTCTAATTATATAAATGTTTATTATGTAAAAAGAATTCAAGATGTGGGAGCTTATACTAATGCAACAGATACTCCTTATCGATTTATACCCTGTATGATTTCAGGACTTGCTTATTATTTATCTATGAAATTTGCACCACAAAGAACGCAAGAAATGAAATTATTATACGAAGATGAATTGGCTAGAGCATTATCTGAAGATGGTTCTGCAGCTAGTACTTATATAACCCCTAAAACTTATTATCCGAATATATAATGGCTAGATTTTCAAAAGGTAGAAGAGCATTAGCAATATCAGATAGGTCTGGTGCGGCATTTCCATATAATGAAATGGTTCAAGAATGGACGGGTGCATGGGTGCATACTTCTGAGTTTGAAGTTAAACAACCTCAACTAGAACCTCATCCTGTAGGGGCAGATCCACAGGCTTTACAGCATGCAAGACCTGCAAGAACAGAATTTCCAGTTCAAGATATTTTACCCAAGAATCCTTTTACAACCACAGCTGCTAGTAAAAGTGTTAGCGTTTCTTTTCCTGCGAATGATTTTAATGAAGGTACAACTTATATTAGATTTCAAGCAGTTAAACATCCAGTGGGTGGAGTTGCAATTACAACTTTAGAATTATCTACAACATTAAATGGAAATATAAGTAATGCCGCTACATCAATTGTTTTAACTGATGGTTCGGAATTTCCTACAGCAGGATATATTGTTATTGAGAAAGTTTGGACACAAGCTGATTTAACAGCAGGTACAATTACTAATCCTTTATTAGTTGGTACTTATCAGAATGAAACAATTGAATACACGGGTAGAAGTACACATACTTTAACTGGATGTACACGTGGAACGTCTGCTCCATACAAAGGACAAGTTTTAGCAAACACATCGGCTAACGCACACTTATCTGGTGCAAAAGTATACGGATGTTATCTTGCAACAGCTGTTGGAACCACAACAATAGTGGGTCCTCAAACATCGCAAACAGAAACATTATATAATAATTTAACTTTCCCTTTAGTAAATAATGCTACTAGTGCGGATACAGGAGGCGGTTTTCAATGTACAATTGGACCCGTTAATGATAGGGCTTAATTATGGCAGGATATACACTCTCAGCATTAGAAGCTGACATTAGAAGTTATACAGAAGTAGACAGTACTGTTTTTAGTGGTGCTACTCTAGGCAGATTTATAGAAAATGCAGAATATAGAATTAATCTTGATATTCCTATGGACTCAGACAGACAAGAATGGCAAGGAACAATTGCTACCGATGTTAATACTGTTAGAGTTCCAGCAGGTTTTCAATTTGTAAGGGGAGTTCAAGTCTTTAGTTCTACCGCTAATTCCAATGAACAAGGTCAATGGTTGGAGAGGCGAGATCAAACTTTTTTATCAGAATATGTAGGAAGATTAACAGGGCCCGAAGGATCGACTGCATCGGGAGCTGATGTAACAGGACTCCCTAAATATTATGCTATGTTTGGAGGAGCGACAGGATTAACAGATACTACTTCTGGATCTATTGTAATGGCTCCTACTCCAGACGCCAATTATGTTATTAAAATATACGGAAATGCAATGCCAACAGGATTAGGAACTAATACTTCTGGGACTTATGTAAGTAGGTACTTTCCTCAAGGGTTATTATATGCTTCTCTAGTAGAAGCCTATGGCTTTTTAAAAGGTCCCACAGAGATGTTGACATTATATGAGCAAAAGTATAAACAAGAACTACAGAAGTTTGCAAGCATGCAAATTGGAAGAAGACGAAGAGACGATTACACGGATGGTACAATAAGAATTCCAATCGAGTCACCGCCTCAATAATTAGGAGAAAATTTATGGCAATAACATCAGCAATTTGTAACAGTTTCAAAGTTGAAATTTTAACAGCAACACATAACTTTACTGCATCATCAGGAAATACTTTTAACTTAGCTTTATATACAAGTTCAGCAACTTTAAATAAATCTACAACTGCATATAGTTCAAGTAACGAAATTTCTAACACATCAGGTTCTGCTTATTCTGCAAAAGGAAAAGCTCTTACCAGTGTAACACCTGTTTTATCATCAGATACAGCTGTTTGTGATTTTGCTAATGTCTCTTGGACATCTGCTACATTCACAGCTAACGGTTGTTTAATTTTTAATGATTCAGCATCTGGAGATCCAGCATGTTGTGCCATTGCATTTGGTGGAGATAAAACTGTAACAAGTGGAACTTTCACAATTGAATTTCCTGCAGCTTCGGCAGGATCAGCTATTATCGGTATAGCATAAGGAGGAACTCCTTATGGCTAATACTTGGAACGCATCCGGCACACTCTGGGGACAGAATTCTTGGGGTGATCAAGGAACCGTTACAACTTCTCTCACAGGACAATCTTTAACAACAGCACTTGGTACCGTTACACCTTACAACGAATTAGGTTGGGGCTCTGATACATGGGGTGCAGAGAACTGGGGAGAAAGTGCTTTTGATATAACTTTAACAGGACAATCTTTAACAACAGCTTTAGGTACATTAGTTTATGCAGGCGCAACTGATGGTTGGGGCCGTGATGCATGGGGAGATAATAACTGGGGTGAAAACGCAACTAGCGTTTCTTTAACAGGACTTTCTGCAACTACATCTATCGGTAATCAAGCCTGGGGCCAAGCCTCTTGGAGTGATGGCGCATGGGGAGATTATGCATTAGCCGTAGCTGATGTAATGGGATTAACAGGTGTTTCAGCAACAGGAGCTGTAGGATCTCCAGTTGCTAGGTCTGACAATACAACTACATTAACGGGCCTAGGAGCCACGTCAGCAGCAGGTGCAATTGTTATTGGAGAAGGAATTCCTTTAACCGGACTTTCAGGTACGATTGCTTTAGGTACTCCAGTCGCTAGAGGAGATTATACAGAATCATTAACAGGACTTTCAGCAACGGGTGCGGTAGGTGCTCCAACCATTACCTCTAATCCAACAATTGCTCCAACAGGACTTTCAGCAACTGCTGCAGTAGGAGCTATTTCTCCAACAGAACAAACCATGGGATTGACTGGAGTTTCGGCAACGACTGCAGTAGGAGCAATTACACCAACCGAACAAACTATGGGATTGACTGGAGTATCCGCAACTGTTACTGTGTCTCCTATCGGTGTAGCACCTATTGCATGGGGTCGTGTTACAGCCGCACAAACAGGTAATTATAGTAAAACAACAGCTACTCAAACGGGTACCTGGACTAAAATTACTAAAGGTGATTGACAATAGGAATAAAACAAAATATAAAAACGAATTAAGGATCTATTAGGAGAACAAAATTATGGCATCAACTTATACCCCTCTCGGCGTAGAATTAATGGCCACTGGCGAAAACGCTGGTACATGGGGAACAAAAACAAATACAAATTTACAAATTAGTGAACAAATATCTAGTGGATATGTTGTTCAAACTTTAAATGCTGACGGAGCAGGAGCAAATACAACTACACTCTCTGTTTCAGATGGATCAACAGGTGCTACTCTTGCAACTAGAATTATAATCTTAGGTGCAGAATCAGCCCAAGCAATTACAGGAAATAAAATTGTAACAATTCCTCTTGATGTAGAAAACTGGTATTTTATTAAAAACAGTACAAGTGGAGCTTACACAGTTCAATTTAAATACGTTAGTGGATCAGGTGGAAGTGTTACTTGGGCAACAACTGATAAAGGTTGGAAAGCTATTTATGCAAGTGCTAATGATGGTACTAATCCAGATATTATTGACATCGGAATGGGTGACGTCACAACAACTGGAACACAAACTTTAACAAACAAAACTTTAACAAGTCCTAAAATTGGAACTTCAATTTTAGATACTAACGGAAATGAATTAGCTTTATTAACAGCTACAGGTTCAGCAGTTAATGAATTTACTTTAGCTAACGCAGCAACCGGTAATGGTCCAACTTTATCATCAACAGGTGAAACAAACGTTGATATAAACATTAACCCTAAAGGGTCAGGAGTTCTTAAATCAGCAACTGCAGCAATTAAAATTGCAGGCAAAGAAACGATGTGGGTTCCAGCTGCAGCAATGTATGGTGCAAGTACTAACGGAGCTGATGCAGAACAAGTAGAAACTACAGCAACAAGACCTGATATGAAAGTTTTCGATTTTGATGCAAGTACAAAACAATACACACAATTTACTGTCGCTATGCCTAAATCATGGAATTTAGGAACGGTGACTTATCAAGTTTTTTGGGCTCCAAGTACTACAAACACAGGAAACTGTATTTTTGGATTACAGGGAGTTGCATGTGGTGACAGTGATACGATTGATGTTGCATTTGGAACAGCAATAGAAGTTACAGATGCTGGAATTGGAACAGTTGAAGATCAACAAGTAACCGCTGAAAGCAGTGCAATGACAATTGCGGGTTCCCCTGCAGACGATCAACAAACGTACTTTCAATTATATAGAGATGCAGCAGATGGTAGCGATACTTTTACTGGTGAATCAAGAGTTCTCGGAGTAAAAATATTCTATACTACAGATGCAGCGAACGACGCATAGGAGAAATAGAATATGTCTTTTGGTTATCAAGTACTAGGTTTTGGATCTGGTGGAGCCGCACCGTCAATATATGTGGTTGCTTCAGGTGGAACAATAACAACTGTTGATACAAATTATAAAGTTCATACATTTACAGGTCCAGGAACCTTTTGTGTTTCAACAGCAGGTTGTGGTTCCGATACAGGTGTTGATTATTTAGTCATAGCTGGAGGAGGAGCTGCCGGGCCTTCGTATGGTGGTGGCGGCGGTGCTGGTGGATACAGAGAATCTAATCCTGGCGCATGGACAGGAGCCCCAATAGCTGCAAGTGGTGGAGCTATAGCAGTAAGTGCTACAGGATATCCAATTACAGTTGGTGGTGCTGGCGCTAATTCAGTTTTTTCAAGTATAACTTCAGCCGCAGGTGGTAATGGCGGAGTAGAATGTCCTTTTCCTGGTGTAGCTGGTGGTTCAGGTGGAGGAGCAGGTTACGTAGGCACAGGAGGAGCAGGAAATACACCTCCCGTGAGTCCAGCACAAGGAACTACAGGTGGTAGGGGAACTGGAGCAGGACCCGGTTATCCAGCCGGCGGTGGTGGCGGAGCCACAGTTGGTTATCCTGGAATCGTTTGTTCTCCAAGCGGAAGTACAGCAGGAGCCGGAGGTACTGGAGCAACTTCATGTATTAGCGGAAGTTCCGTTGCAAGAGGCGGCGGAGGCGGAGGCGGTGGTGGAGGCCCAGGTCATGGTCAACCATTTACAGCCGGAGCAGCAGGAGCCGGTGGAGGAGGAACGAATGGTGGCGCTGGAACCGCAAATAAAGGTGGTGGTGGCGGAGCTAACGGCGGTGGTGGCGGAAGTGGAGTCGTAATTTTAAGGTATAAATTTCAATAATCATGGCACATTTTGCAAAAATAGAATCAGAAGGTAACGGAGTTCTTACAGTCTTAGCTGTAGATAATAAAAATGTTTTAAATAATGAAGGTGTTGAAGAAGAAAGTGTTGGTCAACAATATTTAGAAACACATAATAATTGGCCCGCAAATAAATGGATTCAAACGTCCTATAATACTCGTAGAAATACATATTGTGTTGAGGGGACTGATGTCTTAGCCGATGATCAATCTAAAGCATTTAGAGGAAATTTTGCAGTCCCGGGTGGAGAATGGGATGAAGTCAATCAAATCTTTTGGCCTAAAAAACCTTATCCATCGTGGGTTAAAAGTACAACAGATGCGCAATGGCATTCACCTATAGGGGATGCTCCTACTTTAACAGACGAACAAAATGCCGCTAGTCAATGTTACAGATGGAATGAATCTAATTCCTCTTGGGATTTAACCAATCGCTAATTGATTTAGATCAATTATTTAAAAGCCCCTAGACAATTACCCAAAAATTATATATACCATAGCCGGTGGATATGGAGAAGAAAGTATTAACAGAAATAAGTTTGTATTATGGAAAGGTTTCAACACCGAAAGGTTTTGAAATTAATTGGAGTGAATTAGCTCATCACATTTTACATTCTAAAATACACAACCAAACCTTTTTATTTTCAAAAGAATGGGACGCATTAAATATATATTGTCGTGAACATCTTCAACTTAAATATAATTTAAACCTAGTAAATAAAAAAACATGGGGGAATATTTATTCACCTCATCAAAACACTCCTCCTTTATTAGATATTAATCCTGTCGATTTAAAAAACTCCCCAGACTATACTTTATTATATGGTGTAAAAGTTGATAACTGTTCTGTTGTCATTCATTATGATAATAATAGAAGAAAAGGACGTAGTTGGACCCTTCCTTTAAAAACTAATGAATTTATTTTATTTCCTTCCACACAACTTTATTACATCACTAACAATCAAAAAGATAATTTAAACTTTGTACAAACTATAACCTATGAATTTATCTAATTATTTTTGGTATTTTAAATCTGCATTAACACCACGATTCTGTGATGAGGTTATTAAATATGCTTTAGAAAAAAAAGAAAATTTGGCTATTACAGGTAAGTTTGGTAAAGGAAGAAATTTAAATAAAAACCCTCTTAATAAAGATGAAATTAGAGATTTAAAATATAAACGAAATTCAAATGTAACTTGGTTAGACGATCGCTGGATTTATAAAGAAATACACCCTTATCTTACGGCAGCAAATAAAGAGTCGGGTTGGAATTTTCAAATTAAACGTTCAGAACCATGTCAATTTACTAAATATAAATTAAACCAATACTATGATTGGCATTGTGACAGTTTTGGTGAACCTGCTTCCGATGGTACGATTAGAAAATTATCTATGACGTGTCAATTAACGGATGGTTCAGAATATAAAGGTGGGGAACTAGAATTTGATTTTAGAGACTATGATCCACCTCAAAGAGATGAATCCAAACATTTAAGAAAAGCAATAGAAATATTACCTAAAGGAAGTATCATTGTTTTTCCAAGTTTTATTTGGCATCGAGTTAAACCGGTAAGACAAGGAGTCCGGTACTCCCTGGTCTCATGGCATGTGGGGGATCTGTTTAAATGAGTTATCAAACTTATACCCACTTTTTAGATAAAGACTTTTTTAATAAGCTTAAACAAACTATTCTTGACCAAGACTTTCCGTGGAGAAGAAGAGACTCTTTTACAGGAGCTAAAAAAGACACTCAGATATTTTTTAGTTATGGTTTTTACCAGCGATTGAACATTGCGTCTCACCTTTATGCACCTTTAATACTTCCTATATTAAACCAATTAAAAGCCACAGCTCCTTTAAGAGTACAGGCTAATTTACTAATCAGTAAATTATTTAATAAATCAAAATGGCATAGAGACAGCAATTTAAAATGTAAAGCTGCCATTCTTTATTTAAATGATTGTGACGGAGGAACCGAACTCAAGATTAATAATAAAATTATTTTTATAAAAGCCGTTGCTAATCAAATGTTGGTTTTTGATAGTGATGTTTTACATAGAGCTATCACATCTCAAACAGAACCCATACGATATATTATTAACTTTAATTATTTTACCGATGACTAAAATTATAATAGTAGGAGGAGGCAGTGCGGGGTGGATGACGGCAGCTACTTTAGAATCTCAATTTCCTCAGCACTCAATTTCTTTAATTGAATCAAAAAATATACCTACTATAGGAGTAGGGGAAAGTACCATTCTGCCAATACAGCGATGGCTGAAATTATTAAAAATCAAAGACGAAGATTTTTTAAAACATGTGGATGGTAATTATAAATTAAGCATAAGATTTACAGATTTTTATAAAAAAGGAGAATTTTTTCACTACCCCTTTGGAACTCCTGTAACCGAGGGGAATAAATATTTTTTAAATGATTGGTGGTTTAAAAAAATACTATTTCCTAAAACACCTTATTCGGATTATGCCGATTGTAATTATCCCCTTCAGATGGCTTATGTTAATGCAAACAAATTTAATAAAAAATTAGATTATGCCTACCAAGTGGATGCTGCTAAATTTGGTGCATGGTTAAGAGATTATTACTGTAAAAAAGTTAAACACATCATAGATGACGTTGTGTCTGTAGAACAAAATGAAAATGGAATTGTATCTCTTAATAAAAAATATAAAGCAGATTTATATATAGATTGCACCGGTTTCAAATCTTTACTGTTAGGAAAATCTTTAAAAGAACCTTTTGAATCTTATAGTGATATTCTTCCTAATGATTCTGCGTGGGCTACACGACTTCAATATAAAAATAAAAAAAAGGAATTAACTACTTATACTAATTGTACAGCTATTGAAAATGGATGGGTCTGGAGAGTTCCGCTATGGTCAAGAATAGGAACTGGGTATGTATATTCAAGTAAATTTGTAGATGATGAGACAGCCTTAAAAGAATTTAAAAAACATTTAAAAGAAAGAGAAAAGGTTAGCAAAGTTGATCAATTAAATTTTAGAAACATTAAAAGTAGAGTAGGCATGTATAAACGTTTATGGGTAAAGAATGTTGCAGCCATAGGTTTGGCAGCAGCTTTTGTAGAACCTCTTGAAAGTAATGCTTTGTTTACCGTTCATGAGTTTTTAATAAGTTTAGTTAGAAATTTACAAAGGAACACGGTTTCTCAATGGGACAAAGATATTTTTAATCATAGTTGTAAAAGAATGTTTAGATCCTGGGCAGAGTTTGTGGCTTTACACTATGCTTTATCCCATAGAGATGATACTCCTTATTGGAGATCTTGTTTAAATAAAAATTGGAGTGAATCTCTTATTAATTTAAAACCTGAATATGTTCATGGTTTTCAAGTTGCAGCTTTAAATCAAAGTGAAGATTTTTCATTCCCAGTTAGCGGAGGTCTCCATTGTATAGCAGCGGGCATGCATTGGGCTCCAACGGATATTCCTAGTCTAACTGTTAATAGCACCGAAGACATAGAAGATATTAAAAAATCTTTTGTGAGTCCCGTTAATCAACTCCAACAAAGAAAGGAAGTTTGTAAAAAATTAGTTAAAAAAGAAAAAACAATTTTTACAATTTTAAAAAATGCTCAAAGATGAATATTTTAGAACCCCTGTATGGTCCGAAGACAAACCAGAGTTTGTTAAATCTTTAAACAAATTTTGTAATAAATATATTAAAAAGGCAAGAACTAGAGATAAAAAAGCTATTCAAATTATGAAAGATTTTGGCATATCTCATCATTCGACCCCTCTCCTAGAGGATAATAATTTTTTAGATTTTAAAAGATATGTTGGACAAAAATCTTGGGAATTTTTAGAAGAGCATGGGTATGATATGAAACAGTATCAAACTCTGTTTACTGAAATGTGGGTTCAAGAGTTTTCTAAAAAAGGAGGAGGTCATCATACAGCACACGTACATGGGAATCAACACGTATCCGGGTTTTATTTTTTAAAATCCAGTGAGAAAACTTCTTTTCCTATTTTTTATGATCCACGAACCGGAGCTCGAGCCTCTCACTTAAAGCTGGACCCTTCTTTAAAAGGAATTTATCACGGCACTGATGTCATTCATTATAAAGTAGCTCCTGGTCGGTTAATTATTATCCCAGGTTATTTAGAACATGGGTTTTCCGTGGATGCTGGAATTGAACCTTTTCGATTTATTCATTGGAATATCATGGCTGTACCTAAAGGGATCGTTAAAGATGCTTAATAAATCTAGACCGGTCTATAAATTAAATTTAAAAAACCAATTAAAAAATAAAAAAGAAGAGCTGATGAAAGATATTTTAAACTCTAAACATAAAGACACGGGATACAATTTTGAAGTTTTTACAAAATATAAAGATTATTTATATAATTTATTTATTAAAGAAAGTAAAAAAATATTAAATCCTTTTACCTTTAAGGATAAAAACTTTAAGGTATGGTGTTATTTTAGTGGACCTGCGGATCATACAACGTTCTGGCATAGTCATACAAAGACGGCGAACATTAATTGCGTTATTTATTTACAAACCATCCAAGATTATGGAATTGAATTTGAACTCTATCAGCAAGCTTGGTATGTCGAACCTAAAAATTTTGACATGTTAATTTTTCCTGGATGTTTAAGTCATCGACCGATGTCTTCGAGTACTCAACAACGGATCTCTTTAAATTTAGAATTAAGATGTAAGGAAAACGAAAAAGATATTTTTGGATTATGAGTTTTAAAAAAAATAAATATATTGTTCTTAGACAAGCTATCTCAAAAGATTTAGCCACTTTTATATACAATTATTTTTTAATGAAAAAACAAGTTTATGATACTTGTTTAAAAGAAAGATATATTTCTCCTTATGAAGAAATGATGGGTAAATATTTTGATAACCAAGTGCAAAACACTTATTGTTATTATGCTGATAATGCCATGGAAACTTTGTTGTTAAAGGTACAGCCCCTTATGGAAAAAAATACAGGATTAAAATTAAATCCAGCCTATAGCTATGCAAGACTATATAAAAAAGGAGATACTCTTCAGCGACACAAAGATAGATTTAGTTGTGAAATTTCAACGACTATGCATTTAGGGGGAGATCCATGGAGTATCTATATGGAACCTTCGAGTAAATATGGAAAAAAAGGAATTAAGGTAGATTTAAAACCAGGAGATATGTTGGTGTATCGAGGGTGTGAGTTAGAGCATTGGAGAAATAAGTTCAAAGGTAAAGAATGTGCACAGGTTTTTTTACATTATAATAATAATAAAACTAAAGGCGCAAAACTTAATCTTTTTGATGGACGACCTCATTTAGGACTTCCAGGTTGGTTTCAAACATTGTATGAGGAAAGATAATAAGTTGATTGATTCTAAAAAATAAAGTATGATCAAGGCTGGCGTGGGGGATTTTTCCACCACAAAGGTCTTCTACGCCTCTTTTATAATGAGTTGATATCCCCTTTAATCTAGTATATTTGTAGCTTAAACGGATTTTTCTATGTTACAAAAAATAGGCTTTTTACCAGGATTTAATAAACAAGTGTCACCCACAGGAGCGGAAGCCATGTGGACAGGAGGCGAAAATGTTCGCTTTAGATATGGTACACCTGAAAAAATAGGGGGCTGGTCTCAATTAGGAGATAAAGCTTTAACTGGAGCTGCTCGAGCGCTTCATCAAATGGTCAACAAAGAGGGGATAAAATATGCCATCATTGGAACCAATCGAATTTTATACACTTATTCTGGAGGAGTCTATTATGACATCCATCCCATTAAAACAGATTTCGGAGCATTAACGGATAAGCTATCTTGTGAAAATGGTTCGGCTATCCTTACGATTACTTTATCTACTACCGCAGGAATGACAGCAGGAGATATTTTACTTCTTGAAAATGTTACACCTCCAACAGGGTCGGGTTATTCTGCATCTAATTTTGATGATAAAAAATTTATGATAACTGAAGTCGTAAATGCTACTTCGGTTACTATTACTATGGGTTCTACTGCAGATGCAACGGCTACGGACGGAGACCTTTCAGTTAAATGGTATTACCCAGTAGGCCCAGCTGAACAGGTTGGAGTTTATGGATGGGGTATATCCCAGTTTGGTGGTAGCGTAACCAATCCTCAAACAACAACTTTAGATGGAGCCTTAGGAGACAATGTTTATGGAACTGGAG
>Ga0209128_1001855_pt1 | contig 14045 bp, 8 predicted proteins | sample ETNvirnome_6_100_FD_184072 | JGI IMG/M metagenome (GOLD analysis project Ga0209128, IMG submission 184072) | Marine viral communities from the Pacific Ocean - ETNP_6_100 (SPAdes) (version 2) | ecosystem: Environmental > Aquatic > Marine > Oceanic | place: Pacific Ocean | collected 2013-06-19 | reverse complement strand
CGGCGATCTGGTGCGCTGGCGGGAGGACGGCCAGCTCGAGTACCTGGGCCGCCTTGATCACCAGGTGAAGATACGTGGCTTGCGTATCGAGCTGGGCGAGATCGAAGCCGAGCTATTATCTCAGCCGGAGGTTCGCGAGGCGGTGGTGGCCGCCCAGGAAAGCCCCGGCGGTTCGAGGCTGGTCGCTTATGTGGTTCCCCAAGCCGACAGTGAACTCGACACCAGCTCACTACGTGAAACGCTGGGACAAAAGCTACCGGAGTATATGGTACCGGGCATCGTGGTCGCCCTCGAGGCATTGCCGCTGAATGCCAACGGCAAAGTGGATCGCAAGGCCCTGCCCGAGCCGGAGTTGGCCAGTGGCTCGCAGTACGCGCCTCCACAGAGTGCGGTGGAAGAAGCGCTGGCAGACATCTGGTCAGAAATACTGGGCGTCGAAAGGGTGGGCCGCCACGACAACTTCTTCGAGCTGGGGGGCCATTCGTTATTGGCTCTGAAAGTTTTGGAGCAAATGCGGCATCGAGGACTGACGGCAGAGGTGCGCACGCTGTTCCAATGTCCAGAGCTGGCGGCCTTTGCTCAAGCGTTGACGCAGGCACCCGAGCATACTGAGATCACCATCCCACCCAATCTGATTCCTCACTATTGTCAGGCTCTCCAGCCCGAGATGTTGACGCTAATCGAGCTCAATGCCGAAGAACTTCGTGAGATCGAAGCCGCTGTGCCCGGTGGTGTCAGCAATATTCAGGACATCTACCCCCTGGCACCACTGCAGGAGGGCATTCTCTTCCACCACCGGCTGCAAGAAGAAGGCGATACCTATGTGACGCCACGACTACTGGGCTTCGATAGCCGCGAGAGGCTGGAAGCCTTTATGGTCGGCTTTAATCAGCTGATCGCCCGTCACGATATTCTGCGTACCGCCGTGCTCTGGGAAGGGCTCCGCGAACCGGTGCAGGTGGTCTGCAAGCATGCAGAGCTGGTACTCGAATGGCTGGACTTGGATGGTGCCCCATCACAGAGCGTAGCCGAACAACTGAATGCCGAGGTGGATCCTGAGCACCACCGCCTCGATGTTCGCCGGGCCCCCATGCTGCGCGCTGTGGCTGCCCATGATGTCGAACAAGGTCGCTGGCTACTGCAGCTACCCAGCCACCACTTGGTGATGGACCACACTACGCTCGAGCTACTGGTGGAAGAGATCGTATTGATCCAGCAAGGCCGTGCAGATGAGCTACCCAAGCCCCTGCCCTTCCGCAACTTCGTGGCGCAGGCTCGGCTAGGGGTAAACTCAGACCAACATGAAGCCTTCTTCCGCGAGCAGTTGGGGGATATCGAAGAGCCCACCGCCCCCTTTGGGCTGCTGGAGGTGCGTGGCGATGGCCGCGATATCGAAGAAGTACGCGTTCCACTGGAAGCAGAGCTAGCCCAGCGGGTGCGGCAACAGGCCCAGCGCCATGGCGTCAGCACGGCCAGCCTGTTCCACCTGGCCTGGGCCTTGGTGCTGAGCAAAACGACGGGGCGGCACGACGTGGTATTTGGCACCGTTTTGTTCGGCCGAATGCAGGGCATCGCAGGTGCCGAGCGGGCGCTGGGGATGTTTATCAACACCTTGCCGGTGCGCATCAAAACGGGTACTCAAGGTATCGAGCAGTCTTTGCGACAAACCCACGAGGCCCTTTCTGAGCTCATGCATCACGAGCATGCCAGCCTCGGACTGGCTCAGCGATGCAGCGGGTTGCCTGGAGGATCGCCGCTGTTCACGAGTCTGCTGAACTACCGTTACAGCGCTCTCCAGGAAGAAGGAACGCCTACCCACACCTGGGAAGGGCTGGAAGTGCTGAGCGGCCAGGAGCGAACCAACTACCCCATTGGTATGGCGGTAGATGATTCGGGAGAAGGTTTTCAACTAGTAGGACAAGTGAGCCGCACAATCGGCGCCCAGCGCCTGTGTGATTACATGTGCTCGGCCGTGACAGGCATCGTGGAACGTCTGCAAACGGCACCACGGCAAGCGATCAGTGAGATCAGCCTGCTAGGAAAGGATGAGCATCAGTTGTTGAGCGAGTGGGGAGAAAATGCTCAGCACTGTTCTGACACTTCTCCAGTGCATCAGTTGATAGAGCGACAGGCGGAAGCAACGCCAGAGGCCACGGCTCTCATCTTCGACGATCAGTCGCTCAGCTACGCCGAACTCAATACCCGTGCCAACCAGTTGGCCCATTATCTGATCGGCCTAGGTATACAACCCGAGACCCGTGTGGGCATTGCCATGGAGCGTTCCATAGAGATGGTGGTGGGGCTGCTGGGCATCCTCAAGGCCGGCGGCGTCTATGTGCCGCTGGATCCCGAGTATCCCTTGGAGCGGCTGGCCTTTATCGCCGACGATAGTGGCATCGAGCTGCTGCTGACCCAGCACCACTTGCGCGAGTCCTTGCCGCTAGCGGCTGGCCTTAGCGTTGTTGAGTTGGATCGACTGGACGTGGCACATCACGCCTCTACCGATCCATCGGTAACACTGCACGGCGAGCACCTCGCCTATGTGATCTACACCTCGGGCTCCACCGGGAGACCCAAAGGCGCTGCCATCCGCCATGATGCCTTGACCAACTGCATGGTCTGGATGCAGGAGACCTACCAGCTCACCGATACCGATGCCGTACTGCACAAGGCGCCGTTCGGGTTCGACGTCTCGGTGTGGGAGATTTTCTGGCCGCTGAGTGTCGGGGCACGTTTGGTGATTGCCCAGCCAGGCGACCATCGAGATCCAGAGCGCATCATCGAGCTGATCCAGCGGCACGGCGTCACCACGCTCAACTTTGTGCCCTCCATGCTCAAGGCCTTCCTGGCCTATCCCGACGTCAAAGCCAAGACGCGTCTCAAACATATCATGTGCGGTGGCGAGGCTGTTCCCGCCTCGCTGCAGAAGGACGTGGCGGAGTGTCTCGATGGGGCTAACCTTCACGATCTTTATGGCCCCACCGAAACCACCATTCATGTCACGCACTGGTGGTGCCGTGATGACGATCACCGCCAGATCCCTATTGGGCGGCCCATTAGTGGTACTCGCACCTACATCATGGATGATGACCTTAACCTGGTGCCCCAGGGCGTCGCGGGAGAGTTGTACCTGGGCGGGGTAAGCCTGGCCCGTGGTTATCTCAATCGCAGTGATCTCACGGCGGAGCGTTTTATTGCCGACCCACTCCATGAGGGCGAGCGCCTCTACCGTACCGGTGACCTGGTGCGCTGGCGGGAGGATGGTCAGCTCGAGTACCTGGGCCGCCTCGACCACCAAGTAAAAATCCGCGGTCTGCGGATCGAACTGGGCGAGATCGAAGCCGAACTGCTCGCTCAGCCGGAGATTCGCGAGGCGGTGGTGGTCGCCCAAGAAGGCCCCAATGGCGCCAGGTTGGTGGCCTATGTGGTTCCCCAGGCCGACAGTGAACTCGACACGAGTAAATTACATGATCGACTGGGCCAACAGTTGCCAGACTATATGGTGCCGGGTGTCGTGATCATGCTCGACACACTGCCGCTGAATGCCAACGGTAAGGTGGAGCGCAAAGCATTGCCTGAGCCTCATCCAGGAGAGCCCCGGGATTACGTGACACCTTCCACACCAGAGGCACACCAACTCGCTGAGATTTGGCAGCAAGTGCTGGGCATTGAGCGGGTCGGCGAAACTGATAATTTCTTCGAATTAGGTGGTGATTCTTTGCTAAGCCTAAAAGTAATGAACCATGTGCAAGCGCTGCGGGAACCTAAACTCGACTTCAAGCTATTCGACCTGATGCAGAAGCCGACCATTGCTGATCTGCTGGAAGTGAGGAATCACACTGAGGTTCTGCCCAAAGGGGCTCTCATGCTCAATGGCGAGTGTCGCACTCAGCCGCCGCTATTCTGCATTCATGCCGTGATGGGAACGGTTTTTGACTATCAACCGTTGGCTCGGCGCTTGCAGGGAGTATGCACGGTTTACGGTCTGTCTTGCCGAATGTTGACCGACCCACAGCATCGAGATTCATCACTTGAAACAATGGCTGATGACTATGTGGAGACGATACGCCGCATACAACCCGTGGGGCCCTATCGGCTATTGGGATGGTCTCTTGGTGGAGCATTGGCCGCGATGATCGCGGCACGTCTTGAAGGGGTGGGGCAAGACGTGAGCCAACTGGCTTTGATAGATCCCTATGTACCTGGCGGTGGTCTGCATAGCGAGGATAGCTGGCAGCGAGATTTTGCAAACTTTGCATCGGTTATATTGCCAAGTGTTTCGCTTGAAGCTCGGGATGGTAAGGAGGAGAGCAAGGAGGAACCGAGTGAGGAGGAGGTTGCCCTTAAGCTGTCGAAGCTAATGGCGTCATTCGATGCATATGGTCGTGAGGGTTACGCAACATTGGGTAGCGAGGAGCTTGCTAGAATATTCTGCGTGGCGCGGCATTTGAAGTACCTTTCACTACAGCTTGATGCCTTGCCTGCATTGGACTGTGACGTGGACTGCTGGTGGGAATCGAAAAGAGGTTGGGAAGAGCGACAGGCGTTAGCGAACCAGTTAAATCGAATCCCGAGAACCTCAATTGAAACTCCCCATGACCACTTCTCAATTGTTGGGGATGAGGATCTGATATCTCAGGTGGAGGAGCTACTGGAAGCAAGTGCTCATCGGTATATCGGTGAGCAGGTGCCAGCTTGAGTAAAGGTTTTATGACCTCTTGCCTATAGAATAACTGTAGCGGCATGCCGCTACAGTTATTTCATCTATAGTATTCTACTTGCGTGAACTGGTTAGGATGAAAGTAAAAAAAGTATGCTCATTAAAATTGTGTCTATCATAGGGCTTTCACCAAGGCATTGGCAAAGCGTTGAGCGGAGGGGAGGGCACCCGCTATCCAGAAAGAAGACGACAAAACAACAGAATCTCCTTGCTGGACACTGGGGAGGTAACGCCACATGCCGCTAGTCTCGATATTATTTTCTATACCTATGGGGAATGCACTTTCGATGACAATCAGTCTCGCTTCTTCCACATTGAAAAGCTCTCTGATGCTTACTAGTGAATAGCCCCACTGATTGGTTTTTTCTGTCCATGCATTGCTTAAATTTAACTGCCGAAGCACCTCCTGAAACATACTATTCTCGCCATATACTCGGACATAGTGCTCATTTACTAGTTGAATAACTAGCAGTGGTGGCTGTGAGCTTAGGTTACTTCGCAATTCTTCAAGATGAGATCGTGTGTCCATAATTAGCTGTTCCGCTACAGCTTTTTGATCGACTGATACACCAATTTCAAGAGCAAATGCATCAAAGCTTGACCACAGACGGCCACTCCTATTTCCGACATAAGGATAAGATTGGATGATGGTATAAGGTGCAATGTTAGCTAACCTTTGCCCGAGGCGAACTTGGCTAGGAGACAGAAGGATATGATGAGGTTCGATGCTGCTTAGTAGTTCCATGTTTGGAAATGTCTGTGTTCCAATATCTATGATGTCGACATCTTTGTAGTTATCGCCAGTCCATTTATGGAAGGCTGCGGTATTGCCCAATGAGACAGCGCTAGGATCAAGAGAGAGAAGTGTTTCTGCAATTGTCCAGTCAAAGACTGCAACAGATGGAGGCAATTTAGTTGCCAGTGCTGGGTTAGTGGTTAAAATAAAACCAACTAAATAAACAGGGGTACGCCAAGACCTAGGCAGAAATCGTAAAAAACTCACAGCGAACTCCTTTAGAAAAAATAAAAATTCCCAAAAAAAGACTGATTAAATATTAGTGTATAAAAAATGATAGATACTCACTATCAAAAATTCAGCCCTACCTAAGCAGGGCCGAATAAAATACATGTAAATCGAGATGTTGGGGAGTGCTATGCTGATTTTTTAAAAGTCATATTTCATCGTCATCATGAAATTGCGTGGTGCACCGTAGTAGTTATGTCGGGTTTCTCCCCGAACTGAGGAGTAATACTCTTTGTCGGTTAGGTTGTTGCCGTTAAAAGAGATATCCAAGTTCTCATTGACTCGATAGCCGACCATGGCTGACACGGTGGTATAGCCTCCTTGCTCTATACGCGTATCTCCGCTTTCGGCATAAACACTGCTGACTGTATTTATGCCAGCACCAAGGCGCCAGCCCTGATTTGGATTATCGCTGAATCGATAGCGTGACCATAGGTTGAAGTTATGCTCCGGCGTGTCCGGCGAGAGTGTGAGTCCTTCCGAATTAGCATCTCTTACGAACTCTGTCTGTGTATAGGCATAACCAGCGCTGAGATCCCAGCGAGGCAACAGTTCGCCGCTAACTTCTAGCTCGAAGCCTTCACTTTTTGCTTCGCCGATAGGAATCGAGAAGCCAGGATTATTAGGATCAGAATATGCGCGATTGGTGTCTTCGATACGGAAAACTGCAGCATGCCAGTTCAAGCTACCCTCGGCATGTGAGCCTTTAATACCGGCCTCGTATTGCTCACCCTCTCTTGGCTTGATAGGGTTGCCGTCACTTCCTACAGCCGTTTGTGGCTCAAAAATGCCAGTGTAGCTTGTGTATAAGTTGAGCCCTTCGTTGAGGCGATAGATCAATCCTGCGTAGGGGATAAACTCAGTGCCATCATCACCGGACGTTTCACCACCAAGAAAGTTATTGGTTTCCCACCAATTTATACGGCCACCAAGCGCAAGTGTAAAATCATCCATAAGATTGAATCGAAACTGGCCGTAAGAGGCATATTGTTCGATATTAAGCTCAGTCCTACCAGGTGTGCCATCGAAATCTGGTTCTGTACGGTTATGTATTGGGTCAAACAGATTCTGAGGAAGATATTGAGGGTCGCCGAAGACCCATTGATTACTTAGCTCACTACTCTGATAGCTGGTGCCGAATACGGCTTCATGAGTTGCTCCAGCTAGTTGGAATGGGGTGCTAAACTGGGCCTCCAAATAATCGTCCTGCTTCTCCAGATCCCAAGCGATCTGACGAATCGCAAACTCGCCGGTATTTTGATCAGCGACTAGAACTCCTTCACTACTTTTTCTTAGGCTTGCATCGCGATCCAAACGATTAGCTTTAAAGACTATTTCGCCTCCATTAGCTAGGCGATGCTCAAGTTCTATAAAATAGCGTTGTGCGTCTCCTGTCTGCTTATCCCAGTCAGATCCGATATAGGTAGAGCGGTCTACATTGGGTAGAGTGCCATCACTGTAAGCTGGTAATCCAGAGTGCGGTCTAAACTCTTCATCTTGCACAGTAACGCCCATTGACAGTGTCGTTTCGGGAGACAAGTCAAACTCAAGCGTGCCATAGCCGATTTGGTTCTCTGAGTAAACGTGATCAATAAAAGAGTCTCGATCATCGTAGACACCGACGAAACGGCCCCGTACTTGCCCTTCGCTGTCTAACGCGCCGGTAACATCAACAACACCCCGATAGGCATCGTCCGTACCTGCAGAAATAGATACAGAGGCTTGGCTCTCAGCTAAAGCACGCTTACGAACTAGGTTGATAGTGCCGCCGGGTTCGCCGGCGCCATGGAGAATGCCCGCAGGTCCGCGCAATACTTCAATTCGATCAAGTAGTGCGGGGTCAAATACTCCGGCACTTTCCCAGGCACTGCCCGCGCTCTGAACAGGACTGCCATCCATAAGGAAGGAATCAATATTATAGCCTCGAGCCTTGATAACATACTGATTAGGACCGTACTCATTTACGGTGATGCCTGTGACATTTCGTAGGGCCTCAGACAGCGTGGTAGTCCCTTGATCATCGAGGCGATCTCGTGTAACAACGCTAATAGATTGCGGCGTTTCCTGCACAGATTGTGAAACTAAGCCAATGCTAGTGCTTTCGCTAGTGTAGGAATTGCTGTTTTCGGTCATGCCGTAGGGCAGGCGATCCCCGGTGACAGTGAGTGTAGACAGCTCGCTGCCATCATTGTCAATCGAGTGGTTTGTCGACGTAGCATTTTGCTGAGCAAGCACAGCTGCCGACGTACTGCAGGCAGCAACAGCAATGGCGGCCGTAAGCCACCGCTTGCGGAAAGTGGGTTGGTTCACGAATGTTCTCCTTAAATGAGGTTCATTTTAATTTTGTGTAAATCTTAATTGTTATTGTTTGCATTATGAGTATATGAACCCCGAAGTCAACATCAAGTGAGCCTCGGGGTGGCCGAGCACTATGGCGCGGTGACTTCTTGCTTACAGGGCGAGGATGCATATAAGGCAGTTTTCTGATCTAGTGCAGCACAAATCTCACTTGTCCTGGCTGCCAAAATCGACAGCAGGGTATCGCTTAAACCATGGGTGGGCTCGCAGCTGCCTTGCAGGAAAATAGCCGGTTTGAACTCAGGCTTGGTATAGAGCTGATAGCGGCGATTGACGGCAAAATCGGGCAGGTAGTCCGCCACCGGAGCCAGCAGCCGTTTATGGGTGTCGCGTACATAGCCGGTGGCTAACACTACGGCGTCGTAACGGGTGATATCCGTATGGCCAGTCTCCAAATCACGCACTTTGAGCTCGACGCCTTCAGGGCCTGCTTCACTGCCGATCACCTCATGGCGGCGGCGGAAGCGGTGGCGGGCCTGGCCGGTGACTTTTTGCTGGTAGAACACATCGTAAATCTCCTGAATCAGTGCCAAATCAGGGGCCGAGTAGTTGGTGCTTTTGTACTCCTGCAGTAGTGCTTCCCGCTGGCCGGTGGGGTTGTTGAACACGTAGTCGGTGTACTCGGGGTTGAAGATTTCGTTAACGAAGGGGCTATCATCCGAGGGTTTGAAGGCCCAGGCTCGACTGATCAGATCCACCTGGATGCCTTCACGGCCGTGCAGATCCAGGAAGATCTCAGCCGCGCTCTGGCCCGCACCAATTACGGCGATGCGTTTGGGGGCGTATTGCTTTGCCAGCTCTCTGAGGTAGTGGCTGGAGTGGAAGACCCTTGGGTCGTCTTTTAGCCCGGTGAAGCACTCCGGCACGTTGGGCGCCCCGCCCACGCTGATCACCAGTGAGCGGGTGAGCCTTTCCTGTACCGCGCCGCTCTCATCCCGTGAGCGAACGCGAAGGTAGGCGACCTCGTCGCTGTCCGTTTCGGGCAGTACTTCAAATACCTCCTCTCCATAGGCGCACTGGTGTTCAAAGTGGCTGGCCGTCCAGCTCAGGTAATCATTGAATTCGTGACGGCTGGGGAAGAAGGTCTGCAGATTGATGAAGTCCTGCAGGCGGCCTTTGCTGTGCAGATAGTTAAGGAAGCTGAAGCGGCTTTTAGGGTTACGTGGCGTGACCAAATCTTTCAGGAAAGAGATCTGCATATGGGCGTTGTCCAGCAGCATATGCGGGTGCCAGGCAAAGCAGGGTTGGCGCTCAATGAACAAGGCATCCTTCGCTTGCCCTGTCTGACGATGTTCGTCGAGCGCAATGGCCAGGGCAATGTTGGAGGGGCCGAAGCCGATGCCGATCAAGTCATGAATATGCATAAGGGTCCTCGTGGCTGACGTGTTTATAAGGTGAAGCGTGGGTCGGGTCGTGGCGCTGACCCAGGGTGGGGCGGCAGCGGAATCCAGCTGCGCTCGTTGAAGAAGTGTTCGCGAAGCTGCATGCCGAGCATGGCCCGCTTATGGGGGAAATCGAACGCCTTGACGTGGGCGTAACCGCACTGGGCAAGGTTGCGCAGCATTTTGGCGTTATCCACCCGGGGTTCGATCACCAGGCGCTGAGTGCGGCAGTCATCGAGAAACAGATAGTGCGAGAGGGAGGGCATCCAGGCCGCCACATATGGCCGCCCTCGAAAAGCCGCTTCGCCGATGAGTACGTGCCAGCCGCGGTCAAAGTCATCGGCTGCGTAATAGGCACCGATGCGATCCTCCTTGGCCCAATAGGTCTCGAAATAGCCGAAGGGCTCGCCGTCGATACAGCCGATCAGCGGTAACACGCTGGGGTTTTGCAGGGTGCTCTCTAGCCGCTCGCGGTGCTGTTCCAGGTCGCCCTGCTCCTCCCAGAAGTGGGCGACGACCGGGTCGTTCATCCAGCGGTTGAAGCGTTCCAGGTCGAGCGCCAGGTCAAGCACGCGAAAGCTCACCGTGGCATCGAGCCAGGGAATATGGCGCTGATAGACCGTGCCACTGGGGCGCGGTGGGCGGCGTGGATGGCGTTTTCCATTCGTAAGGATCGGCTGCTGGGGGTAGGCGCGCAGGGAGGGGGAGGTAAGCCAAAGGGTGGGCAGCTGCCAAAATAGCTCCGCGTAGGCCCAGAGTTCTCCCTGGTTATCTTTCACGGCGATGCCGGCGGCACACAGGTTGGCATGCACGACGCTGGGTAAGCGAAGGCGTATCGCCACAGTGGCCGGGTGAAAGGTAAATGCCCCTTCGATCGCCGCGAGCAACGCCGGGAGTGGGGGGGCGGAGCGCTGCGGCCAGCGCAGCGTCAAGGTGTTGCTATCGTCCTCCAATGACCACTCAAGACGTTCTTGATCACCCTTGACGAGCAGTGACTGCGTGGTGGCATTCGCAATGACGTGATAGCCCACGCCCTCGGGACGTGAGAGCAACGCGGCTTCCGCGGGGCTTTCATAAGATGCGTCTACCTGTGTTTGTGCCTGGACAGAACGGGACACCGCAAAGCTCCTATCGATGAGAACGGATCAAACAAGGAACAGCCGTCGACATCACCTGCCATGGGCCGGTATGACGGACTTCTTTATCTAAGGACGAATGAGAATGAGGCTTGTTTACGTAATGGTGGGTTAACTTTTTGCGGGAGCGATTCGTCCTTAGAGGTAGCTGTCGGTTTTCAATGGGCTTCCAATCGCTTTTCAACGAGGTGAATGTGCTTTCCTATCTGTTTCGTCGAACCCGCGGGCTGATGACCGCCGCTGCCTTGGCCAGTATTCTCTCGGGACTTTTCAGCGTGCTGCTGATTGCCCAAATCAATGCGGCGTTGACCGGCGATGCCGCCAGCCGTGCCGACTCTCATGTCAACCCTGCCTGGGTCTTTGCGGGCATTGCCGTGGCGTTGATGCTCTGTCGCATGGTGTCGACGGCGCTGTTTGAGCGATTGGGGCAGCGTGCTCTGGCCGAGTTGCGCAGTTTTGTCGCCCAGTGTGTGGCCGAAACCCCCTTTGCTCGGTTCGAGCGTGTGGGCAGTGCGCGGATCCAGTCGGCACTCACCGAGCACAGCAACAACGTGGCGGTACTGTTTGTTAGCTTGCCGGTGATTTTGACCAATACGGTCATCGTGGTGGGGTGCTTGGGCTACCTGGCAATGCTCTCATGGCAGGTGTTCCTGTTTGCTTTAGGCGTGATTGGGCTGGGGGCTGTTGGCTACCATCTGGTTCATTTACGCGCTATTCGTTACCTCCAGAGTGCCTCGTCCGAGCAGGATCGCCTGTTTGGACATTTCCGTGCGCTGACCGATGGTGCGAAAGAGCTGCGTCTGCACCGGCGCAAGAGCCGGGTCTTCATGGATCGGGTACTCGGCGAGTCGGTTGAAGGCGTGCGGCGATTGCGTACCCGTGGCATGTCGCTGTTCGTGATCTCGACCAGCTGGGGGCAGTTTCTGATGTACGCCTTCATCGGGCTGGTGCTGTTTGGATTGGCGGATGATGGGCCTAATCAAACCCAGATCATGACCGGTTTTGCCCTGGTGTTCGTGTTCATGGTGACGCCCCTTGAAGGTTTGTTGATCAATATTCCGCGGATCAACATGGCGCGGGTGGCCGCTAGCCGAATCGATGAGATCACCCGCGAGATGCCCCAAGGCCAGGAGAAGCAAACATCACCTCCGGTGCCGGATTTTCAGCGGCTCGAGTTGCGTGACGTGACCCACCAGTACTACCACGAGCAGAGCGATGACTTTTTCGAGCTGGGGCCGATCAACCTTGACTTCACACCGGGGGAAGTGGTGTTCCTGGTGGGGGGCAACGGTAGCGGTAAGACCACGCTGGCCAAAGTAGTGGTGGGGCTTTACCCGCCGGAAGGTGGCGAGGTATTGCTCAATGGCGAGCGGGTCGAAGCGGATGGCTGGGATGCCTACCGGCAGCTCTTCTCGGTGGTGTTCTCGGACTTCCATCTCTTTGAGCGCCTGTTAGAGGCACCGCGTGATGGCCTGGACGAGGAAGGCAACCGCCTGCTGGCCAAGTTGCACCTGCAGCACAAGGTGCGGGTTGAAAACGGTGCGTTTACCACCCAAGCACTCTCCCAGGGCCAGCGTAAGCGTCTGGCGCTTGTCGTGTCCTACCTTGAGGATCGGCCCTTCTTGGTGTTTGACGAGTGGGCGGCGGATCAGGATCCGTTATTCAAAGAGGTGTTTTACTGCGAGGTGTTGCCCGAGCTAAAACGCATGGGCAAAGCGGTGCTGGTGATCACCCACGATGACCGCTATTTCCACCTCGCGGATCGGTTGGTGCGGCTAGAGAGTGGCAAGCTGTTGGCGGCTGGGCAAACGACTGACGAGCAGTCGATTGGCGCGGAGGTGGGAGCTTCAGAGGAAGATGTCAAAATAGGGAGTATCGATTAAACTGTACAGGTAACCGAGGAGAGGTGATCATGAATACCCAGCTAGATCCTATCGTTTCGGAATTCGAGACGCAGGAACAAGCCGATAGCTATGATCGTTGGCTCAAGGCCAAAGTTCAGCGCAGCATCGACAACCCGGGCCAAGGAATGCCTCATGACCAAGTTATGACCAAGGTTGATGCGATCATCGCCGACGCGGAGCAACGCCAACGCGGCGGAGTTTCGTGAGCCTGCCTATCCACTGGCATGACGAGGCGATTAACGACTTGTTTGAGCTTGTCGTATACATCGCCGAGCGCGATCCTCAAGCCGCCCGGCGGCTGCGTATTCGTATTGAAGCAGCTGTCTCCTCAGTGGCTGAACACCCCTACTTACACCAAGTGGGCCGCTTGCCGGGTACGCGAGAAATTGTTGCTCACCCAAACTTTATCGTGGTCTACCAAGTGACGGATCGCATTGAGGTCATATCAGTGGTTCACTCTCGCCAAAATTATCCCTGACGCCTACTCGCCGCTCATACGAACTGCTAACCCAGAGTCTCCACCTCAAAGGCCACCATTTGGCGCTGGACGCTGGAAAATTCGAGCCGGTCAGATAAATGGGTTTGCCGGAGGCGTCATGTCTGTCAGTGCTTAAACATGCCATTCAGGCTAGTGGCGAAGAGCACCTCTCCTTAGCACTATGACGCTGAGCGAGTTCCTCATCAGAGTATGCGCCTTCATCTAATGACTTCTTAAGCTCTTACCTGCCACTTCCCCCCACCATACGCGCCAGTACCTTGTCCTTGAGCCAGAACCTATGAATCAGCGCCATGGCGATATGGCCGATGATTAATCCACATAGCAGCCACGAGAGTGGGCCGTGAAGCAGATCGGCGGGGGCGATCATCCAGGGGATCTCGCGCTCTGCTTCGGGCAGTAGCTCCATGCCATAAAAGCGTAGCGCCCCGCCGCGGCCGACCTGGCGTAGTATGGCGAAAGCGGGTAGCCACAGCAGCAGCGCGTAAAAGGTGATATGCACCAGGCGCGCGATGCGACCTCCCCACCCAGGCGGCTGCGCAGGCCGCCGCTTGCGGTTGAGCCATGCCCAGCCAAGGCGCGCCAGCGTCACGATGAGAATCAGAAACCCTAACGAGCCATGAGGCCCGATGCTGGCCAGGAAAAGCGTGATAGCGTTTTCGCCCATCCCACGCCAAGCCAGCAACACGGTGAATTGCAGCGTGACCAGCGCGGCGGTCAGCCAGTGAAGTATACGGCTGATTCGTCCATAGCGGTTGGGGCTGTCTCGCCAGCCAATAGGCGTCTGAGCTGGCTGGCTAGTGAGACCCTTGTTTGACGCCGTGTCGTTTGCCATTTCCTTAACCATTGGCCTTTCCCTGCCTCCAGTAGCCCATGCTGGTGACGTACTGCTTGGGGAGCCCGCACTCGTTGACCAAGTAGCGGCGCAGCTTCATGGCGACCTTGGTTTCAGCGGCAATCCAGGCGTAGAAGGGCGCGCTGTCGTCCAGAGTGGCGGGTTCCCAGAGGGGGCCGTCCTCATCGTC
>Ga0209128_1001846_pt1 | contig 14095 bp, 6 predicted proteins | sample ETNvirnome_6_100_FD_184072 | JGI IMG/M metagenome (GOLD analysis project Ga0209128, IMG submission 184072) | Marine viral communities from the Pacific Ocean - ETNP_6_100 (SPAdes) (version 2) | ecosystem: Environmental > Aquatic > Marine > Oceanic | place: Pacific Ocean | collected 2013-06-19 | reverse complement strand
GGTGGACCAATGGGACTGTTTGTGTTCCCGTCTTCATCGACACCAGGCCCCCTAGGATCCGTGGCAGGCGGCAATTCACTGGTTACTGGTTCGCTCGCTGCAATCTTCTATTGCGATAGCGGTTCCGTCCCTGTTTTGACGGGAACAATGGTCGATGGTGGAGTGGGAGAAGGCACCGGTGCACCTATCCGTTCTGACTCTAACGGCCTGTTCACAATTCGCATGCTTAATGATGAAGTTGATCTCCCGTCCCCGTCGGCTGCCCCAACTCAACCGGTACACGAAGAGAAGATAACTTTCAGCCTCGACCCTGACAGCGACAACTTCATTCGCAAGATGTTCAATACTAATCCAATTAAGTCCGCCCAGGCAAGCTTGACAGAAGCGAGCACAAAGAGCTATTGGCTCGGCGAGACCTACGAGAGGCACTTGACAGAAAATTCTCTTAACACAGCCGCAATTCGATATGGAATGATCGCGGCCGTTTGTTCCGGGTCTGACAAGGGGCAGCACGATAGGCAATTTGGCTATCGCGATGCTCAGTCTGGTTGGTTCTTCTCACAGTTTACTTCCGCAGACACATCCAGCTATGCATACGACAATATGACAAAACTGTTCAAGTTTGCTGGCATCAACGGCCACGGAGAGTGGCTACAAAACAATATCAAGATTTCAATCGCAAATGTGCGGGCATCTTCCAACGATAATGTCAAGTACGGTACATTTGATGTTCTCCTGCGAAGGGCTTATGATAACGACCAAGCGCCAGAGATCGTAGAGCAGTACAGTGGCTGTACCCTTGACCCTTCTTCTTTCGATTATATTGGTGTCAAGATCGGTACCACATTTCGTAACTGGGACACCAACGAGAATCGATATCGTACCTTTGGAGATTATCCTAACCGTTCTAAATATATTCGAGTTATTCTTGAAGAGGATGTTGCTATGGGTGCGGCCGATCCATCATTGTTGCCATTCGGTGTCTATGGCCCTCCGAGATTGAAGGGCGCGACATTCCATTCTGGTACCCTCACCGGCGTAGCTGCCGGCTGGACCGCCGGAACAGGCTGGATGCAGACATCAGGAAATATTCCTGACGGAGCCGCCAAATGGTCGACTGGTACCGATATTCCCGGCCGTTTTGCCGCTGTCGGCGACGTCGGCGCCGCGAAATGGGTACATGTGTTTGGAACAGCAAGCATCAAATTCCCAGCAGTCGGCATACGAGTGACTGATGTACAAGATACTTCTACTGCAACAAAGAATGCATTCTATGGCCTTCATACTGGCAAATCAAGCACCAGCACGGTGCACGATGCCGGCTATCCTGATTACCTGAGAACTCTAGGCGAAGATGTACAATCTGGCTGGTCTGATACTTGGGATATAAGCGGATATGGAACAAACATGGAGCCACAATGGGTATTCTCCTTGGATGAGATTTCCTGTTCTTGTGCTACCAACTTTACCGGCACCAACCCAACCAAGCTCATCCTGAGCGCAAGCTGGGCATCCGGCAACATGGGCTCTGATGCAGTTTCTTGGAATGCCCTCCCTGTTAGTACCGCTGGCAACCTTGCCAACAACCGATACCAGAACATTCTCGATTCTAGAATCAACCGATTCTCGGCACCAATGTTCGGCGGATTCGATGGTGTTAACATTAGGGAACGTAACCCATTCCGAAACAGCCTGCTAGCCGGTACAACGAACGAGATCTCGAACTCTGCTTACAACACTGTTAAGCGAGCAATCAATACGGTCGCCGATGCAGAAGTTGTCGAGTGTAATGCAATCTGTATGCCTGGCCTTACAGAGCCGACTCTTACCAAGTATCTCATTGATGTTTGCCAAGAGCGAGCAGATGCTCTTGGAATCATTGATATCGAGAAGGGATTTCTGCCTCGCCACGAGGTCGCCTCTACTGTCGCCATTGCCTCTCGTAAAGGCGACCTGCCACAGGCCCTTACAACATTCAAGGCTCGTAACCTGAACAACAGTTATGGTTGTGCTTACTATCCTTGGGTTACCATCCGAGACAGTGTTAACGGAACATATGTTAAGGTACCGCCTTCAGTCGTCGCTTTGGGTACATTTGCTAACACAGAAAGGATGGCTGATGTATGGTTCGCCCCTGCTGGATTCCAGCGAGGTGGCTTGTCACAAGGCGCTGCGGGGCTTGTCGTTACTGGTGTTGAGACCAGACTGACTTCACAAAACCGTGATGATCTTTACGACATGAACATTAACCCAATCGCAAGCTTCCCGCGAGAAGGCATCGTGGTCTTCGGACAGAAGACACTGCAAGCAAACCGGTCGGCTCTTGATAGAATCAATGTTCGTCGACTCATGCTGTATGTCAAGAAGGGAATTTCGTTGATTTCATCAACAACCCTGTTCCAGCCCAATGTCAAGCAAACTTGGGATGGATTCAAGAGCCGGGCAGACTCTTTCTTGGCCGATGTTAAAATCCGATTCGGTGTTGACGACTACAGAGTCGTTCTCGATGGCACCACAACCACACCAGACTTGATCGATCAGAACATCATGTATGCCAAGATCTATATTAAGCCAACTCGTGCCATCGAATTTATTGCGATTGATTTTATCATCACAAAATCTGGAGCATCATTCAACGACTAGCAAAATTAAGGGGGGCTTTTCCGCCCCTCGCACTATTTATTAATAGATTGAGGAGAAAAACTAGTAATGGCAACAAATGATACAAATTTTTGGACCAATGCTCCGAGCGTCGATCCCAAAAGAGGGTTTAGGTTTAAAATTACCATGTCTAAACTTGGCGGCGGAATGCTTTGGATGGCAAAGAAGGCAGATAGGCCTACGGTTACTTTGACCGAAGCAAAGCACGACTATTTGAACCACAGCTTCTATTGGCCGGCCCGAGCCGAATGGAATGAGGTCAGTATAACTTTGGTTGATCCAACAGACCCGGATATTGCCGACAGTCTTCTGTCTTTTATGGAAGCTTCTGGATATAACATCCCAGGCTCGACCGCGGATGCCGAACTAAGCTCTATTTCGAAAGCAGGTGCTCTCGGTGCCACTGGCGAGATCAAGATTCAGCAGATAGACGAGAAAGGCAACCCATTAGAAGCTTGGATCCTCCAGCATGCTTGGATCAAGGAAGTCGATTTTAGCGAGCTTGACTATAGTAATGATGATCTGTCTGAGGTGACCCTCAAGGTACGATATGACTGGGCTCAGTTCAAAGGAAAGTCCGGCGCAGAAAGATTCAAGAAATAATAAGTCACAACTATTTGTGCAGCACCATTTTGTTCTTGCCTCTATTTATAGTATAGGAGAAGTGAACAATGGCTGATGATCCCTCTAAAGAAGAATTCCTAGCTTGGACTCCTGAAGAACAACTGCAATGGCTGACCGATAAAGGCGTCTCCACCGATGATGCTGAAAAGTACCTTGCAGCACAAACCGCCACGACAGAGGATGAACCAGAGCCTGAACCTTTCTCTTGGGCGGAAATCATGGACGATGCGCTCGCAGCCCAAGAAGAAGAGTTAGCAGCCAGCGACCCCTCCCATGCTGACTATGGCGAAAAGCCATCAGCCGAGGAACACGAAACCGATCTGCGGCTTGAGGCATGGGGCCTTGATTTAGAAACACCAAGCCTTTCTGAAGGAATTGGTTATGATCCCCAGGCCAACACGCTCACGAATTCATATACTTTTGAAGATCCCATCGCGGAAGAGGAAGCGCAGATGGAGCCGGAAGAGGAAGCGGCGAAAGCTGAAGCGGAAGAACTAGGTTATTATCCAATGATCGATCCCTCTCTTCTCGCCGCCGCAACGACAACTGATACTATCACTGGCGATATGCTCGACGACACCAGAACTTCTACTGAAATAGCATACGAAGAGTCCGTCGAACTCGCCACTGATGCAGCATCGGAATATTTGTCCGCCAGAGAAGACAGAGAGGCACTGGAGGCAGAACTGGCCAGCGGGATTCTTGTCTCTGCAAACTATAGTAAAGACCGCCAGTATGAAGAAATAGAAAAGATACGGGCAGAGATCGAAGTAGCCAAGTTCGTCGAGGAAACAGCCCTAGACACAGCCGCGGCCACCGAGGCTTTGAAAGTCACCGCCAGTGAAGATCTTATGCTGGCAGAAGAGCAGGCGGCAATTGCGGCCGAATGGGATGCCGAGGTCGCACTCCTTAAAGAACAGATCGCGATCCGGGAAGAAGTCAAAATACAACTCGCTATAGCCGATGCGGTTGTCTCTGATACGGACATTATGAAGGGAGAGGGCATTAGTGGTGCCGAAGACATAGAGGCCTTGGAAGCCGCGGCCGCCCATGCCGCGGAGGTGTGGACCGGAACAGTCGTCGCCGAATCGTCCGAAGCGACCCAAAAAGAAGCAGAGGAATTGTATCTCCAAGCTACTGAGGTTATTGACACGGCAAAGGAAACTGTGTCAATTGTTAAAGAAGAATTAGCAACTGAAGCCGAAGAAGTACTAGACTCCGGGGGCTTCCTCCTCTCAGCCCTTGCCGGCGAAGAAGGAATTTCGGTAGATGCCGCGGGTAACCTGACAACAGGCGAAAATCTCGACACGAGAGAGGAACGAGAAGATGCACTGGCATATGTTGCTGACCAACTGGCGGAAATTGAGGATCTTCTTGACCCAGACAAGGCGATGGAATTCCATAATGATGCAAACGACGACGGACAAGTAGACCCAGGAGAGATGGTCGTCGGCCTCCAGAAAGATTTTTTAGATCCAGAGACTGTCGAGCGATTGGAAACACAGCAGGCGGATCTTGAGAAGCTCACACAGCAGATAACTGATGCAGAAAAACTTATCGGCTTTAAGGGTGATCTTCTCAAGGCCAAGGGGGGACACGGCGATCCAAATGCAAAATCAATTCAGGCTTTCTGGACAAACGCACCAAAGTACGATCCAAAGCTTAAATTCAGATTCAGGGTCAGAATAGATGGGATGGCAATTCAAGATGCTTTAGGCAAAACAGCCGACGACAATCCTGGCGATGACCACTACAACGACACTAAGCCGATAGTAGGAGATGATGAGGTATGGTATGCAAAGTCAGTCGACAAGCCAAAGATAACATTTGCTACGATTGGTGCAGACTTTATTCCCCTGGGTCGACAGGTCGCATCATTACGGCCCAGACCAGAAATGCCTTCTTTTGGTGCTGTCAGTATGGTTCTCGTTGATCCTGGATATCCGAATGCGACTAGGAAATTGATTAGATGGCTCCGAAGAACGGGATACAACGATACCAGAGCAAAGGCAGCGATGAAATTAACATATAACGAAGATCCTGCCACTGCATTTCTTAAAACCATTGGGAATGTGCAAATAGAGCAACTAGATGCGAATGGTTTTCCACTAGAGAAATGGACACTGGTAGATGCTTTCCCACAGGAAATTGATTTTGGACAACTGGACTATTCCAGCAATGATTTAGTGGAGATTAAAATAACTTGGGCATATAGGACTATAAAAGTCAAATTCGCTGCCCACGGCGCCGAAGAGGAGTTTGATTATTTCAGTCAGGATGGTTATATCAACATGACCGATGACCAACAGGCCGAGGCGATGAAGAAGCAGGCACAGGCCGACAATCCGGCACCATCAGCTTACAAGACACCCCCGAAGACAAAGTAGGCAACAGAATGAATTCAAAAAACTACTTGACAACTATTTAATGATAGGTTATATTATAAACTAACAATAGAGGTAACTATGAGAGATAATCAAAAACGCATGTCGGCAGCAGCAGATCCTGCCCCGCAAGCGGCTGAACCCAATGCATCAGCATTGAACTTTACAACCCCAACAGAATTTGTTGAATTACCATCCAAGGGAAGATACTATCCCGAAGAACATCCACTCCACGGACAAGGAACGGTTGAGATCAAGTTTATGACCGCGAGAGATGAGGATATTCTTACATCCCCAACTCTTTTGAAGAAGGGGTTGGCGATTGATAGATTCTTGCAGAATGTTATTGTCAATCGGGCGATCAATATCGACACATTGCTTTCTGGAGACAAGAATGCTATTCTTATTGCCTCGCGGATTAACGGCTTCGGAGCAAATTATGAGACAAAACTAGCTTGTCCAGGATGCCAGACAACAGTACAGAACAGCTTTGATCTTTCTGAGGTTCTTATGTATGGCGGAGACGATATGGACGAATACAATGTCCGCGCCACCGGCACAGGGACATTTATTGTTTCTCTTCCAAAGACAAAGATGGATGTTGAAGTTCGACTCTTGACTAGCAAGGACGAGAACGAACTAGCTGCATCGATGCAGCGGAAGAAGAAGAAAAAAGCACTAGAAACAAACTTAACCGACCAGCTTCGAAAGATTGTTGTTTCCGTCAACGGAGTCGACGACCCAAGGCAATTGCATCAATTTGTGATGACTCTTCCTGCTTTTGACTCACGATATCTTCGTTCTGCGTATCTTAAGGCTGTGCCTGGTATGGATATGACACAAGATTTTGCCTGCGAAAACTGCGGCTTCGAACAGGAGGTCGATATCCCGATGACGGTTGACTTTTTTTGGTCTAACAAATGAGTACATCGCTCATGTTTATGAGGAATTCTTTCTCTTAAAATACCACGGCAACTGGTCATTTATGGAAGCATATAGTCTCCCAATAACAATCCGCCGATGGTTCCTCCGACGACTTGGAGAACAGATAGAGAAAGAAAACAAGCAATACGAAGAGGCTTCGAAGGGATCTGGCTCCGGAAGACGGTAATGTCTTCTGGCTCTTTTCTTTATAGTAAACTAATTATATCAAGGAGACTGTCGGAATGAATATTACATCGGAACAAATATCCCACGCACTTGACGAGACACTCAAGGAGTATGCGAAGGCTAGCTCAATGAGAGCAACCTCATCTGATATTGAGAAGGCACAGAAACGACATGCTGCAACTTTCAGTGGCTTAAACAAAGAATTGGCACAGGAGTTCGTCGGCATGGTGAGATTGGCAGCGATTGGTAAATTGGCCGGCGCCGGAGGCCGCCTCAAAGATATCCCAAAGAGGGATGAATATATTCCTGATTTCTCTTTGGAGGGCTATCCATCGATGGATGATGCAGTTGCGGTACTAGACAAGCATTTAGGAAAGGCAGAGACTGATTATGGATTCACTGCCAAAAAGGCAGAGATCGATCAAAACCGCGACCTAGAGACAGAACAAAAAATAGATGCATACAATCAGTTCATCGATGACCTGAGAGGTAAAATTGATATAGCCAAACGGTTCATCGCCGGCAAAGGCCCATTAGAGGGCGTGGATTTAGATTTTAAAAAGTATGTCAGTAATTATTGGGAAACCAGAGAAGAAAATTTCAAGAATAAATTAGCAGGAGACACAGAAGAACTGATTGAGCTTCTTCGATTTGAACTGGAAGAGCCGGCCGGCAGACCATTGACTCCCACTCCACAGCTTGCTGAGGCGGTTATGCCGAGCGCAATCGGCAAGGATAGAAAATATGCTGATTTATATAAAAAAATATTAAACATCCTTAACAAAAAACGATCAGAAATTGATAAAGAGATTAATCCAGCGCTGACCAAACATGTAGAAGCAGTGGAATTTTATAAAGAAAAATACAAAAATGAGAACAAACAACACACTGGCCACTGGGGATATGATGGGCCAGAGACAAGTTCTGAAAAAATGTGGAAAAAGCTTGTGGAGTTCCTTAAGAAGCTTAAGGCATCAACCATCGAACCGGCAAAGGAGGACATCATTCTCGCCATGGAACAAATAGATACACTGGAGAATCAACCAGAGCCGGCTGCTCCTGAACCACCTGGTGAGGATAGTCATGCGGAGTTAATGCGGAGTGTAAGAGATCAGTTTTCAGGAGGGGTGCCCTTTCAGGAAAACTTGAATGAAGACAAACTAAACAAAATTGTTATTGACTTTAACGAATTAAGAAAACAAGAATTAAACGAAAGCTTCTTGGCTATGTTTGGTGGCTGGGTTGAGCACATTCTGGGTGCAATGTTCGGAAACTATTCTTTACCAGTGAACATTAGAGGCTCCAAAAGAGAAGTAGAGTCTTTTGCTTCGGCACTCGGCCAAGAGAAGAGATATCTTGAGGCTGCAAAAAGATATGGTCTAGATCATCCCACGACTTATAAATCCAGATCTAGCCTCGACACCGCTGTTAAGGGTTTCGAAAAAGACACGGGCTTGAAGTGGCCATTTAAATAGGAAAATATAAATGGGCGATAAAAGCTTACTAACAGCACAAGAAAAACTAAAATTAGCAGAACTGCGTAACATCGCTGCGCAGAACTATAATGAGTTGACGCAAGAACAGATCGATAAGATGGACGAACTCCAAGATAAGGAGAAGGGCCTCGTCGACTCTTCTGAGAGAAGGATTGAGAGCCTTATTAAGGCGAACGAGCTTCTTGCTATACAGATTGAGAGAAATGAGATTCTTATCGGTCAGGGCGAGACGGTCGTCGGCCAATATGAACTAAAGCTTCAGCAACAACAGAATGCTCTGGAACTAGAGAAAGAGCAGCTAGATATCAGTGCTGAGAACTATGAAAAAGAACTCGGAATACTAAATGCCCAAATTAAGGCCCTCGATGCGAAGAAAAAAGGGTATGCTGACTCTGAAGGTTTCGCCAAGCGTTTCCTGGGTATAACAAGAGAACCAGCATCTGGAATCGGGAAGTTCCTTGTTGATCCCACGAGCTATACGCAGGGTATGGTCTCTGGGCTCGGAGAAGTTGTCGATGGCATGAGCATTATGACTTCGACCATTGATAAGGTGGTCGAAGCAACAGTGGCCTTGGCGATTGAACAAGATGCGGCAATATCGGGCTTTAGGAAGGCAACCGGTGCCACAGGTGAGTTTGATGCTGATATTGTTAAATTAGAGCGAGACCTGTACAGAGCCGGCGTAACTTCTGCTGAAGCAGCGGAGTCAGTACAACAATTGTACCTAAATGTAAGTGGCTTTACTGAAATGGGCGATACCGCCCGCGAAGAGATGGAAGGAATGGTCGCCGTGCTAGCCGAAGTCGGTGTTGCTGCTTCTGATTCCACACAGAATATTCAAACGGCCATTAAGGGCTTGGGGATGTCTAACACAGAAGCAACAATGCTTCAATCTGAATTACGATCCTTCGCACAGGGCATCAATGTCTCGGTCGGCCAACTTTCGAAAGACTTTAACACAATGGGCCCACAGATAGTAGCGATGGGCGACAAGGGAGTTGCTGCGTTTGAGAGCTTGCAAGTCACGATGAAGGAGACTGGCTTGGAGATGGCCACAGTGCTCAAGCTTGTCGAGCAATTCGATACTTTTGACGGCGCCGCTACACAAGTTGGAAAGCTAAATGCACTTATGGGCGGCCCATTCTTAAATACACTTGAGTTGGTTTCAGAGACAGATCTCGGAGCCAGAATGGAGAAATTGAGAGACGGTGTCATGGATGCCGGAGTCTCATTTGATTCGTTAGACTATTATCAGAAGAAGGCATATACAAGCGCTCTTGGGCTAAATAGCGAAATGGAACTTGCTATGTTCCTCGGCAACAATATGGATCAAATTGTTCCAGAAGAGAAGACTGCTGAAGAATATGAAGAGATAGCAAAACAGAATGCAGAATTTAATACAGTAATGGAGGAGGCGATACAAGCGGGAAAATCTTTGGCCATCAGTCTGCGCTGGGTCGTCACTAGTTTGAAGTGGTTTTTCGAAATTGTGGCGGAAATTGGACCGGCTATAACTGCCGCCGCTCTCGCGATTGGTATTATGCGAACTGCCTTGTCTCTGGCTACATGGGCGACTAAAGTGCATACAGCCGCGCAGAAGGATAACATAGCGATATCGAAAGGCGCCGCACTGTGGGACAAAGTCGAAGCCGGATGGAAATATGCAAAGGCAACAGCCTATAACTGGCTGACTGGAGCCACAATTGCTAATACAGGTGCGACAGAGGCGAACAGGATAGCTTGGTGGAAGTTGGGAGCGGCATTTATTGCCATCGGCGGCCTTCTCTATGTCGCAATCGCCTCTCCCGGTCTTATCACAATAATCGGCCTTTTAACCTTCGCGATGTTTGGGCTTCTATTCGCAACAAATGTCCTTGGGTGGTCAATGGCGCCAGTCATTCCAGTACTTTATGCGTTCGGCGGAGCAGTCTTTTTAATTGGCCTAGGAATCGGCATTGCCGCAGCAGCCATGGCATTGTTTGTCTCTTCTATTAGTGCGATAGGTACCGGCCTTGCAGTCAGCATGCTCGCCACTGCATTGGCTATTAGGCAAATTGTTGACGCCATTGAAGATATTCCCATGACGAAAACTCTTGCTCTCACCGCCGCAATACTGCCTCTCGCCGCTATGGCACCGATTGCGATGGTTGCGGCAGCAGGGGTGGGAGCGGCAACACGAGGAGCAGGAGGTGCATCATCAGCCGGAGCCACAGGCCCCGCCGGACCCGGGCCAGTAATCAAGTTATATTTAGATGTTGATGGTGATAAATTTGCCGCAGCAGTCAATAGAGTTGAGGTAGGGAATAAAGTAACGAGCAGACTGCATCAAACATTTGTTGATCAACTTGCAAGTGCTTTAGGGCCGACGAAGAGCTAATTACTGTATAGGAGATATGTTATGGCTGTCAAGAACAGTGTTGAGATCACAATTTTACACATTGCAACTGGAAGGCAGGTTATACTCACAAGCTTTGGCCTATCGGAGTATGCTGACACCCTAGATGCATCTTGGAATTCTGCTGATGTATATGGCCGCATGGATCCAATAATGACCTATCAGGGGACAAAGAGGGAAATCGCGATTGGATTGCAATGGGACGGGCTTGGGAAGAAAACCGCCGAGGTGGTCAACAACCAGATTACAAAACTAATGACATTCCAGTACCCAACATATGCAGGAGTCAACAATGCCTTGGCAATTCAGAGCCCTCCGTTGGTTCGGGTTACATTTGCAAACTTTGGCAAAGGCCTCGGCACCGGTTTGCTTTGTGCAATGAAAGGGGTGGCCTACACGCCTGGTGTTGGTTTTACTCCTCAAGATTCTCCATATGTTAGGTGGGGTAAAGACGGCGAGGCGACCATCTCCCCAACTAAAGTTAGCCTCAAGCTTGATCTAACTGTCTTGCACGAAGAGAGTTTGAGTTGGCATTTCAATCACGGGCCCGCCGCAAAAGTCAACTATGGCTTCATGTTGCCGGAAGGTGCCTCGTTCGGACCGGGCACTATAAAGGGATCCCCTTTAGAGTGGGCTTGGGATAAACAGCCGCCGCCGAAGAAGACTGGAGAATCAGACAAAAAAGAGAAGCAAGAAGAGCCACCGGCCAAAGAGGACGAGACATGGTCTGATGAGGACACAAACAGAGTTCTTACCGACGCGCTCAAGGGCGCCTTTGAAGGGGTCGATTAACCAATGTCAAGATACAAATCATCAGATATATTTGTTAACGAAGGAGATATATACCAAGAATTCCTCGACGACAGAGGTCTTTCTCGGTTGCCACAATATCGAACACAGAAATGGCCTTTGTTGACAGAAGGAACTCGAAGGTCTTTCTCGACAAGGAGGCATGTATGGAAACTTGGCGACAGCTATTGGAAGATCGCTGGAGACACATATGGCCGCCCAAGCTTGTGGTGGCTAATTGCTTGGTTCAACAGAAGCCCAACCGAGGCCCACAATAAGGTTGGCGACATCATCCTGATCCCCGCCCCCGTTGAGGAACTGCTGTCTCTGTTTAATTACGGTGCGAGGTAGGTAAGATGGGGAATTCCACTCCAGAAGAGATTGCAGCCCACGAAAAAGAAGCCGATGAGTGGGACGAGGCACTCAAAAGAAACCAGGCCCTTGCAGCATTAGGGACTCCTGAATTGAATCTCATCATGGCACGAGCCGAGGTCGCCAAAATCGATTTCCAAAATGCATCGGTCCTCATGCAGGATGCAGCCGCGGCAAAAGGACGCGGCAAGCTTACCGCTTTCTTTTCAAGTCCGGAGATCTTTCCTGGCTACAATATTCTCCCACTGGAGGAAAAAGAAGCATTCGCAGCCGAATTCTTTGACCCTAACTCAAGCCATCCCCTTTCCGCTGCTGCTAATATGAAGATAGCAAAAACAGCCATCGCGCTACCACTTGCAATTGCAGCCCGCGCCAGTGGGAGCGAGCGGGGGATACCTGAAGTAACTCCTGGCACACTCCCTCCTGAAGCCCTTGTCGCCGGCGACGAAGAACAGGCCCGGACTCTCGTTGAGGACGCTGAAAATGCCGCTGCGGCCAGAGCACAAGTAAGACAACAGGAGAAAGATGTCAAAGCCGCGGCCGCGCACGCGGCCTCGGTCGCGGCCGCAGCAACCAAGGCCATCCCCACCACCTGGGGCAAAGGCGAGGGGCTGACAAGCGAGAGTACCAGAAAGAAGGCCGCAAGAGCACAGCAGTGTTTTCTGCTGTATAACAATCACTTCTTTGCTGCAAAACATAGGGAAATGCTGGGTGGGACATACATAGTCAACTCGTCCAATTCCGTCGAATTTGATAGTGCATACACTTCGCCCCAAGAAGGACGGTTCTCCAGTTGCACCACACAGATAATGACTAATACCAGTGCCGGCTACTATTCAGGAGATATTAGGACAGGCCACACAACAACCATTATGGTATATGATGGAGACGATACAAATGATTCGACAATTCTTAATAGAATAAAATCAAAAAAGAGTCAAGATGTTTTTGATGATATCACTCCTGCTGAATATGCCCAGTTGATTCCGAGCCTTAGACTGTATAAGCTTCTTTATGATAGGCATAATAAACTAGGCGGCTCACAAGGAATGATAGAGTTTGAATTTGGTAACAAGATCGATGCTGGAGACATACAAGCCATTGACAAAACTTTCGACCGCAACATAAGGGGAGATGGTGTTGGTGTTGAATCCTTTGAGTGGAGTTATCTGGGAACTGACCCTTTTACAGCGACGAGAGACTTGAAAGCAACTTTAAAGCTCAAGTTTCAGAGTTTCTATGAGCTAAATAAAGATCGCATTGCGACCATCAAGGACGGCAACACGGAGCACAAATTTAAGTACAAATATCTTGACTTGATTATCCAAGCAAACTGTACCGATGAAGTAGACGAGAACAATGGTCTTTATGTATATGATCCGGGATGCTATGAAGTTGTGGCAGAAGTCGGTTATGCAAAGCCAGCCAATAAAATCTTTTCAAATCTCGACGACAAAAGAAAAGAAGAACTTCTGGCAGCAGTCGATTCCACCAGAGAAAGAATTTATCTGGTTATGACAAATCATTCTTTTGAGTTCGGGCAAGATGGAACATTTGATTTAACAATTGATTATAGAGCAAGATTGGGCTCTCAGATGGGAAGCAGAAAACTTAATGTTCTCTTGCCAGGCGGCGGAAATGCAGATGATACTGCTAATCAAGCCAAACTCAAAGAACTTAAGGAGAAACAGGTTAGACAAAAAAATATAGAGAAGGAGGAAAAAGCAAAAGGGGATTCCGGAACCCCAGATGCCGGCACCGATCCAGAAGAAAAGAGTGAATCCCAACAAACACAAGAAGAAATTGATGCACTGATGAAAAACACAAGAGAGGATTTTTATAATGCTCTATATAGTTCTTTAAAGAAAAGAAATTGGATTCATGGTGTTGCTATTGAGACAGGAGATTTAGAAAAATTCTTGAAGTATGATAAGGTCGATCTTCGAAAAGAAACTGTCTCCAACCTTCCAGTTGCTTTGCCCCTTGGCACTTCGTTAATCCACGCAGAAACACCGTATTCCTCGATCTATAGCATGTCCGGCCGCGACGATGCGCGCACGCGAGGCACAATAACAAGCGCCAAAGCGGTAAAGTTCGCCAAAGATAATCAACTAGCAGGACTTAAGAAGTTCCTAGAAGGCGACACCCATCTTTTTCACTTTGTTTACTTTGGCGATATTATCGCTACTGTAAGAGATTGGGTGATGGGCGAGGATGCATATGCCGAGTGGACTGTTGGTTGGAAAAAGAACCCGAAAGCTGGC
>Ga0209128_1001839_pt1 | contig 14131 bp, 15 predicted proteins | sample ETNvirnome_6_100_FD_184072 | JGI IMG/M metagenome (GOLD analysis project Ga0209128, IMG submission 184072) | Marine viral communities from the Pacific Ocean - ETNP_6_100 (SPAdes) (version 2) | ecosystem: Environmental > Aquatic > Marine > Oceanic | place: Pacific Ocean | collected 2013-06-19 | reverse complement strand
ACAGCCTGTATTTCATATTGAAGATAAGAGAGGATTCGATCTTGGTGAAGTTTACCTTACAAAGCCAACAAAGCCTGTTGAAGTACCAGTAGAAAAGCCCGTAGAAGCTGAAATAGAACCTGAACCAAAGCCTGTTAAAAAATATATTCCTAAAAATAAAGAAATAGAAGTTGATGCTTGGTTAGAAAAAGGCGAACTGATTGGTGATGTTGATGCCAGAATTGATTATATCGAAGTACCTACTGATCAAAGAATGTCTGGTAAGGGGAAAAAAGAGGTTCAAAATATAATAAAATGGGCAGAAGATAATAATGCATCAAGAGTTGTAATTGAATCCGAAAGAGATGCCATAGGCTTCTGGGAAAAGTTAGGATTTGATATTAATGATCAAGGCGATAAAGTATCAACTGGAATATTATATTTAAAAGAAGCCCCAGTAGAAAAGCCAGTCACAGCAGTAGAAAAGGAACAGACTGCAAAGCTGAATAAACAGTACAATGAGATACTCCAGGCACAGGCAGCAGCACAGTCGGTTCTGCTTCGTGAAGATTTACCAGGAGGAAAGTTAGCATCCTATGAGCAGAGTTTTGAGAGATCAACCGCTTTGCTGGAAGATCTGGAGCTGGAAGCCAAGACCAAAGGCATTACATTAGAGAAGAAACCCACAGAGACAGATGCTATTGTAGAAGCTGTAGATATACTACAGAAAATTGATCCAGAGGTTGAATATCAAGTCAAGCTGGATGAATTAAGGACAGCACAGGATGCAATAGATGATCCAGCCGATCCAGCCACAGCAGGGCATATACTTGCATCCATTCAAGAAGCAGGTGCGGAATTGGCAGGGGTTGAACCAGTTGATATTAAAATTGCAGGGCAGAATTATCAAGAGTCAAGGGATGGGACTCTTGTAGATATTATTAAACTTCATTCAGGTGCTGATTTAGGTACTGTTGCACATGAAAGAATTGAAATGTGGTATAGGCAACAAGAACAAATCATTGATGGCTGGGATAATAAAATAACAGAAGTAAGGAGAAAATATCATGAGCAAACGGGAGAAAAAGACGATCCATCACAAAGCAACAGGGAATGGTTCAGCGACAGGGGTGTGGACAATGCGCTTGGTGCGGAACCCACAGGGAAGATCCCTGCTGCTCTCCAGCGAATCTTTAGAAAATTCAGAGAATACTTTGAGCATCTCAAGAAAAGTGCCGATAGGTTTGCTAAGTACGTTAGAGAAGGCAAGGTCTCAAAAGAATTAAAGAGTTTCTTAGACAGGTCTGTAGCGGAGAGAATTAAGACCCCAAAGGAAGTAGCTAAAGCGGTAAAAAAGAAAAAACCTACATATAAGTTGAAGGAAATCACTGGCAAAGAAGCATTTGAACTGCATAAAACTGCAAAGAAGATATTTGGTGTTACAAAAGATCCCAGGGAAGCAGGATATATATTGAATGATGGATCCATGCTTGACTTCTCTGGGAAAATAGAGGGTGGTACACCAGGAGTCAGGGCATATGACCATAGAGAAATAAACAGGGTTGGATATGCTGAGGAAGGTGGGCTTGATAAATTTGATGATATAGGAATGCTGGAGTTTGTGCAATCAGGTGCGATACGGTATATGCCAGAATCATTTACATTTCATCTCGGTTCTCAACATCCAGATCAGGGACAGTTATCCACGATGCGTAAATTAATTGAGGATGGTTCTGGTATGGATGCAGTTTGGGCAGATTATGATACACCGATTACAATACGAATAGATAAATCTGGTTTCAATGAGAAAGGGGATCCTTTTGATTCTAATCTTAATATTTTTGAAAAAAACTATGATAGGGATACTTCATGGGAAGTAATTAAAAGGGATATCCTACAATATATTAAAACTGGCAGAGAACCTTCAATAGTCCAACAATTCAGAACAACATATCAGCTCAAGAAAACAGACAAAATTATTCTTCCATCCAAGAGCAAGAACAGGGGTGCAACTTTTATCACTGGTGATCCAGCCAATATCAATCTCAAGGGCGAATATGAAGATTTCGGTATCAGGTACCCAAGAGCACATAAGGGTTGGGCATTAAACAGCACTCCTGCTGTGACTAAACTGCTGAATGATATAAAAAGTGGTTACAATGTAGTAGGGATTACTTCTTTAGTGGATGCTAAAGGGGCATTGATGGACAATGATGCTTATTTAAATGCTATATATAGAAAAGTCGAGGATACCGTCGGTAAGCGAAGAGCAAAGAAAATGCTGGAAGAAAGTGGTGATATTTTCAAGGTTGCAAAAGATGCGAAAATTAACCTATCAGAGGTGGCAAGGGAGACAGCAGTTCCTGATTTCTCACAGATAGCAAGAAAGGTTGTTGCTGTAGCGACGATAAAGGACTTCAGGACAGGTGCTGATAGGCTTCATCCTCATCCTATATATGATATAGAGGTCAATTTTGACAAATACAGAGAGCTGCCACAGCCACTTGATCTTGATAAATTTGTGGAAGCCCTTCCTAAAAGTGATTCAAGGGTAGCCAACCCCTTCTTTGCTGCAAAACAGTATTGGCTGACCGTTATGAATCAGGAATCCCCGCAGGTGCAAATGCTTTCTGATTTTGCAGCTACTGGAGATGCATCGATATTTGGTATCAAGCCAGAAGCATACCAGTTCGCATCTCCCCAGATAAAGAAGATCGGTCTTGATGAAGCAATAAAAAATATAAAGTCCAAGAAGCTGCATGAATATCACAGAACTATTGCCCAGATGGAGGTTGAAGCTGGTATAAAGTCCATAACCACAGCATCGCTTGGTCAATATATGGGTGAAGCAGAACCTTCTATAATGACAACTATTAATGAACCTGTTGAATTTGCACTGCTGGAATATCTGAATGCATCGAAGGGATTAGTTGGAAGTCAAAAAGAAGTATATGAATTTGATATAAATCCAGAGGGTACAGATAATTTATATAAAATATCTATTGATAAAGATCTACAAGAGCTACCTGATGTCATAAAGACTCTTTCAAGAAATGGTATTGTAGGATCGACCATGCCAGTATCAGGGAAAAAAGTTGATTTAGTTGTTGTTGATAATGGAGGTGTATTAGTAAACTCTGTAAACGAAATAGGATTAACATTCAATGTCAAAACCAAATTACAAAAAGGCTATAGCAGAGCTATCGGTGATCCTGAAAGCCGCCAGAAAGCGGAGAGGAATTTCCTTAAAATCATCCGAGACTACGAAGGGCGTACAGGATATTACTCAAAAGTCCTCCGAGACCGCTTACCAGTTCACAGACCGAGATTTAACCGTAATCTCCTCCCCAAAAAGCCCCGAGCCCAAAGACCAACCTACGAGCTAAAGAAGCTCCACCCCGATGAGCGTAGGCTTCGTGAAGAAAAGAAGCAGAAGCTCAAAGAGATCACAGACAGAGGCGTAGAAGAAGAAAAGGCTAAGATCCCTAAACTGATTATTGAACGTCGTGCTGATATAGCTACGAAGACGTTTGATGTAAATAGTTTTTTATACGAAATAGAGAAGCTGACCACAAAGCAAGAGCGTGAATTAATACCATTCCTGCTTGAGAAAAGCAAGGACATACCTTCAGAGTTGGGTCGCAAAGATCTATCTGATATGATCAAGGACAAGGCGGTGGTGGAAAGATTGCAGCCCGTAGTTGATTCATTCAGGAAAAGATACAAAGAGCTGTGGGATGTTCAGTCAAAGCTCAACCCAGAGCTTGCCAACAAGGACATTAAGGATTATGTTACTCACATCTGGGACATACCGAAGAATAAACAGGCAGATGTTGTCTCTTGGTTCACTACCTACAATAAGTTTCAGGAGAAAAGATATATAGAAACGCTGGTTGAGGGGATCAAGGAGTATGACCTTAAACCCAAGTACACGGATATGAATGATATATTCCGTATATATTCCAGTATCGTTAATCATTCCGTATCCAACAAGAAGTTTGTTGATAATGTACGCAAGCTAAATGTAGGCGGTAAGCCCCTGATAACTACACAGGCTCATGCCCCGAATGGATGGGTAGAGATCCACCAGTCAGCAATGAAAAACCCCTTTACCCACCAGTATTACAAAGTACATCCAGACCTAGTCAAGCCTTTGAAGGTAGTTCTAAGCAACAGGATAGAGACAGGCAGAGTAATGTCTGCTTACGAAGCGATCAACGGTGTATTAAAGATGACTCAGTTATCTCTATCATTATTCCACCATTTGGCTTTGAGTGAAACAGCTATGCCTTTAGTTTCGTACAGAGATGTGCCTAAGATGCTAGGTATTGTATTGAAGACTCCTTGGAAGGGTTTTATAAAAATGGAAAGCGATGTCTGGCAGAAGCAGGAAATTGCCAGAGATTTCCTAGAGCATAATGGGCAGTTAGGCGTATCTGCCGACATACCAGTGAAGCTGATAACTGATTATCTAAAATCGCTTGAAGTAAAAACCAAGGGTCTGCCTATAGCTGGAAAGGCAAGTGAGCTTTTAAGTGGCTTTTACGACAGGTGGAATTATGCTTTATGGGATTACCTACATGATCATTTCAAGCTGTATGCTTACGAATCACTGGTGTCAAGGTACAAAGGCAGCGAGATAAATATATATAAAAGCGAAATGGCGCAACTAGTCAACGACACCTTTGGCGGTCAGAACTGGGATACCTTGATGATAAGCCCCAAGACCAAGCAAGTTCTCACGTGGTTTCTGCTCTCACCAGACTGGACTATATCCACTGCTAGACAGGCACTGGCACCAACGGGTATAGGTTCATCAACAAAAACACCAGAGGGAAGAAAGATGAGAGCTAAATATGGTAGAAGGTTCTGGTTAAAGGCTATGCTGTATTATGGGATTTTGATGAATATGCTGAATTCGCTGAACCGCAAAAAAGATATGGAAGACAATCCCCAGTATTACCCAGATCAAGATGAATATGGATTCTGGGACTACACCATGTTTGGCAACACAATTGGGCAACAGACTAGATTATTTACAGGTAGATATGATGATGGTTCGGAAAGTTACTTACGCTGGGGTAAACAGTTCAGGGAATTTCCAGAGCTGTTCTTTGATGAGACTGGATTCAATTTTCCACAAGCTGCTTTCAAGCGACTAGGTGCGAAAGTAGCACCGTTATTCCAAACTATCTCACAGATATTTACAGGTAAATCACCAAGTGGGTTTGAGAATTACGATCTAAAAGGTAAGCGCAAATTAGATTGGGTCGTGGGTGTTGGTAAAACACTATTGCATACACCGTTGCCGTTCTCTACTAAGGCAGCACTTAGGAAAGACAAAGAATGGAATCCAACCAATTTATTCGCACCAAGCAGTAAAGGAATGTCCAAGAGAAGAGCCTCGGATCTCATGGAGATAGCCATTGGTAAAGGAGATGATGAGTATTTACGGCAGGTACTGATAGGTTGCTATAGGAATAACCTGGATGGCTATGTTGTTTTTAAGAATACATTGCGAAGAATAGTGAGCGACTACAGGTCAGAAGAATCAAGGCTTTTAAAAACGGCTGAAGATTTTAAAGAAAAGGCTAAACAGGCTACTGGTGTCAACAAAGCCTATTATTATAGAAAGGCAGTAGACATAGAACTAGATGTAGTAAGAGCAAAAACGTCAAGAGCAAGAATTGAACAGGCTTTCGGAGAGTTAGATATTGCCAAAAAGAAATTTCCAGATGTGTTTGCAGAGTAATGGCAGCGAAGGATAAAAGTGGAATTAGTCTACCCTTCGGTTGGGACACGCTGCTTACCATCCTTGGCGGTATAGCTCTTGCTGGTTGGGGATACGCTTCGTTTGTCGGTAAGATATCGGATCTTGAAGAGAAGATGGAACAGGCAAATATTAAAATTGAAGAACTTGTTGAGAAACATATAGCTGATGAAAATGTTAGATATATAGAAATGGAAGAACAGATCAAATGGTATCAAAAGGAGTTTAACCTGAATCCATTGAGTTGGGGGAAGAACAAGTAATGGAATTCGTGAAAGTTTACGCAGAATACGGAGCTCTTGGAGTTATTGTTATACTGTTTGTATACATGATTATGAATCTGATCAAGAGTCAGAAAGTTCAAAGCTATGATTTAGATAATATACGGCGGGATATTGCCAGAAGTGAAAAAGATATAAAGAACGTCGAAACAATTGTAATAAAATTTCTTGACAGGTGGAATAGGAGTGATGAAACCAGAGACCGCCGACACGAGGATATGGTAAAGGAATTAAATGATTTGTCGGATGTGATGATGGAAGTCAAGGGATCTGTAAGTAGAATTAACGGAAAATAAAAAAGGGGCAGCGGTTAAGCTGCCCCTTAGTCACTTAACGTGCCTACCGATTCTTAGAGAGAAATGGTTCTATTCCATCTTTGAATACAGGCATCACCAGCTCATGATCAAACGCATCGAGTGATTCCTTGACACGGTCATCCTTTGTGAGAGCATCAGTCACAACTTCCATGAAGTTGCTGTCGATGTCAGGATCTAACCGCACTGCGGCATCATCATGCGTTAAGAAGGTGGCGATGGGAATGATCGTTTTGTCTGGCGTTACAATTGCCAGGGCGATCTTCCATCTTCCAACTTCATTATCATAGGCTGGGAAGACAGAGAAAAGTCCATCATCTATCTTTCCATCGGCGGCTGCCTTAATAAGGATATGATAGATCATGGCGAACTTTTCGTATATCTTCTGTAAGCTGGTTTTGGGTATCAACCCATTGTCAGGCATACTAGACTCCATGATTGTTATTGGTTATTGTAGTTACCGAGGGCGACCCAGATAAGGTCAGCCGTCAGTCTTTTGACATTGCCTTCTTTAACTCGATTAACCATCTTAATGACTTCACGATGTATATGATCGTCAAGTATTACAACAGCATCGTTAGTTATCTGAAGACCTGATTTATTAAACTCACGTTTGAGTTTTGTTTTCTGTATCATTGTAATCTCCATGATTGCGTTTACATAATTTACAACATTAAATCGGGATATGCAAGAGAAATCTCTCGAGGAGAATCCTTTAACCGCAATAATAAATAAGGATAGAGCTTATGCTACCAGTGTTCTGTGCCTCTTTTCACGGAAGCTGACTGGTTTGAACTTACAGATCACAAAATATTCCTGTAGGCGATCAAAGGCTCTTGACCCATACATCTTGATTATTTGATTGCCGTTCAGGTTAGTGGATATGATTGTTCTTGATTCGGGATGTGTATATATATAATCATAGCGCATTTCAATCAAACCGCTGAAATAATCGTGTGCTGCACTGGTGCTTGGCTTCTCGTCGCCCAGGTCGTCTATAGCCAGTAGTTTTGTATTGATTGTTCTGTTGTGGCTATCAACTGAAGACCACTTGTCAGAATATTCGCTAGTGATATAGCTTAAATAGCGTTTGTAGAACTTAATGACCTTGATCATTTCCCAGCGTTCTGACCTTGGCGTAACAAGAGTTGCCCTCATGATCATCCTGGTCAGGTAGGTCTTCCCACATCCCACTACACCAGTGAACAGATAATGAAATGGATTGCCTTCCTCAAGGTTGGTAATTATATCCTTGAGAATATTAGGGTTATTCTGTTCATACCCTTTAACAAATTTTTTAAGGGGGCTGTTTATCTTTTCAAATTCAGCCATTTTCTATGACCTCTATTTCGGTGTATGGTTCTAGGCTGTAGACCTTCTCAATGGATACTTTCCATATCTGTTTATCATCGTGCCAGATGACATGATTACCAGAGTCCATGATAAACTTCAGCATATTGTCGATGTCTGGAGTATTTGTATATATAACAGGCGCATTCGGTTTTAGCTCACTTGAAAATTTACCAGTCCTAAACCACTTTTTAGGATAAGGCATACAGAACTTAACATTAAGGGAAATAGCTCCTTTAAGGGGTGTTTTTGGAGCATTTGAGTGTATTAGGGCAAGAAAGTCACGCTTGTCATTTACGGAAGGATCGTATGTAAAGCCTTTTCTGGTATGCCTGTGGCGTTTCTGGGATTTTGGATTGCCCTTGATCTTAAAGCTGTATTTTGGCATTGATCCTCCTAGTCACCTGTGCTGCTTTGCCTGGGGCTCTGGATCTAAGGTTCTTAAACAGCCGTTCAAACCTGTTCCTATCAGAGTAATACAGGTTAGCCATTCTTGAGTAATATGCCTTTCTTCCAGCTCTTTTTCTGGATTCGGGGATATATCCATTCGCCCTCATTTCTGCTGCTTTGGCTTTGCCCCTCCTTGCTGCCATCTTCTGGTTGCATTTCTTACAGTATAAATCGTTATAATACCAGTCTAAATGATAAATAATACCGCATTGCACACATACTTTAATGTCAACATCAATCATCGAATATATCGCCTTGATCCCATCCCATGATCTCATCACGAAATTCGTCTGCTTTCTGGTGTCGCTGTTCATAGACTCTGCCCCGTAGGTTTGGATTTTCTTCTTGGATCTTGCGCCTGACCCTACGTATAGACTGTTCATTGGGCAAGTCGCCCTTTGCGTACATTTCCAGTAATGATTTGAATGAGTCCAGTTCATATTGCTGAAACCTGTGTTTCAGGACACCATTCAGGTTCATCCACCAGATATTTGCAACCAGTCTTAAATCGTTGTCACGAAGTTCTGGGTTATTCTCTAATAAGTTTTGTACGAGCTCTTGGAAATTCTTCTTCATTTCTCTCTCTCTCTCATAATTGTGGGGCAGGTTCATGGAGTGAGACCTGCCCCTTCCTCAAGGAGCTAATCAGCTGCGGCACACCTGTGGAGGTATGGGTATGTGAGGATTTGCGGCGTGATCAGCATTCGATATCTCCAGCACCACGACGGTATCTTTCTTCAGATATAATATCGTCTTCTGTTAGTTCAATCAATTCTTGCTGAACGTCTTGGCTATCATCTTCTGGCTGGTTATTGTTTTGTATTTCCTGCTTTTCTTCGACTTGTTCAGAATTAGCAATCTGGACAGATGCTACCTCAATATCTGGAAATGCTTCCAGATCATCGGGAATATCATCTAGCCTTGCTGCCTCACGCAGAAGCATGGATTGCTCTGTGGTCGCTTTGGGCAGTTTCTTGTCACACAGCTGCTTAATCACAGTTTTGTATGCCATCGCATCAAAATCTGTCTGCCAAGGCGACGATTTGGACGAATAAGACCGTGAATAGTGCTGTCCGTGACTGATAATGTCCGTCTTGGACATGATATGCAAGGCAAAACCACCGTTCTTCAGTTCAGCCACAGCGTAATATGCATAGGGCTGTCCTCTGTCAGACAGTAGGTTAGGAGTATGCTCGAAGGTAATCTCCCTACCTTTAGTATATACAAAATGATCATTTTCACAGACCTTGTCAAAGTCCAAGGATTTGATCATGCCTGTATTCCAGGCAAGTTTCATCATGCCCCGATAGGCGATCTGGAATTCCACCTTGTCGCCATAGGGGATCAGGTGCGCCTCTGCCAATGGCGAATTTGGTTCAAGACCAAATCTTGCTGATTCCATGAATGCTTTCAGCACAGATGATGGTGTGCATTGTTGCAGTTTAGGGGTAACTGCCAGTGATGTAAGACAAGCAGATATGTATCGATCTGTAGTCAGACCACCTTTAGGCAGGGCGTTTTTGATCTGGATCTTAAATTCTCCGCTCTGGATCATTGTTTTCAGATCGTTCTGCTTTGTGGTCAGAGATTTAGACTCTTTTATTGCTCTTTTGATGTTGGTCATTTATTCCTCCGTTTTTTTGAGGACGAATCTTCTATATCCGTCTCTTGTTTTCAGGTAATTATTATATATATCTGGCTTATCTTTTAAAAGCTGTTTGGAATCAAAGATATTGCTGTCTTTAGTCTTCCTCCATGTAACCAACTCATGACCAGAATCGCTCACCATAGTTTCACGTTCTCCCATAGTTTTCATGACTTGCAATTTCTTATCCTTAATCTGTGTATCGATGAGATCCCTGTGCTTTTTCAGGTTTTGCAGTTCAATAATTTGTTGGTAATCGTCGTATGAGGCAGTAGCTATAGCCTCTGGATCGGAATGATTAAATATTTTTTTGGCATCTGACAGTGATTTAGCCTCTGGGGGTTTTTTGGTAAGCACGTGATCATCCCAGAAATTGATCAGCTGCGTTCTCATATCATCAATAAACTGATCGTTTCTATTGTATTTTTCCACGATAAGCTGTTTTCTGAAGCCCATTGACAGTGAGCAGTAATAGATATAGTCAGTTTCTGTGACCATCATCTGGTGTTGGAGCTGGACGAAATAAGAATCTGGGATCTCGCCGTCCCAAGGTTTAGCTGTGGTTTTATATTCTACTGGGACACCTTCGCCAATGACCATGCCATCCAGGTTGGTGGTCAGAAATTCGTGTTCCTCATCGATCCTGATCTTGTAGTCATTGACAACTTTGAGACCTGTATGATCCATGAACAGCTTTTTGACGATCCCTTCCATTTCCCTGCCTAAATACATAGCCAAGTTTTCCTCTTCTGTCGCTATGCCGTGAACAAGGGTATCCCAAACATCTACAGCGGTCTGCCAAGGGCTCAAGCCCATGATCGCTGGGGACATTGATGCACCGATGGACGGATGATCTCGCCTGTCCTGAAGCCAATCATTATAGTTTGATGGGGCTAGTCTGTATTTCATAATTACTCCATGCTCTTTAGGTTGACAAATAACTATAGAAAGTTACAACAGTTTACCTTAAATAGTCAATCATCTTCTGGAATTACCATCTGTACTTGATGTTTGTGCGCCACATTAGTGGTGGATTGATTGGTCAGTAGCCTGACCTTATTGACGAGGGTATTCAGAAGACTGATAAAATTCTTTGCATCAGCTGGTTTGCCTGATGCCAACATCTCGGTATAATCCACTTTAGACAATGCTTGTGACATACGGATCAGCTCAATAGTAAAGCTGGTAGATATAAATTCCATGCCCTGTTTCATGACGGCAGACTGTTTTGCCATGATCTCTTCTTTTTTTCCCCACCAGAATTTAAGTGTAGCTGGGGCGATGTTGAGCATTCCAGACACATTTGCGAACATGGGTTTCAAATCGCCAGTATGCACATCCTCTTTCTGGAAGACTTCAAGAAACATCAGCGCAAAGTGTTGTTGGTCAATCCGATATTTGCCGTTTACTGGCTTTATCAGGTCTATAGCTTCTTGTGCTGGTGGGTTAAGTTTAGAAAATTCGTCGATAATAATCCCTACGCTGTCGCCTTTATCCTGAAGTTCTTTCAACTCTTTCTGCGCTTGGTATTCTTGGGCTTTCTCGATCCTGTCTTTGGCTTTAGCTGATAAATTCTTTACCATGTATTCCTCTCTGTAAAATTAATGATCTTCCCCTGCCTCATTTCAGTTAAGAGTATAACCAATGAAGTCAATATTGGTAGACAGGGGAAGTTTATTGTTTGTATACTATCCAATAGCAAATTCTTCGTAGGTATTGTCGATAGATTCTTGTGTAATCCCCAGATATCGCATAGTTACGCTAGGGCTTTTGTGGTTCAGCATGATCATGACCAATGCGAGGTCTTTAGTTTGTGTATATATATTCCAAGCCAGTGTTTTCCTCATGCTGTGAGTCCCAAAGTTTTTGATTCCTGCCTCTCTTGAGGCAGTTTTCAGAATCTTCCATGCTTGTACCCGATCTAATGGATTATCGGGGTTATGCATAGAGAAGAATATAAAATCATCCTGATCCAATTCAAACAATTCAACGTGCTTTTTTAGTTCCTGTCTGATCAGTGAATTCAGCTTAACATTTTTCATGATCCTTCTGCGGTGGTTCTTGGTCTTGTTTTCAAAGATGGACAGGTAGCCACGAAAACTGCCGTCAGGATGGAAGATATGCTTTACTTTAATGTTAAGTATGTCCTGAATGCGGAGGATAGTATTCAAGCCCACTCTGAACAGCAAGGCATTCCTGGGATTCTGGTCGTCCAAGATCTTCAGCATCTTATGAACTTGCTTATTGTCTTTGATAGGTTGGACAGTCATCACTTCCCCTCCGCTTTGGAGATGAGTTTTCTCACTTCTTTTCTTGGAATAGATTTTTTACCATCAACAACTCTTTTCAACATCTCAAGCAATTCAGGTGCTGATGCGATTAGGTTTGCGTTGGCTTTGTTTTCATCTTTATTCCAATATTGCATAGTCGCAATAACATTGATTTTTGTTGGACTATCTGTATATTTAGGATAAGTCTCATCCTTAACTTCTGAAACGATACAATCTTTGAAGCCATAGAGATTTCCTAAATTGGATATTTGCCATTTACCTTTTGTGTTTTTCATGATTAACTCCATGATTGTGTTTACACAGTTTACTAATAATTACAACCAAAGTCAATACCTAATTTAACCCACTTAGCAGAAAGGCAGTACAAGACCACCTTTCTGCACTAAAACGGGGCTCTACGGGTATCCTGTGGCGTTTATCGGGTATTGCGCTTTAAGTCGTTAAGCACCTTGTTGACTTCTATTGCCGATGCTTTCCAGCCTTCAGCAATCTTCACTTGTTTTCTGTACTTGGATATTATATATATAATAACAGCCAAATAGATCAGGTCTAGTCCGTTCATCATTTCCCCTCCGCTTTGGCGATTGCTTCTTCGGCATGGACGAGTTGGATGTAGTCTTTTGCCCAAGAATCTTCGGCTTTAATGCGTTTCACAAGAGGCTTAATTGCCCTTAATAAATCTGGGGCAGCAGCGATTAGGTTGGCGTTGGCTTCTACTTTTTTGCTTTCCCCGTATTCCGTCGATTGAAATAAGCCGTGACCTCTACTATCTGCAACAACGGTGACAAAACCATCTTTAGCCTTTTCCCTTTTCCATTGTTTTACTTTCCATTTTCCTGGTGTGTGTTTCATGATTATCTCCATGATTAGTTTTCAATTAGTAGCACCATGCTACAGAGGACAGGGGCAGAATCGAACTGCCCCAGTACCATACTGTCCTATTTGCTGTACTCTGTGCCGAGGATATGGTCACAGGCTTTACTTGCTCGTGTACCAGCCCAGACGATCCAGTCGGTATTATCTTCGAGTTTCTTCTTCCACGATTGGATATAACCAGCTGAATTCTTGATTACGGTATCTCTGTCGATACCAGCTATTCCGCACAGGTAGGTAGAACCGATCTCTGCGACCAGTTCTTCTTTGCTGTACTCGTGACTGCCGAAGAAGTTTAGTCCAGTAACACCTTCACGCTCCAGACGGTCTTTATGACCAGTGGAATGCACCAGTTCATGGAAGCAAACAGAGTAATATTCTTCATTGCTGATGAACTGTTCTGGTGTAGTCAGGTGAACTTCGTCAGCCAGAGGGCTGTAGTAATTACGATCCTGTTGATCGTGGAATACTGTCGGTGGATTGTCATGAAGATACTCGCCACGTTCAGCTAGTTTATCATCATGATAGACCTTCGCATAGTTATTCACGATCTCATCAGCCTTCTCGATAGGGCTGAAATCATTCAGTCTCTTACTGTCCTCGATGATCTCGTAGTACTTCTCTGGCAGACCATCGCATTGACTGGCATTGAAGACATTGAACGAAAATAGCTGGGCGAATTTGCCTATATATTTTCCATTATCGTCACATTTCGGACAACTTGCGACTGCCTCGTGGTCGTCGCCTCCACATAGGGGACAATCCTGTAATTTAGGGAATTTCCAGTAGTGAACTGGATACGCTTTTTGTCCCTTGCGTACAGCACCACCAAGTTTACGAGCCTGACCGAAAGTAAGCCACCAAGGGCTTTTAAATCCAGAACAGCCAAGTATAGCTAGGTTTGTTCCTCGGTAGACCTTCTTGGTCGAGACTGATCTCGGCGCATTTGCTGATCCACCAACCCAAGGCTTTTGCCAAGGAATGATACCCTCATCCAGAAAATCGATGATCCTCTGGGTGATTCTATCACAGATTGATTTGTATTGTTTAGTCATGATTGATCCTCCTCGGTTGATGTGTTTTTCAGGTATATCCATCCATCTCGGCAGTATTCTTCCATCGTGTCAGCACAAACATAGCCACTGACAATATCGTCTGCTTCTTTGTAATTAGGGTAG